>Ga0136643_10014281_pt1 | contig 11907 bp, 3 predicted proteins | sample TergutLab28metaG_FD_96883 | JGI IMG/M metagenome (GOLD analysis project Ga0136643, IMG submission 96883) | Labiotermes labralis P1 segment gut microbial communities from Petit-Saut dam, French Guiana - Lab288 P1 (version 3) (version 3) | ecosystem: Host-associated > Arthropoda: Insects >...
ACAGTGAGACTAGCGACATGTGTATTGTGTGTAGTGCAGAGCGAGACTAGCGGCATGTGTGTTGTGTGCAGTGCACAGTGAGACTAGCGACATGTGTGTTGTGTGCAGTGCACAATGAGACTAGCGGCATGTGTGTTGTGTGCAGTGCAGAGTGAGACTAGCGACATGTGTGTTGTGTGCAGTGCAGAGTGAGACTAGCGACATGTGTGTTGTGTGCAGTGTACAGTTAGACTAGCGGCATGTGTGTTGTGTGCAGTGCAGAGCGAGACTAGCGGCATGTGTGTTGTGTGCAGTGCACAATGAGACTAGCGGCATGTGTGTTGTGTGCAGTGTACAGTGAGACTAGCGACATGTGTATTGTGTGTAGTGTACAGTGAGACTAGCGACATGTGTATTGTGTGTAGTGCAGAGCGAGACTAGCGGCATGTGTGTTGTGTGCAGTGCACAGTGAGACTAGCGACATGTGTGTTGTGTGCAGTGCATAGTGAGACTAGCGTCATGTGTATTGTGTGCAGTGCACAGTGAGACTAGCGACATATGTATTGTGCGCAGTGCACAGTGAGACTAGCGACATGTGTATTGTGTGCAGTGCACAGTGAGACTAGCGGCATGTGTATTGTGTGCAGTGCACAGTGAGACTAGCGGCATGTGTGTTGTGTGCAGTGCAGAGTGAGACTAGCGGCATGTGTGTTGTGTGTAGTGCACAGTGAGACTAGCGACATGTGTGTTGTGTGTAGTGCACAGTGAGACTAGCGACATGTGTGTTTTGTGCAGTGCAGAGTGAGACTAGCGGCTTGTATGTTGTGTGCAGTGCACAGTGAGACTAGCGACATGTGTGTTGTGTGCAGTGCACAGCGAGACTAGCGGCATGTATGTTGTGTGCAGTGCACAGTGAGACTAGCGACATGTGTGTTGTGTGCTTTGCAGAGTGAGACTAGCGACATGTGTATTGTGTGTAGTGCACAGTGAGACTAGCGGCATGTGTGTTGTGTGGTTTGCAGAGTGAGACTAGCGACATGTGTATTGTGTGTAGTGCAGAGTGAGACTAGCGGCATGTGTGTTGTGTGCTGTGCACAGTGAGACTAGCGACATGTGTGTTGTGTGGTTTGCAGAGTGAGACTAGCGGCATGTGTGTTGTGTGGTTTGCAGAGTGAGACTAGCGACATGTGTGTTGTGTGCTGTGCACAGTGAGACTAGCGGCATGTGTATTGTGTGCAGTGCAGAGTGAGACTAGCGACATGTGTGTAATGTGCAGTGTACAGTGAGACTAGCGACATGTGTGTTGTGTGCAGTGCATGCTGCCACATCACCTAATTTATATAACGACGTAATTTTACCGAGTGTTTTAACATAAATATCACTTTAGTTAGGTGCAGGTAAAGCTCCCTGATGATGGTCATTGGAGGCTGAAACATGTAGGAGCGATATTATTGTACATTTTAATGTAAATTTAAAACTTTTAACCAAGTTACTAAATAGTGCATTTGTTGGAGAGTGAAATACGTAGATTTCAAAATGTGCGATGCAACGACGCAAATTAAAATTCGAGAAGATATATTTAAAAGAAGTAGGGGGAGGTTCTTCTGTAAAGGGTACTAAACCGCCCTATTCCATAAAAATCCTGAAATTTTCTTGACTATCTGAGGAACTATTAACTACTGAAAGACTGAGTCCAATGGATTATTTTTGTTAGACATTATAACATAAATCGTTTAAGGAAAAATAACAACGCGCTTATGCGGCTACTGCATGCACACTTCAAATGATACAAACCTACCTTCAAGATATGACAGGACGGGATACTGGACCGGAGAGTATAAGATTTACAGGAGTCTGGGGGGGGATTCGGGAAGGAATGGAAACAAAATGCAGTGTTCCAACTATTTAACTATTATGTTCAAGATTTAATTCCTGATTTCGAAAAAGAACAACTAAGAATTAAAAATATCTTTGTTGGCTTTTTAAAACGATATGGATTTAATGTTAGAAAATGTGTTGCGCCAACACTCTAAAGGTGCTTTTAGTGAAGAGATTGAAGTTTATAGAATATAAAATGTATTTTGTGACGTGCATATGAATAGTTGTGGTAAAAAGGTAAAGCAGTCCCATTACAGACCTGACGTGCATATAAATATTTGTGGCCAATACAAAAATACTAGCGTAAAAAATAACGGTCACGGTATTTCACCTGAAGCGGATCGAGTTTCAATTTAGTCCATCTGTAGATATTATTTATGGTTTGGATACTAATATACCAAAGATGCAGAGTATAATCCAGTGTCATGAACGTATCTAGTCCGCCAGTCGAATTTTTTGAGTACTGAAGTTTGAAGCAGCCTAAGATGAGTTGTGAACTGCACTACAAACGTGTTTAGGGGCACATATACCTTGGTTATATTGAACATTGAGTAATCCACACAAACTAGCCGTTCCATATATCTTTCGATTAGTACCGACTAGCCGTGCCGAATGTGCGTGAATAATACAGCTGAGAAATGAACTTTTGCTAGATTAGTCTTGCTTCGGCCTTTAGAAATTCACTGAAGAATGCTTACCAGAAATATACCTGGCAGTAATATTATATTAAAGTACTAAAATTTTCATTTACTAACTCATAATTCGTAACTTTTCAGTAACGATATTATGTTACTTTACATAAAGAATTAATAAAACATGACTATATATGACAGGATACATAAAATTAACAAGGACTATTTATATATTAAAAGAAACATTTCGGGACACCCGTAAGTACTAGTAGTTCCGATGCCGCGATTGTAGAAAACGTCTAATACCTAATATTCCTAATGGCAAAATATAAGGTAAAATTAGAGATGCAGTTTTATACACATTGTAGAAATATCAGGAGAAATACTTTGTACAAGATCGCTTGTGACACGCTTAAAGTACCGCATTGTGGAATATTGCATGTGGCAGGGACTTGCAGGCAGTCTGAAGCATTTCTTCAGAGAAGGACGACGGATGTGTGCAGACGTCAAAATAAGAAAAGAACCTCTCTCCTGGTATTCACGATTACAGCTCTTTTTCTCTAACTCGACGACCTAAACAATGGGCTTTGATGTTGCAGTGAGATGGTGACATATTACTGGCGTGCATGAGACAATGCAGACACGACGCTCAAAGTACAAGCTGGAGGGGCGGTCGGTCGAGTGAGCATGCGGGTGAGGCGACAGGTGAGACTGTGGCTCACATCGCACACGGCGTAACATAGCCGCTGTGGTCTGCTGCAGTGATCATTTAGCGAGGGTTATTTTGTCTTTCTAGTTTACGGCCTACAAGGACGGGCTTATCTGAAGTTTTGTATGAGTAGTCTATATCTTTATTGTTGCACCGTGCATTTCGTAGAGCCACTTAATCAACACACCTACTAATGCACGTACATATAATTTTTACATTAAAACATTAAAAATTGCACCAACATGTTTCGATCCTAAGATCATCTTCAGGGAGCTACACTGTTCCTTGCTAAAGTCACATTATTTTAAAAAAACTCACTGATTAATTTCCTTAAATTAACTTGGTGCTGTGGAAGCATGTCTGTAATATAAAATATATTAAGTTATTACTATATTATTTTGACAGTCTAATCTTACTACGATCGTATATTGTTTCGACAATCTACTTAATAAATATATTTTATATTACAGACATGCTGCCACAGCACCAGGTTAATATAAGGAAACTAATCAGTGACAGTTTTTTAAAAAAAATGTGGCTTTAGCAAGGAAGAGTGTAGCTCCTTGAAGATGATCTTAGGATCGAAACGTGTTGGTGCAATTTTAAATGTTTTGAAGTAAAAATTTTATGTATGTGCATTAGTTGATGTGCTGATTAAATGAGTACTCTATAGTTGTTGATCATATTTGACATTGTTTTTGTGTGATTATTAATCGAGTATTTATTTCTATTATCCGACAAACACAACTGTATAGATCTTGCATATTAATTTTATTCAGTACTACAGCATGATCATGGCTGAAGTGAACGGCAGAAACATGTGGTACTATAGAATAAATCTAAATACACAATATCTGTGTAGTTGTGTTTGTCGGATAATAGAAATAAATATTCTGTAATTGTTAAATGATTGCTTGGAAGACCGGTTAGAAGATAGCAGCATCATATTAAAATGGGTTTTATGGAAGTTGATTGTGAGAATTGTTGGGATTTTGTGTTTGTTTGGTATTGGTAGTAGTAGTGTAATTGGTAGTAGTAGTGTAATTTCTGTATCAAAGATTATGAAGATTACTGCGATTAGGAAAAATTATGATGAGAAGGGTAGTCGTGCGGTGTTTTTTTGGGTTAAATCCGCATTTGACTGGGGATCTTTTTTATCCGTCTTTATTATTTTTTTTCGAGGTTAAGGTTGCTAAGATTATTACGGCTATTGACAGTAGGATCGTTATTGTTGCTATTGTTGTAACTATATTGTTCAATTTCTGTTACTATAATTTATAAGTCGAGTGCAGTTTTAATGCACTCCTTATACATTATTTGTTTCAAATTTATTTACTTATGAAAAAGAGAGGCAAAGAAAATGCCGCTATGCACTACACAAAGACGTATAGAGGAGTGGTGGTACAACTACACATTTTCTTACTGTCAGCCTCGGATGTGAGTGGTCGGCCTTAGTCGGCTACCTCTTTACCACCGGAGAAAAGGAAGCCTTGACTCTTTGAATAAGACGCTTATTGTAGAGTCCAGTTGAAATGTGGTGGCACACGGTGACTCACGGGAGGGGAAGTGAAGGGGAAACTGGCGAATGGTGTGGGTAGCTAGTACCCTTCATATTACCTCGGAACATGGTGTATCCAGCATTACTACCGCTGATGCGCACACCTCGGCTGCCAGGAGTCGACTGAACTGACGACCTCGTCGGTTTATATGGACTCGTCCATTTCGCCGAAAGAAGAAATCTGTTTTCTGCGTTTGTGCCATCACATTTCAAACGCAGTCTACCTCACAGCGGGTTTTGATTTCCAGTTGGAATAATGTCATTATTTCGTACAGTTGTGGGATTACGTAATGACGTTTTCTGTATCTACGACTAAAATCGTCCGTTTAGGTCAATTGACTTTAATTCTGAAATATCAAATAATTTGTGCGGAAATTCTCCGGAAGTGCTTTACTGGCATACCATAAATTTTAAACCGTCTGCTCACTGTTCCACGTGTCTCACAGTCTGGTGTGTTAGAGCTGGCTTAAAGTCGGAAGTGTTTTAAGAAATAAGCGACTTGTCAGGATCTCAGGTGAAATGATGCTTGAAGACAGGACTATACCGTTACCTTTTCATTACATTTCCACAGTAGAACATTAAAAAGGAACCTCTATTAAGTCTTTAGAGTTGTGAAAGAAAGACTTTCCTGAATATCTTCTACGTTTGTGATATCCACAAACAGAGAACGACTTAAGATTATAGGTCCATGTGGTATCATTTAATTTTTCTTTATTTCTAATGTTCCAAAATTTTGTATTTATTATCAGTATATATATTTAAATCTGGCCGTATACTTCTATTTCAAATATTGTCCCTTACCGTACATTCTTCTTTTTTTCTTCTTCTTAGATGACACAGTCCAATGCCTTCTTAATGGACATCTCCCAATCACATGTTTTTTTAACCTCTCTTCTCAGTTTTTAATTTTTCAATACCATACCTATAGAAGCTTAATTTTTCAGATAAACTTCTTTGTGCCTCAAGTGGTGCAGTTGCTTGAGGCACTGCGCTACAAGCCGGAAGTTTGCGGGTTCGATTCCCGATAGCGTCATTGGAGTTTTTTATTGACATATTTCTTCCGGCCCTGGCGTCGACTGAGCCTCTAACAGAAATAAACGATGAATAATAAAAAACATCACGTATATTTTTGGGGGGTAGAGACGTCTGGTGCATAGGGCTGACAATATTGCTATCTACACGTGCCGATGGTCTTGCAGTCTCGGAGTCTGAACTTCCTGAAAGCCTCAAGGCCTGTCGAAGCCTGTTAAGGGATTGCTTTCTCTGTGTTTTTTCTGTCTTTCTAACACTCTGGTGTCAGGATCGTAAGCCAATATCAGTAGTGCTGTTGCATTGTGTACTGTGGATTGAGTTTACTTGCAGTGTGTTTTATATGATGTCAAGGATAACGTTAGGTGCGTAAACATACAAAAGCACAGTTTCTGCAGAATTTTTAAATGTCATAATAAACCCCTTCGTGAAAAATGTTTCTTACTGCAACAGAATTTACTCTTAGATCGCAGTTGCATTGTTATCCAAACTTTGTTCTTCTCATGTGTTAGCCACGCTGTCGTCATGTGAAATTATATTACAGTAGGAGAAATTAAATTTTATATGGAAGTCTGTTCGTATGGGCGAATTAAATTTTAATACCTGTAATTTTGCATTTTTTCAACACCTTTCAAAGCCCGTTATTGTGCTGTAGCGAACAGACGCCACGCAGACAATACAGTTGGGTGACATCTGTTGTGAGATTTGAGGTTCTCACATCGGTGTTGACGAAGATGGAAATCTTCTGGTATATTGACCCGTCACAACTATATGCCACGTGACATGGCGTAACATTCCAGAGGACTAGGAAGTTTTAACTGCACGTTAATTAAAATCCGACTGGCTACGGGTTGAACTGTCCAGGGATCGAATCCCGTTGGGGGCGAAATTTTCCGCACCTGTCCAGACCGGCCCTGGATCCCACCCACTTTCCTGTACAATGGGTAGCGGGTCTTTCCCGGGGATAAACAGCGGCCAGGGCGTGACGCTGACCCCACACCCCTCTAGTGGCGTAGTCAAGAAAGAGTAGAGCTATAGGTCTACTCCCCATATGGGCCGTACGGCCTGTAAAGAGCCTCAATGTCTGTAAAGAGCCTCAGTGCCTGTACAAGGGTACACTGTTTAATTAAAATTGGAAAAATGATTCACAAGTTACAAGACAACAAAAATTTCGGCTTCTATATGGTAATGAAGAAAACGACATAAGAAATGAAGCCAAATAGAATTTTTGTGAAAGAAAGCGAGGGCTTCAGATGTAAATATTTCATGAATTCGATGACATAAAATAATGAAATAATTACTGGCGTAGAATATAACTGAAGTATATTATTTTTGGTGTACTATTTTATAATAGTCTCATTCGTAGTTCGTCATACAGACCTATCTAAACTGAAATGCCGTTGTGATATCAGATATATACAGTTACAATTCAACAAGCTCAGATATCAATATGAAGACAAAGATTTCACTGTCCTCCTAGCCCTTATCTGTAATTTTAAGTAACACATTTGATTTTGTGAGACTATAAGTTTATTCAGTAGACCTACAAGTTATTTCGTTTCATATTTTGACGTTATATATTACGGAGCTAAGGAGTCTATTTTGTGCATTTAGGAGAAAAATTTCCCTGTAAGATAAAAGTCTTTGAGAAGTTAATGTACTTGTTTTCTGCTCTTTGTAAAGCATATTCACTAAACGCATCAACATGGGCACAATTTTAAACAGAAGGAATTTTGTGTTTATCCATATATTTACAATAATTCAAAACTGTATTGAGTTAGATATTGAAGCCTGTGGGAGAAGATGATTCTTTTGAAAGTACAGTATGTTTCTCAACTATTATACCAACTACTGCACATATATAAAATTTACACATTAAAATATTAAATACGCTCCGACATGTTTCGGACCTAGGACCATCATCAGGGAGCCATATCGTCCTTGCTAAAGTCACACTATAAAAAGTCACATTAATTTCGCTGTACCAGCTGGGTATTGTGGCAACATGCCGTGTTGTGTAATGTTATGTTGCGAAGAATGCCCTGCAATACCCAGCTGGTACAGCGAAAATAATGTGACTTTTTATAGTGTGACTTTAGCAAGGACGATATGGCTCCCTGATGATGGTCCTAGGACCGAAACATGTCGGAGCGTTTTTAATTTTTTAATGTGTAAATTTTATAAATTTTATATTCGTGCAGTAGTTGGTGTAATAATTGAGTAACTCGACAACATGCACGGAGTAACAACGAAAATACAGTATGTTTATTTTACGTTACAGCATGCCGCAAGAAATGTTGGCCTAGATCTTCTTTTAAAAAAGGAGATGTGTGTGGATATGAAAGGGATGGGAGGGTGTATAAGTCTTTCTGACGTTGATAGTAATGTAGGTGTCTGCCTGATCAAAGGAGGAATACCAATTTACGTCTCCAGTATAGGAACTTCATACACGCTGTGACACCGGTTAATACAAACGAGACGTCTTAAATTATATTGCATGTACAGGTCTAATATTCTTCTTTATTCTCTTACTCTTCTCTTTATTATCCTCCGTCTCCTCACGAATTTCTCATTAAAAAGTTTGCTCATATAGTTGACATTTTCTTTGTTCATAAGGCGTCTGCCACCTCTTCCATCAGTAGGTTAATGATTCATAAATATTTTAGTTATGCCCTGTAGTATAATGTGGCAGACGGGATACTTAGGTTATGAGATGGAGGAGCGAGGCACATGTGTTCTCTCCGCCTATCGTCAAGGGCAATTATTTCTCTCAGCTCCATAGAATCCAGATCGGCCTTCTCTCCAGTGAACTGCGATAACGGCCTTGCCCTAAATCCGAATACTTACCTTCATACAGTACCAGTGATAAGAATGCGTGGAGCCATACACCAGCTGACCCACACCACGGTACCTAAATAAGCGCAGGAACAATGTACTTACAATTTCCCTTTCCTGCACCCGATGAAGTTTATTTTTGCCTCGAAAGGACTATCTAACTGCATCGAAGAATGCCTTTAGTACTTGAGATGGTAACGTTTGATCTAATCCATTAATCACAACACATTTATGTACTTCTATGTTATGTTATTTATATGTAAAATGTGTTTGTGTAATATGTCTAAATAACATGATATAAAACTAAATGTGTGTGTGTGATTGTATGGATTCACCTTCCTCAACCTACCTCAAAGGGATGTCCTAACATAAAATTTAACATTTGCTAAGCTGGTCAAGAAATTTTTCATAGAGTTCAAAGGGTTATTTTTGTTGTAGGAAAGAGCCTGAAAATACATTTTATGTTGAACCACTTGCCCTGAGATCATACCAGTAGACTGCATTGGTTAGAGAACAATTTACATCTAGACTCACATTTATTCCTGGTTCTCCAAATTGAAGTCATCCAGTCAAAGAGTCCGAAAGAAATATTTATGTCTATGATCTTGATCTTCATACATAATAAAGATCTCGCCTCTTTAGATTACTTTGGTACTCCATCTGGTGATCGGGTAAAGAAATATTCTTTAAAGCTTGCGTAGGGAAAATTGACATTTAGTTTGTAATGTACGAATATATTCTGTATGGATGAAATTGTGATGGAATTCATGAATTTGATCGCAATATTAATTTCTCTATTGATTTAAGTTTCACTTCGTTATATCAGCTACATTGGTTATAGAGCATTGTTTTTACGGATCGATTATCTTATCCCGCAAATCCAAATATGTAGGGACGTGGATGGATGTTTTATTTAGTTTTAAATAGCAATTTATGTGGACATTTACCAATTAGAGACGTTTAGCATCTTGCATCATAATCTTGCTTCTTATGGATTTCGACACTGTTTTATTTTTTATGTTTGTTGACCGTGCATTCTAATATAATGATAGTCTTTTTTTTTTACCAACTTGATGCACAAATTCTTTATTTTAGTACATTTATTTTACTCCTCTACATGTTACGAGACAGCCTCCTGTAAAATGGGCACCGGGTCTTTCTCGGGCGTAAAGTGCAGCCGGAGCGTGCTGCTGACTACTCACCCCTTTCTAGTGCCACGGTCATGGAAGAGTGAAGCTATACCTCTACCCACCTTCTGGGCCACAACGGGCCTGTAAGGGGAAAACTTTACCTTTTACATGTTTCGAGTGCTATTATTCTCATCTTCAGGAGGACAATTTATTAGTACAGCATGTGGTATCGTCACTTTGGACGAGTGACGATACCAGGTGCTGTACTAATACAATTTTCCTCTTGAAAATGGGCATAATAGAGCGCGAAACATGTAGAGGATTGTAATAAATGTTTTAAAATAAGGAATTTGTGCGTCAAGTTGGTAAAAAAAAAGACTATCACTGTTTTATTTATCTTTAGGTTCTTGTCCACTGCTTGTCGTATCTGAACTGTTTACGTTTTGTCGAGGCGTCACCAGTATCTGCTGTTCCTCAAACCTGCTCCCAGAGAATTCTCAGAAATTTGTCATTAGAGGCTGAGGAATTTTATGAGAAGGATCCACTATAAAAGTAAAGACGAGCAGCCAGAGGGCAGACACGACGTTCTCCTGACAAGTCAGATTTAATTATTCGTGAGGAGCTGACAGTTGCGCAACTAGTCAAGAATATTCCTTACCTTCTTCAAAGGGTCCGAGCTTTCGCATTTCTGGAGCCAGATAAATCTAGTTCTCAGTCTCCATGTATTAATTGTTTAAAATTCATTTTAGTATTGTCATCCCAACCAAGTGGTCTCGTTAAATTCACCTTTTCCCAATAAATTGCTTGTCTCTCCATACCTGTTGCACGTGATGTACTTAGTGACTTTGGTTGAGTCATTTTGTACTGAAGAATATAAATTGTGCAGCTACTCTTTAGGCAATTTTGTCAAGCCTACTACCAATCAGTTCCTTTTAGGTTAAAAAAGTTGCTTTAGTACCTTTTGCTCAAACACCCCCCCGCCCAACACAAACCATTTCTTCAGGCCGTACTATAATCTCTGTCTTATGTACGTGGCGAAAAGCAAAGGTATACTTTAGTAACGTAGAAGTTTTCTGGTTTAAACAACATGCATTTTAGTGGGTATTTTAACAAACCTTCAGTAGAATCTCTAGCTGTCTTATGCAGTGTAAAAGTGATTATATATATGTATATACTAATTGTAAGGAATGAATTTTAAATCCTCCACCCATCATACTTTCACGTTGTGGTCTTTATGCAGTACAGATAAGGGATTGACCCAGTAACCTAGTGTATATGGTAGAGAAATAAAATAATGACTGTTTTTCTTTATGTTGTTTAAAAGAATCTTTACCTGGCGGCTTCGAAATCTCGTGGAATACCCAGAAGTGTATCACGACAGTTGTCAGTGACAGTGTCAGCCTGGGTATTGAGAACTCTCGAACAAGTTCTATTGACTTCACATTATTACTCCAACTAAAAGAAGAGAAAATTAACATAAATTAATTTCGTGTTTACGACATGACCAACGTAACACATTTCGATTTTCTGTAGTTTCGCTTCATACAGACACAGTGAATAAATGGACGGGTGGAAAAGAAATACTGGTATGAAGAAAGACTGGTAGACGAGCAATTTAAGGACTTATTATGTCATTTGCATTAATTATTGTCGGTTTTACCTTTGGTTTATTGTGATTTATAACTATTTGTATCATTACATTCATGTAAACTCTCTAACTTGTAACTATTTGTGATGTGAGTTCTACAAATAGTTCACAGTAAAATTGCAGTGCTATGAATGTTAATTGAAGTTTCATGCAGCACCATGTTTAATCCGAACAAAGTGTCTCCTATCCACCCAACCTTCGCAGGAAGTCCAATGAGCAAGTTTGGAGTCAGGGCTCAATTACGGAAACAGATTATGTTCCCTAAAGTTTGAAAAGCCGAAGTGATTTTTACGAAGTAATGTATTAAGACACAGTTTCTACCGCACAGAGAAATCAATACATCCCAATTATTACAGCAGTTAAAATGTTGTTAAGGTACACGTCAAACTTATGTTTATTGGACCGTGCATCATCTTGATAGTTGAATAAAGAGAGACCAACTTGATGTCATTTGCTTTATTATTTCATTATTTAATGCTCAACATGTTTCGGATGTTAATACATCCATC
>Ga0136643_10014282_pt1 | contig 11907 bp, 6 predicted proteins | sample TergutLab28metaG_FD_96883 | JGI IMG/M metagenome (GOLD analysis project Ga0136643, IMG submission 96883) | Labiotermes labralis P1 segment gut microbial communities from Petit-Saut dam, French Guiana - Lab288 P1 (version 3) (version 3) | ecosystem: Host-associated > Arthropoda: Insects >...
TCGGCACATGAAGGTGGTAAGGTTGTCAGCCCTACGCACCGGCCGCTTTTACCCCCAGGAGATATTCCTGGTAGTCATTTCTGTTAGAGGCTGAGTCAACTCCAAGGCCACAGTGCGGCCGGCAAGATTATATAATTGAAAAATTCCAATGACACCATCGGGAATCGAACCCGCGACCTTCCGGTTTGTAGCGCAGTGCCTCAACCAGCTGCGCCACCGCGTACCCCCACCATTAACACTTAATTAGCTTTTCATTTGTCCATGGTTTTATTCTGATTTGAGTCATTCCCCAGTAACCAAACTTTGCCAAGTTTTAACATAATTTACTGGCAACCTTTATATTACAATTCTGTCTATCAAATGGGTGACTGAGAGACATAAGCAGAAAGCGTAGTTGGCTAAGTTGGCTGTTCACTTTCAAATCCCTCAACTTGAATGGGTCAATCAGAGCCTCCATATTCGCTACTCACTTTCGCACCAAAGAAAGTAACATCAGAAAAAACACTTCCCCCCCCCCCCCGCCCCCCAGTTTAGGTAGCACAAATGATAAAATTTGTATAATCAGTACAGTCCACTAGATCATGAGAATCAAATGACAAGTCATTACAGTTTTACATTTAGCTAATCCAGTTCAATGAAGTATCATTATCTTTCACCGTAATCCCCAACCATATCGATTCATTTGCTCCCATCTTGTCACAACTTCTGGAGTCCTGTCCCTGCTGGCATCGAGTGTTGGAATTTACATCCATTCACAATAAGCAATTTCCACTCCCTCACTACCGTGGAACTGGCGACTTCCAAAGTGCTGCTTCACCCACGACAAATCAGGTCCTCCTCCACCAGTACCACGGTCACATCTATCCTTGTTGCGCTGGACCTGTTTCGATCTCTGCCCCTATCTCTGACTAGCTGTACGCTCGTGCCATCACCTAACACCTCTATCAATGGCCACTGTGAATTTTGATAAGTGAAACGTGTGTCACCCACAAATACCGAATCACGCTATCCACTCCTTTCCAATGTTGCTGCTAACGCACATCAACTTATACCAAAAGAGCATCTGAATGACAGACTTTTGTGCCATCTGCTGCATATTACCCCTACTACAATCGTTATCTCCCACCAAAACATAAAATGCGCTACTGACACAAAGACTGTAGGCTAGGAAACCTTACTTATTAAACATGCATCATAATAATACAACTCTGTTGATTTTTATCATCCAGTATTGAATATTGACAATATCCAAAGAAGCATTTCTTCCATTCCATCTGCATTTCTGATGCTGACATAAGCAACGAGCATTTGAACAGTAAGAAACAAGAGACACAAGAACACACAACAGCAGTTAATGAAGAATTAACAGAATAGACACTAAGAAGATAGAGGCAGGTCATGCTGTATTATCAGTCAGTATGCAGCATCTTGGTTGCAAGAAACTGAGTCATTGTGACGGCTTTGCAAGATCTGAAAGAGAAGAGAGCAGCAGAAGTCAGTGGCACCAGCTGGTCATCTGCAGATACTGCTCAGTATGTACTGTTCCTTGTTACTGGCCCTTTGTAACATGACCACATGACACGGATTGTCACTATGCAACTGACAGTCAGCTTTTCAAGAAATCAATGCCATACAGCATTGTGTTCTCTAAAGAAGGCCCCACCTGCACAATTGTTCACTTTTACAAAGTTCTTGAGTGTGTGTGTGCGCACGCACCAATCACCTGTCAACCTCTTACATTTAATTACTGACAAAATACTGAAGCCAGTGGGGCTATATGTCATGACATTTGCTCCCAAACCAATTAGTTAACTCTGGTGCTGCAGAGTACGACAGGGCAGAAATGCAAGCAAAAAATTTCACTGCAAACGTCTCTACTTTTGTATAACACTGTGTTGGTAAAGGTGTCCTTATGCCAGCCATGACGCCACATGGGGGAATGAAGACATATCTCCGCTCATTAACCTCAGCACTGGATGTGGTTAATGGTCACGTTCGTGGGCTGGCTGCTTCACCTCCATGGACAGAGCCTCGGTAGTGATCCAAACAGGAGGCTGCTTGAGCCTCCGAGCTGGCGACGGTTCAGAGAGAAGATAAGTCTCTTGCCCCTGCTGGGAAACGAACCATGATCCCACAGCCGTGTGGGCGGTACTCCTGTCACTGGGACTACGCTAGCCCAGCTGCTGCATGTGCAGTAAGCAACATATATTTTACAGTGGTTTATAGCTCGACATCAGATTTGAGATCTCTTCAAACTCTCTGCTCTCAACCATTCTGGAGATGTACCCAACACACATGTGATGATCTTATGATCTTAAACTTCATGTTGCACAACAATTTTTTGCAGGTACTCAGGAAGTATACACAATTTAAATTTAAAAAAAAATACAAGGTCACTCCCCCCCTGCTGTGAGGGCAAATGGAAGTGCTGCACACACATTTCCAATGCTTCATGTTTTCCTTGAATAGAATAAAAATGACACAGGTCAGAATAAATGTTTCTTCTTAGAAATGAAAGCACATTTGTTTTCTTCACAAGAGGAGCTTTTAAAGACATTTCCTGGAAACGTCAAACTCCTCTGGTCAGCTCGCGATGGCATGTCACAGGTGTACAATAAATTGTACAAGAGGCATTTATACTACATGCCAAACAGCACGGCCACCAACTGCAGTCTTCTTCCCTTCTGTCCAGAGGCTCAAGGGTTATCCTAAATTTGACGTTTTGAAGATTTTTCTGTGAGTGTGAATTTGGTCTTATGGTTTTCATACAGATTAAAACTCATCACACAAGTTGCTTCAGCCCCTCTGTGGGTGACGATAGCAAGAAAGGTAAGAAACCTTCCTATTAAGTAGGACTTCCATGCTGAGTCATCATTTTTAGTTATGATGATCAGAAGTATGACACAGATAGAATATCTGTCTGAGTAATGCCTATTTGTGATAAAAACTTCAAAGAAGTTGCATTTTCTGATGCATGTGGTTGTGGGTTTAAGGAATCACAAAAATGGTGTCACGGTTGAAAAAAACGCTGAGAACTGCTGTAGGGAGAGAACAGGGAGAACTCTAAACTCCATACCTCTTTAGCCAACGGAAAAATAGAACTACTGCATGTGGCCGCCACAACAAAGTGCAACATCTCATCGCCATGCAGTCAATTTGAAGGAACCGTGAAAAGCGACATCACCAACATAAATTCTGTGTCATGACAAAACAAAATAAAAATTCCTGTAATATATTATTATATAGGGTGAGTCTCTCGCTAGAGGCCCCAAACTACTGTCTATAAAAAATTATGTTATTGAGATAATGACTTGAAAATTTATATACACATACTGGGAATGGTGCAAAACAGGACCTGCTCATAATCGATGCTGAAACTCCTTTCATATCCAAGCACACTTGAATGCGTTTCTTCAAATTCTGGAATACTTTTCCCAAAGTGTCGACACTGACGGCATGAATCTCTTGGCGTATAGCGTCTTTGAGTTGTTCAATTGTGCGGGGTGTATTTTTGTACACTTTGCCCTTCAATAGGCCCCAAAGAAAGAAGTCGGCAGTCATTAGATCGGCTTCCCCTTGTCTCTAACTTTTTAACCAATTTCTGGATGGAACACTTCAATGGTGCATGTCTTTCACCAAATTCCGTTCGAAATGCCATCTGGCATGCTTTAAATGAACCTGTTTGCCATTATTTATGAATGAGAAACCCACACTGTTCGACTGTATACATAGACAATAGTTTGGGGCCTCCAGCGAGAGACTCATCCTGTATAAGACGTGCTGCTTATTTCAGGTTCAGTGAATATACCGCAGATGGAAGGGTCTAGTGCCACTGACCTCTTTAAAAGTAAGAATATAAATACTGTACATGCCCAGTAAAGTAACATATGCATTCACACTTTCATTAGACAGTGATACCTTCAGCTTGCCTCATCTCAGCACAGCAAAAATTCTTCTAAAATTCCTTCCAAATTAAAATACAAAATAAAAACCAAACAACTTATATATATAGGCAACAAAAGACAAAGAAAATTTATGGCATTACAGAGCTTTGTTCATCCACATTCTCAAATTGTATACACAAGAATCACAAAGCTCAAATTTTGAAACACTGAATATTCTTACAAGATATACGTTCCTACCTATAATACTGAGTCTTATACATCTGACGAGGTGGGTGGGGTGTATAGCATGCATGTGAGAAAACAGAAAGGCAATTAGGGATTTGGTAGAGCATGAATAGAGCACAGTACATGGAACATACAGGCATGGGAGGGAGGATAATATTAAAACTGGATATTAAAGCAGTAGGATGTGATGGCATTCGTTGGATTAATCTGGCTGAGCACAGGGAGAAGTGACAAGTCTTGGTGAATGCGGTAATGAACCTTCGGGTTCCATACAATGTGGGGAATTTCTTGACTGGCTGAGGAACTATGGGCACCTCAAGAAGGACCCTGCTTCATGAACTTGGTTCATGACAAATGCATAGAAAATAAAGTAAAAGACCTTCAAAACTAATTTTTATGATAATATAACACAACTGTTATGCAAACAAATTTCATAGTGTGAACAATAAAACAAAAGTTGGGAAAATGTTATTTAGAAACAGCCTGTCATTGTCAAATTCCAAAGACCAACAACAAACACAAAGTATATGAATGCAGGCGTCAATTTAAATTTCGGTGCCCACTGAGGTGATGCAGTGAGTTGAGACATCACTAAAGCGTATACCACAAGTTTCATATCAGGGGTGATTAAATATAACACAGCTTGTCATACACAGCGATGGGCTGTTGAGTGATGAAATACAGTTAAGTTGTAACAATTCATAGAAGAAACAGCTGCTTGCAGTTCCATCCATTACTCAGTGTTTATTTATCCATCAACAGAACAGTTATTATTTAAAATTTATTATTTGAAAAGGCGAGCCCATCAGATCGCTCTGGAATTGCACACCAATTACACACCAACTGCACACCAATTGCACACTAGCTGCACACAAATTGCACCCCAACTGCACACCAACTACACGCAGCAGAGTCCCTCTTGAGAAACTACTAGTTCCTCAGCCAGCCAAAAAAAATTCCTCATATTTCTGTGGCACCTGAACATTCACTGCCATGCTCATAAAATCTGTCAGATTATACATGTCCTCAGTCAGATTAATCGAGTCCATGCTCTCTCATTCTATTTCATTAAGAATCCACTTTAATATCATCCTCCCATCTACACCTCGGTAATTTGAGTGGTCTCTTTCCTTCAGGTTTCCCCACCAAAAATCTGTACGTATCTTTCTTGTCCATAAACCAGACCACATGTGGAATTTCACACACTTTCTTGCCCATAAACCAGACCACATGTGGAATTTCACACAGTAACTGATAACAAAGATCACAATGAAAATATATATTTAAATTATATTAACTGTATTTATTGCAGTGATCAAATAATGGCAATCCCTTCACCGTACCTATTCACACAGAACGGTCAGCATAAGAACACAAAATGTTTCTGTACATCTCACTTTAATCAAGTAATATTTCATTCAAATTTCTCAAGTGGTATTTGTCACGGCACATACAGTAGAACGCCACCTATATGAATGCTGATTATCTGGATCGGCTTGGCCCTTCAGGTAAAACTGTCAAGAATTCTACAGAAATATCATGCCTGGAAATTACTGGTCATCAGATCAAGTACAGTACAATGTTATGGCTTCTAGAACTTCAAATCAGGAGTGGTTGAAAAGTTTAGATGCCGGTACATACTGTAAATAGTGGCATCAGAAATTCAAACTGTCAAAACAGCCTATTTGCAAAGAAAAATCCAATTATTCAGATTTTCTGCATATCTGGATGGCTTGCCCTCCCATTTAGTCTGAATAAATGGAGTTTTACTGTTACTTCATTTCTGCCCTTAAGCAAAGTGGCAGTCCAAACTGGCCACTTCCAAATGAAGTAACGCTGGAAGTGGGCCACATTTTTAAATTTTTGGCAGGCACTGGGAAGAGAACGAAAGTTACTGACTTACATACGAATACATGAGTATAAGTGTAAAGAGTTTCAGGACAATGCAATCATCAGAAGCCATGCAAAGTCACTCTTCTCATTTTACTCTTGCTAATTATTTGTCCATTTTTCCAGTAATTCTGTTGCATAAAGACAGGCAGCTCCAAAACAGAACACTGGCTAAAGAAGAAGAGCACACAAACACACAAACATAAACAGAAATAGTACCTTCAGGCTCGATGAACCAAGTAGTACCTTTCGTTAAGAAAAGGGCATTACCGGTGGAAACAGACTTTTGTGTGTCAACAAAAAATGTAAGTAACTTTCGGATTTGGAATCTGAAGGAGTGGAGATAGTATGATCAATAAGCTGTTTAACTATTGACTGATCATTCTAGATAGATGTGAAGGAAATTATGCATACATTTCTTTTATTAGCAGACATTACATTTCGTATTTTTTCAGTCTTAATTACTGAAGCAGCTGAACAGCTCATTCTGTAGGACTCCAATTCTTACTGATTACTGTTCCTCACAAAAATATTTTTTTTATGTGGGATCCTAGGTTTTTCACAGGTATGAAAACTGCATTCAGCTGAATAGAAGAAATTATTTATTCCCAATTCACAGCCTTACAATAGTGCAGGAACTTCGTGTTCTGTATATGTATTTGCCTGAGGATACACGTTGTGAAGATGGGTCATCTTGTATGTGGGTATAAACACAGTATGAAGATTCTGGTTATGTGAGTTGTAGCTCTGTGCAGTTTGGTATACAGGCAGCAATGTTCCAGAGCTACCTGCTGCCTCCATCTTCAGGATATAAAGACCTTAAGGCGGAGACAGAAATCCGCTACAAAGAACGACAAACTTTCGTAACAGGATTCCCTCAGATCTGTGGGCCGGTGAAGAGAAATTCAAACTTTGATTATGTCATAATCGGTGGCACGCATCACAAACAGGGGGTACAGTCCCTCACTCAATCACGAATTTTCTGCATAGTGAAATAGTTTTAAACCACCCAAAACTGTGAAATGAAGAATTCTTGCACAGGCTAAGTTGTTAAGGATTACCCACACACATTATGTATGTTTCTAAACTACCAATATAGAATTGTAATGTAATAATATTCATTACATTTAAAATCAAAGAAGAATTCTTTTAGAAGATACACAACCATTTACAGATCTCTGTATCTTTACACGCAGCCATTTATTGCAAACCTTCCACAAACCAGTCCCGATCAGGCCATGTTGGAGGGAAGTAGCTGTACCAATAATATGACCTGTACCGGAGGCTGTGGTTACAGTTTTTAGTACTCCTGATGATGGGTGCTGTGACACCCGAAACATGTAGAGTGACTTTGCAGTAAATAAATATCCGCATACTGTTGCATCTGGTTGGATTTTTATTAGCATCTTCCACTCAGCTTAGAATAAAAGTCAAAAGGCAGACCTTACAGAGCAAAATAACTAAAATCTCAATTAGGAACGCCTGCCGATAACGTTGAAGTACTGGAGGGAGAGCGAAATGTGATTGGTTCATCGAGTCTGTGAACAAACAGCTGGAGGGAGGCCAAGACTCTCTCACCGCTGTCGCTGCCTAGCATGGGCTGGTGTCGGTTGCCGTGATGAAGCAGCGGCTTCTTCAAAGATTCGTTTCAGTCGTTGAATGTCATCAGGAAACAAGGGAGGGCGCCACCGTCTGTGGGCACTGGAAATTCCCATCCACATTCATACCTTTGCTTACACACACACACACACACACAGACACACAAATGCCCAGGATTTATTCTGGAAACTGTGTTACATAAACAGCACGCTATTCTGTCAGCTACATGTACGCCTCATACAACAATATGAAATCAGACATCAGAAACACAATACCAACGTCCAATTACCACATAATGGTAATAATTATCATAAAACTGTGACTGTTTTAACACAACATTTTCTGTGAGCAGTATCTAAAATGATACACTGCACTGCTGTTAACATTCCATCAGCGGGTGGGGGGGAGGGGGGGGGGACTGCAGCAGACATAAAATTATAAAGTTATATAAACGAAACTGATACTCAAATACCACATTTTAATCAATTACAACACACAAAAATACGACATCCCAAAGAAAATTAACTCTCAGTATATTCACACAGCTAGGTTTTTGGAAAAGAAAGTTTTGTAACGTTTTCAAGTCAAATTTTATCTTTCTTGATGCACCACGCATTCTGAAGTCAAATTTTACTTCTCTCAACGTCCAAGAACACAAAGACTTCCACATGTACAAGTAACTGATACCATAAAGGTGTTAGACACACTTCACAATTAAGTTCTTTATTTGTACAACTAATGCACACAATTCTTATAAAATTGTTAAACTGTTAAAATCATTTAAAATTATAGTAGTTGCTCCAGCATGTTTCGGTTTACATTAACCATCATCAGGGAGCTCTCAGCCTGTGCTTCGCCAAAGTTACAATGTAGGTATTGGTTACATATCATTATTTGAAGTTATCGGTATTGTGGCTGCGTATTTTGTTGTCCTGTTACGCACGTGGATCGTGCACTGTGCAGATTGAAACTAGATCCACACGCATAACAGGACTGAACAAAATATGCAGCCACAATACCGATAACTTCAAATAACGATATGTAACCGATACGAACATTGTAACTTTGGCGAAGCACAGGCTGAGAGATCCTTGATGATGGTTTATGTAAACCGAAACATGTTGGAGCAACTGATATAATTTTAAATGATTTTAACAGTTTAACAATTTTATAAGAATTGTGTGCAATAGTTGTACAAATAAAGAACTTAATATTATCAACATGCACGGTGCAACTACAAACACTTCACAATTATTTAATATCAATATTTATGAAGGGGGTAAAAATGTACAACGAATTATTAAAACAAATACCCTGAATTTATCTCAGTAATTAACCAACTTGATGCACAAAATTTTTGTTTTACAATAAGTTTATTTCATGCCTCTACATGTTTCGAGCACATGGTGCTCGAAACATGTAGAGGCATGAAATAAACTTATGGTAAAACAAAAATTTTGTGCATCAAGTTGGTTAGTTACTGAGATAAATATACTGAGATGCACAGTCAGCAAAACGTCAAAAAATACCTTGAAGTTGAATAACTGATTGAAGGAGAAAATTATCTTGAAACAATTTTTGTGCTCAGTGTTCAGAATTTCGTTACGCAGTACAGTCTTTATGTTCTTGATGAATGAGACAAATAAAACTGACACAAATACTGGAATCCATTTCCAATGTAAAACAACCATTTCCAAGAGCTAACAAAAGGCCAGCATTAAAAACACACAATGACTTCACAGTATAAAAAAAATAAAACAATAATCTTAATAAAATTCTGGACAAAAGCAATCACTCTTGTGTAATAAAAGACGGAGCTTAACTGAGGTAACAGCAATCAGCACACCATTACGAGAGCAGGGGAAACGGACTTGCCAGACAAGTGGTTTCATCCTGAATCATCAGAAACAGCCACGAGGGGTCGAAACAACAGTATTAAAATGGTTGGCCCCGAGAAGTCAAAATCCTTAACATTCAGGTTCAAGGAAATGAAGACTCCATTTAAATCACATTACAACAGCGCACAGACTATATTTCAGTCAGAGCTCAAACCCTTCTCCATCAACTGTGTGCTGTTAAGCTATAAGAGTTCTGAAACTTTCACCAGAGAGCACCACTGTCAAAGCTTGCACGAATTCTACTGGAAAGCTGTGTGTTGTGGATTCGGGAATGATAAATAAGTATAAGCCATAGCTTCAATAACATTTTCATGTTTCAGTTACGTTACTGAAACACGATCCATCCTGTAACTCACGCAGTTAAGTCAGAACTGTGATTTCCACCTAGAGAATTAAAATGAGAGGACCAAAGCACACCTTAACAGTACAGCAAAGGTTTCAGTACTCAACCAGCAGTTCCAGTCATTCCAGTGCTAGAACCAGGAAAGCATTTTAAACAGGGAACCCCACAAAGCACAGTACCCAGCGAAACAATGAGAACTCTGTTCTATACTGTCATGCACCACTTAACGTTTCGTTCCACGACGGACCGCACATACGATGGCGGTCCCATAATATTATAATACCATTGTGTTACAATTTCCTACAGTATTCAGTACAGTAATATGCTGTACAGGTTTGTAGCCTAGGAGCAATAGGCTATACCATATAGCCTAGGTGTGTAGTAGGCTACACTGTACTATCTAGGTTTGTGTAAGTACACTGTATGACGTTCGCACGACGACAAAATCGCCTCAGAATGCATCCCTGTCGTTAAGTGACTCATGACTGTACAATAACATCACATGCAACACTGCAACGTTTCATACATAAGTGCACGCCTGACCAGTGCTAAGTCTCTGACACAACATCACACCAATTTCATTTAAATAATTTTCAAGTAATGGAACAAAGAAATATCACTTCTCTGGCAAATGGGTGGTTTATTAGACGCTTCCCGTGTAAGAGGGCTTGGCCCTGCTCCATAAGTGGAACACAATTTCATATGTCACCAGTTTGCTAACAGAAAAAGATTATATTCAATAACAATAAATTATGCAAATATAACAGCTAAGTTAGAGTGGTCCTACCTTCGAAGCTGCACTTGTGGTGGCTCTGTGTCACTAAGGTCAAGGTCACTGTCCACGTGCATTCGATCACCCCACGTGGCCTTCAGATAGGACACCCTGCGCACCAACCGTTCCTCTTCCGCTGCAGCACATAAAACATGCAGCAGTGTTCTCTTCTTTTTAATTCATTTGAAGTTCAGAGTTCTGCTATTTGCAATTACTCATCAAAATTATCTTTCTTATCAGCGATAACTTCACTGGCGCAATTGAGCAGCTATCAGCCTAGGGTCTAACTGGAACTAGTGAGGTTGGTAACACTGCAGTTATCACTGATATCACTGGAATAAGAAGGCTACGCAGGGAAAAAAAACCAGTAACAGTGAATTGAATATATCTTCCTTAGTACTGAACTCATTCTTCAGCAATATTATTGCCTGAGTGACTTTCTTTTATGGTGGCCAATTATTCGCAAGTTTCGTTTTCTTGTGTTCCATGCTTGTCACATTTAATTTACTGTATCCACTATACTGCGACATAAAATTTGGACATACAAATTTATTTATTTAATATTGTATTTATACTTTTTACAAAATAAAAATAAAACATCAGGATATAATATATAATACGTAAATAAAATCTTGTACAACATACTGACCAACTGTAAGAATCATTCAAGTCCAACAGGTTCCTGAATCAACTGAATCAAACGCCACTTTACCTAAGATCACTAACATAAACAAAATGGATATACGCAGTAGAATAAAATATCTGTGGATCTCTTATTACAATTACTTCAACACTTTACTAATGGTTTACTACTCTAGAAGAATTTTGCATTAAGAGAGCAGCAGTATGCGAGTGTGTGGCATGTCATCTGGTGCGCCACACTCATGCCGTTACGCTGCAAATCTGTACCACTGTACCTAAACATTGTGCAATACGAGAGCCAGTGCCATCTGTCTTGCTGTATGGAATGCATGCATTAATATATGCTAAAAATAAACTTTGCTTTTTATTCGCTTTCAAGACAGTTTCATTCATACAACAATACACAAAACAATCTGCTATAATGAATAATAATGTCCGCCACAATAACAACACCCCAAACTTTATCAAACATTAAAAAAGCATAAACTGTGTTATCTATTAATTACCATTAAAAAGCATAAACTGTGTTATCTATTAATTATCATTAAAAAAGCATAAACTGTGTTATCTATTAATTACCATTAAAAAAGCATAAACTGTGTTATCTATTAATTATCATTAAAAAAGCATAAA
>Ga0136643_10014285_pt1 | contig 11907 bp, 7 predicted proteins | sample TergutLab28metaG_FD_96883 | JGI IMG/M metagenome (GOLD analysis project Ga0136643, IMG submission 96883) | Labiotermes labralis P1 segment gut microbial communities from Petit-Saut dam, French Guiana - Lab288 P1 (version 3) (version 3) | ecosystem: Host-associated > Arthropoda: Insects >...
TGCAGCGTTTTTGAATGGAGTGCGGAAGTGCAGCGTTTTTTAATGGAGTGTGGAAGTGCAGCGTTTTTTAATGGAGTGTGGAAGTACAGCGTTGTTGAATGGAGTGTGGAATTGCGGCGTTGTCGAATGGAATGTGGAAATGCACCGTTTTTGAATGGAGTGTGGAAGTGCATCGTTTTTGAGTGGAGTGTGGAAGTGCAGCATTAGTGAATGGAGTGTTGAAGTGCAGCGTTGTTGAATGGAGTGTAGAAATGCGGCGTTATTGAATGGGGTTTGGAAGTGCAGCGTTGTTGAATGGGGTGTTTGAGTGAAAATTCTTTGCCTCGTAGTATTGCCTTTGAAACGTCCTTTTTCTCATTTCTAAGCGCTTTCGCGAAAATCGACTACTAGCTTCGTCTTGTCTGTCTCTACGTCCGTCCGTCCGCATGAAAAATCTCCACTTACGCTTAAAGAGGTTCTATGAAATTTTATATTTAATGATTTTTCGAAAGTCCCTCAAAAAATTTCAAGTTTCCCTGAATCCTGACAAAATGACAGGAACTTCACATGAAGACCTCTATACTTTTATGATAATATCTCGTCAAATTCTTCTAAAATAGAGAAGTGTTTCACCACACGTTTTAGAGAAAATAAGAACACATTTTATATTTTCAATAACGTTTCTTCCAAAAATAGTGCCGTTTGTGAGACAAAAATGTGATAGAACCGGGTAGGCCCAAAAATGACAATATGGTGCATGCGCTTTGCATGCTGGATAAATGAGGCTATAAACATACCCTCTGAATATGTAATAGTTATTGCTTTTCGACTGCAAAAATTATTATTCGAACGCGCCATGTTGTTACGTTATACGTACTTTGCATATCTTGTTTTTTGTTACAGAAAATCCCAGTCCATTGAAGCCAGAGTTCGGGCAAAGACGGAATATTGTGCCAATATATGCCGCATTACAAGATGTGGTCTTGTCTTTTACTAGTGGCAGTTTGAAGGATGGCGTTACTTTAATATTTGTTCCCCTCACCGCCATGCATGTCTTATAATTACGAAAATATTTCCTGTTGTTGTATGGGTGTTAAACTTGGTCTCTCACATTGCGGGAGGAACAAAGGCTGAAGGTGTTGGAGAGTAGGCCTCAGAGGGACAAGGTAACGGGTGACTGGAGAAGATTACATAGCAAGGAGATTTATGATCTGTACTCTTTTACAAATATTATTAGTACGAACAAATCAAGAATAATGAGATAGGTGGGGCATGTGGCGCGTGTGGTGGACAACAGAAGTGCATACAGGGTTTTGGTGGAGAAATCTGAAGGAAACAGCCTACTTTGAGTATGTGAACATAAATGAGGGGATAATATTAAAACGGATCTTCAAGTAATGGTATGGCTAGGCGTGGACTGGATTGATCTGGCTCAGTACGGGGACAGTTGGCAGGCGCTTGTGAATGCGGTAATGAACTTTGGGTTCCATAAAATGCGGGTAATTTCTTGACTAGCTGAGGACCTGTTAGCTTCTAAGGAATAACTCTGCTTCATGGAATTCTTATGTTAATTACGAAAATATAAACGTAGAACAAAGTTATTTCTGTTCCCGCCATGAAGGCGTATGTGGAAGCGAAGGTAACAGCTCCACTTATTCTTCACTTTCGCAGTAGACGAAGGTACGTGGTCAGCTTCACGTTCTGTCCTCTTTAACCCCGGGAAAGAGCCCCACGGTGCCTGTTGAATAGAAGGCTGGGTGCACTGCAGAGCCGGTTTAGACGCTCTGGAGTAAAGACAACTATTTTGCACCTGCCGGTAGACTAACCTTGACTCTTTGGTTGTCGAGCCAACAGCCCAGTCAATTTACCGACAGCGCTAACCCGAATGTCTAAAAAATACACCACTTTGAAAATCCGACTCTGTTTCGCTGACATTATTAATTGTCATACGGAAATGTCATCGTATTTCAATTCGAAAGTGATATTGAGAACGTAAAAAAACCGTTGTGTTGAGACAGGCCCCATCAGGAGCCAGACCAACATTTAATGGCGGTGAGCCTTACAAAATGTACAGAATGAAGCAATATCACTTTATACGGCCTTCCTGTCTATTAACATCAAGTGTCGAGTGACTTTTGCCCCACTCTGTACTAACATAATTCTTCGATGAATAATTCAGACAGTTGATTGTTATTCCCACTACCACACGACTGTTGCATAGAACGACTCATCTCTCACTCACACACAGCGCTGTTGTGCACCGACTTTCTCCTGTACCTCATACTCGTATAAACCTAAGAGCAAGTTCCATATTCGTGCCCGCGCAACACGATAAATTTTCTACGCTACTGATAAAACATCATGAAATAATGTGATAACGTGATAAAAACAATGCTGTGTCAATGCTGAAGTTGTCTTGTTACCCCTATCATTATGGGTAGTACGAATGCTGTGCATAATTACAACACTCATTGCTGCTAGGTGAAGGAACACAAAAAGGACACGGAGAAAAATTAAGTTTAGGAGTAATTATCTGCATGAGCTTCTTGTTGTACATCTGAATATGCTCACCAATTATATGGCTGCAGAATTTCGTTATATCTCTGAATTATAATATCTGGGGCATAGAATATAAGCTACGTTCAATTTCAGTGCATCATCACAGCGAGTCTTTCAAACGCATGCCCAGGATTATTCAGACTCTTTACAAATATCTTACTTACATTCCGTCGGGATGTAAGTTTTGGAGCTTAGAATTTTGACCCTAAAATGTGACTAATCGCGTCGTGGAGAGAGTATATACTATTTATATTCCCTGTATTGTTGCCAATATTGATGGAATTTAATTCTTGATCAGAATCGCAAAATATGTGATTACACCGTGACTAATTAATAAATTACGGATTTGAGACTTGGCAACGCAGCATAAATGTGGGTGATAGATAGCAGTGGATCACGCTTGCAGTCATGTCTTAAAGTGAATTTAATTTTACGTGATATACAGACGTCGCAAAGATCCCTGTTCTCACTCTCACAGTAACTAAGGCTGCTGTACTTTGCGTTGAACATGAAGAAAATGTGACGTATTGTGAACTTAACCATCACGTCCTCTTCTTATTACCATCGACGTAAAGCAACTGAAGTGCCCTAATTAGCACAAATGTCTTGAATCACCGAATAAATAAGAGCAGAATCGAAGAACGAGAGTGTAAACATTTTCCAAAAAACTTGGAGGCACCTCAAAAATCTAGGCGCCAGAAGGGTAATAATGAAGCAAGTTCCATGCTGAGAACCCACAAAAAATATTAGGTGCACCCATACTCCGTTTAGTGGTCCAGGGGACCTAGCGCCCGGACTTGTGTAATCATAAAACATCCACCAGAATTGCTGGATGATGGATGTCACAGATAACACTGCTCACAGAAATGTTTAACTTTTTTAGAACAAATTTGTAAGTATGAGTGTCTTAGGATAATGAGAATAAATAGCATTGAAAAATTGGACTTAATAAAGCAGACGCCCTGTGTTTTCTGTTGGATGGGAATGGGCATTTTATATTTAATTTAGACGGATTTCATTCTTCGTGCCCGTTCCATAGGCAAGGTAATATGAACCTGGCCTCAGCGACCTGAGTTCGAGCTCGGGTCTGATCAGATTTAATGTTTGTGATAGACTTAGTGGCCCGCGGACAGGTTGCCCTCCGAGTACGTCAGTTTATCTTGGTCAGTATCAGTCCACTATTACTCCACCGGAAATCTAATACGACGGGATGGACACAGGCGAAGCTTGGAACCTTAATTCAGAAACGATGCTCCTTCGGCAATCTGGGAGCGTCAAGAAGTAAACCTATTTTCATTTTTTCTTGTCTTCAAAGAGTCAATAATGTTCTGCTGTGTAAATTACTTCGTAATATATGTACAATTACACTTACATTTTATGGAATACTTTCTCTTTAAGCACAAATAAAGCGAAGCTCTTAAAAATTTCGTACAAACTTCCTGCAGCATTATACGAAGTGTGGAAGGAAGACGGCCGTTGAACACTTTCAACACACAATCAAAAGCAAATTTCGCTAACTACCGAGAACGTCAAAAAGTGCTTTTCGCACATTGTCACTCTGTCTAGAAATGACTGCCTTCTGTCACGCAGCTTCAAAACAAAGCCCCTGCTGTCGACGCTGCTTCGTTCAATAACTCATTCATTAAACACTTTTATATACGTTTTTCAGGTTTTCAGCACAATCATTGTTCAAGTTACGGTCTTCTGGGCTCTTAAACATGTAACGTAATAAATTCATTCCGACGTTTCGGAGGAAAGTTATGCCCCCTTCTTCGGGTGACTGAATTCGTTTCAGGTGGACGTTGAAGTGAGTATAAAGAGGAAATGTGTCCACATATAATAACATCGAAATAAACTTATTCCAAAGTTGTAAGAACCAGAAAAGCCATCCCTTGAGAAAGAAACTGTACTTTGTCTAGAATATATGTCCAGGTGTATAAAGAAATTAATCCCCATGAAACCCAGTCCCAAATGTTCGTGACAAGTACAGGACGTAAAACTGTAACAGATAATGCCCTCCCAGTAACATTTATCCTAATGTTTCTGTACTCAGAGCAGAAATGTTCGCATACTGCTTAGAACGTTGACGCGAAGCTGTGAAGTGTGGTTGTCCGATGTGTGTTGGGAAAACTTGATTCGCTGTGGCTCACACAGAAGCATTTCTTTAACCCTCCCACTAGGTTTTGCAAGCGAAGTCACTAATCAACAGTAATAACACCGCCATTGCACAACGGTATGAGATGGTACAGTGTTGTTAAGTCTGTGAATTAACCTTTCACGTAGTTACCGTTCAAAGATGTTACATCATTGAATACTGAATCCCGCAGTTCAATAGATTTTCGTTTCAGCTATGTCTAGACTTTTTGTGGAATAAGCTAATACTAATGCTACATCCAAAGTCTTTAATCAAACATTATCTACGAATTTATTACGCAATATTTTATCTCCTAAATTACAAGGCCTTGCGTACTAGGAAAAAAAATTTCATGTGTAATTTTTTTAAACTACTGTGATAGTGAGAATAACACTGAGACATGCGGTAAGAACTTCTGAACATTTCCTGTGACGACGCATTAAATATTCTAGTGATAAGAAAGGCAGAAATCAGAAAAGATTGTGTGTTTACTCAGGAGTAGCCAGTGCCTTGGAATAGAAATGCATTTCATTTGCTTTCATATAGCCCACGATATAATCTGATAACCCTGTATATGGTGCACATATTCTGTACGCAGTTGCCACGCATACGGACGTAGAAACAAAACCAAAACTTAAAATTTCAAATCGAGACCAGCTGAAAACGTCTTAGCTTGACACTAAGTCACCGCAGCCGTCTCAAGGCGCATTTCCTTTCACTTTAACCCGCTTTACAGTATACCTGCCTCAAAAAACTAACTTTGCTGTCCAATCTTACTGTATAAAAATAAATATAATAATAAAATACGTTTTTTAACTTCTCACTGGTTTTAAAGAAACGAGTCTATTTCATTACAAGCTTTTTTGCTAAGTTACGGACATGTCGTTCAAGTTGCACCCCCCCCCTCTTCACCCCGATGGACTCTTATTCCTAGATGTTGTGTGGCCGTCAATATATTTAGCAAATTCTGACTGTTTCGCAAGGCACACGAGGGCCAAATGCGGTGGATGGCAGTATGAGGGGAAAATATTTGTCAATAGGTCAGAAATAATGTTCTTGATTTTCTTCAACCTCTCTACCGACAGCGTCTTCACACGCTGTCATAGTATCGATATCGCATGTCCATGGTTAATGTCTTTCGCAATCACGAAACGTTAAAACATGGCGCCTTTTCTGCGCCGATATTGGTATGACCGCCGTGTGATTTTCTAGTAACAGACCGGTAATTTAAAACTCGTCCGAAACGTTATGTTCCCGGCGTCACGACAACAATGCAAAGGACAACTTGCTGGAGGCGCTCACTTTATCGGTACAGGAGAGAGAATACGCGTCCTTTTTAATTCGTATTTACAAAAACGAGAAAGTGAAGACTGAATTTTTATTTCGTAAAAATAAGAGGCTTTGTAGATGAAAGATTTTAGTGCTTGTGTGTGGCTTGTTCAATACGTGAGTGCGTCTGTAATAGACACAGCCCGAATATGATTTATTTGTACAAGAATATCACTTCATTCCAAATGGAGCCGAATTTATGGTTTCAGTTTGTTTCATTTCCTAGCCTTCAGCACTTAACAATGAAACTACTTCAGCTCGGAATGAAAATTACTGCCAGAAATTAAAAGCCATTTGCTCAGCTCAAACCACAGTTATGAAGATATTTTCTGGCGAACTATTTTATTGGTCAAAATATTACTTACATATCAAGTTTCAGATTTATCAGGTGTTGCAAAAGAAGGGTCTGTTGAATGATGAATGATAGAGTGAAGTCGAAATTTTGTTCTCTTTTAGTACTAAATCAGTATTCTGTTCACAGTCTTGTGAAATTTGATGGACTTCAAACATGGTTCTTAGCATTCGTATAATCGTCATTATTGCATTCAGTTTTGAAGTAGGTAAGCGGCTTTTAAATTTTGCCGTACAAAAAAGAAAATAAAGCAAAATCATTACCAGTGTATAAGACAGCCTTCAGTGGGCACTTGGTACCGTAACTCCGAAGATTACGGAAGTAGCAAAAATTAAACAAACGCAAATTTATTCCAAATGTGAGACGGCTAGGCCTATATGCCGTTCCAATGTTTGTATAATCTCCATCACTACTGGAAAATAATTGTTTTTCTTGTTTATAAATGTACAGATTTCAAAAAAAAAATTGTGAAATATTTCGTATTTTAGCTGGGGTTGGGGCTAGTAACACATTCGAAAATCATAGCCGCTGCCAAAACAGTTTGCCATATATGTGATACTGTAAAAGGTGTAATAAGCGAAGTATTTTCTCAACAGTCGTGCAAAAGTTTTGTCTGGTATAATGAACACAGCGAAATAATTGCAATGTGCCGCGTGATTTAAAAGCGATTTCTCAGATGAGCGAGACCGACACCGATCATGCTGGGTCGTGTGAAAGCGCCTGTTAACTCTCTCACTCCGATCCGATCATACTCTCGACGCAGCAACGAATGTCGAGATTTAGCCAGTGCTCGTGTACGTGCCTACAAGGTTTTATTTTATGAAACAGTAAACATCCTTCCGGGGCAACCAATCACCTTTCAGCTAGATAAAACTTCCCCCGAGGTTCATGGAATCCGAAAGTTCATTACCATATACGCAAGAGCACGTTACCCCATTTTATTCCAAACCCGATAAATCACCATTTCATTACATCACATTGCCTGTCCCATACGTCTATGCCAATATTATCTCCCCATCTTCGCGTAAGCCTCCCAAGTAACAAAGCCCCCTTCAGGTTTCCGACCAAAATTTTGTATCCAACTCACATCTCTCCCAAAACTCTGCTACATCTCCCACCCATCTTTTTGAAGAGCACGAACTGTGAACCGCGTGAGAGATTTTAGGTTCTCACAGCGGTGTTTCAAAAGATTAAAGTGTTCTGAGATTTGACGCCGTGTCTACTGGCAAATAACTTTTCGAAGGATCGCAATGATTTCGTCTTCAGGATTAAGCAGTCAAAGAATAGCCACGCTGAAAATATGTTTGTGTTACACAGGTAGGACTTTTGGGGTTGCGAGTCCTTACTTCTGACGCCGCAGTTTTTCTTGGATTGCTTAACCCTGAAGATGGAGGCATAAAAGCCCTTCGAAACATCAGGAACTATTTACGAATCGATATGGTGTAATGTTCAAGAATATTTGAACCTTATGTGCCTCATCACTGTGCAATTTTCCCTGCCGTCCTACCTTTCTGTCTCTCATCGTAATGTTCTACAAGGTACGTACATTATTAGTGCAGCTTCTTCCCTAGGGCAATGGTAGTGACTGGAAATCAATCCAGGGACAGAAATGAATTTTCAGTGCGCTGGATCGGCTCGCAGCTTGTATATGACGACAATGCAATTGAAAAATGAGAAAAAATCTACAAAATTTGTAATATAAATGAAACTGGAAATTAAATATGCCATAAAATATATTTCTCTCTGAAATTTCTTTGCTGAAAAATTAAGAACGTGTTTTATAGTAAAACTGTGTTTCTGAGGCAAAAGCTTTACTTTGCCTGTTGCGTAAAGAGGAGTGACTGATTTGTTCGGTCCATAGTTACGTGACTTGTGACTGATGCTTGGAAATGTTACGACCTTATGGAAGTAGTCTCTTTGATAGTTGCTTTTATACAGAAAATCGGCGAAGATAATGCAGACACATAAGTGTGAGTCTGATTCTCTTTTTTAAAGTGGCAAAATTGTGTTGGTCTACCCGCGCAATTAAACTTTTGTTGACTAACACAACCTTTGGAAGGAGTTATTGTCTGCCAACCCCCATAAATATTTGTCAGATTATCGGTGCTCATGCCAGATTATATCATGATTATTGTCTTTTGGGATGTGACACCGTGTAGTCTTGTAGCCACTTGCTAGTGTATCGGAGGAACCTGCTGTCTTCATTTTCAGGGAGGTATGTGATAAATGTAGTAAGACAGCTAGTCGCGAACTATTCAGGGATTAATCCCTGAAGATGGGAGCATCAAGATCTTCCAAAAATTTGTTAACTGACAGTCTCAGGTGTTAGTCGCTGGCTGTTCATAGTGCAGGACCAAGTTCGATCCCAGATTATTTCGTGTGGGATTTGTGATAGAAAAAGTGGCACCGGTACATGTTTTTCTTCGAGTACGTCTGTCTTCCCCTGTCAGGTTTATGACACCAACTCCCGGTACGTCTACCACATGTTGTTTTTCTACCACCGACAAAATAGAATCTTATCTTTGACGGATTTGACATTCAGAGGACCGTGCATCGTGATATATTATTATAATAAAACCAGTGAGGTACACTAATTTCTCAAATTTATTTTTGGACTAGATTTCTACATGTTTCGGACAGGTTTTCTGTCCATCATCAGGAGTCTAATACTGCATACACAGCAATAGGTATATGTCATACAGGTTATTCTGACTGCTTGCTAGCAAGCAGTCAGAATAACCTGTGTGTATTGTGTATACAGTACTAGACTCCTGATGATGGACAGTAAACCTGTTTGAAACATGTAGAGTTATATTCCAAAAATAAATTTGAGAAATTAGTGCATCTCGTTGGTTTTATTATAAGAATAGAATCTTATCGTTATATAAACAATTAAATAGTATCACCTCGTAAGATAGTGATTCACGTAAGAGATAATTCCGAGCTATTACGTCAGCGGAAACGGCGCAGAAAAGTATTGCTTGCACATTCATACAAACTGTGGGAAACGATTCAACCATTCGCCATGCCCAATCACTTAATCTGTTGGCGACACTTAAACACTTGCAGGTTTCCAAAATATCCGACAGTCAACACCTGTGTTCAGTTTCTCTCAAGATGATCACCTCTCCTCGGCGACCTCATGACCTGCATCTTTTCAGTAAGACTTGTTCTCTCCCCTCCTACCCATTCCGGCTTCATTATAATACCTGCTAGCTCAGAGATAAACTGGCATAAACACCAACAACTCTATATCGACTTCACATACGCAAGTGTAGGGAAAACCTCTTCCACGCATTGTGGGGAATAGGATAGATATTCCTCGCGGAATGTACCGTTAGGAAGGGAGTTAACGATGGTTTTAAAACCGGGTCGTATTACAGGGATTTTCACGACTATTAAAATGTAATTGGGCCATATGTCGCAATTGATTTTACTTGTGAATTCGTGCATTGTGAATGAAAATTCATGACCTCATTTGGCAGCATTGATACAGATGGTAGCACAATCAAACACCTACTCAAAATCCTCATCAGCCATCCTTGCCTAACAATCAGATGGCATTGAGCTATCGTACTGTTAATATAAAGCTCATCGCCATCACAGTAGATGGCAGCACCTACAGAAGTTGCGTGGATCTACAGTCACGAGGCGCATCTATAGCATTCTAAAGGATTTTCATCAAGTTGCCCATCAGAAATACAAAACACGGCAAGGCTTTGGTATCCCTACGCGTCACTTGACAGGAAGGCGATGCAGTAGGACGTCGATGTTGCCTTTTACCTTGACCTCGCGTGGGGCTCCATGTCCCGGACGCCCCCAGAATTGCTGCCAGGTTTCGAAGTGGCGCCTGCTGCTCTCCATTTCCTCCTGGCGGGCTTGCTGTGACACAGAGGAAAATGTATTTAGTTGCCACCATAACTGTGATATACACCAATCATGTCACCTTTCTGTATTCATTCAGCACCAATTTTTGTTCTACGACTTTTTTGTATTTTTTTAGCACTTTTAGCATTGTTCTACCGCCAAGGAGAGAAAGAAAGACGGTGTTATTACAGACATAAAAAATTCAGTTCTGAGCAGGTTATACCTAAATTATGAAAGGGAAATTCAGTAGTACTAAAAGGGAAAAATATTTCGCCATAATTCCTTTTTCTTAGAGGAAATTGTCGAAGTTTTAAAGTGCTTCAGGAGTTAGACTTCTGTGCAGAAGGAATAGAAATTAGTTGTGCTATGAAACCATACGAAACTCCTCTTGTTGAGCCGCGACCAGTTTTTGATCTACCTGAAGGCGTTGTTGCTTGCTAAACACTTGCTTGGATAACTCCTTTACATATTCGTGATTTCCCGCCGCTCGGTGGCAGTCTGCTGGCCTGCAACAAAAACAAAGGGTCACTGATGCACAGACATTCTTATCCGACAAGCGCATTATATACAGTTTGTTACTGCTACATCCTATAAGAAACTTGATCACAATTTTGGAATGGCCACACCTACGTCATCGGCGCACATAACATGCACATTCAGCAATAAAGTACCGATTCCTGGTAACGCCCGCGCGGGTGACACACGCACTTCCTGCGAAGGTTAGTTCTATTCTGTGTGTGAGGGGAACGTGTGTGCTTTGTAGTACGGTGTCGTACGTTTTTCTCCTTCGTTGTAGTCGTTAAAGATGAATACAAAATCGAAAATCCCGCTACTATGAAGTGCGGTTGATTATACGATTTTTAAACCTACATTCTTCCGACGAAAATTCACAGGCTTACAATTGAAGTGTATGTTGAAGGTGCGGTGAACGAAGGAAATGCGAGGAAATGGTGTCGGTTGCTGAAGGAGGCAGCACTAATCTGTATGACAAAGAATAAAATGGGCGCCCGTCTTTGGTCACGGATAATTTGAGAGAAGAAATGAATGCAAAAATTCGGGAAAGCAGATGATTCGCAATTTCTGAATTATACGAATATTTTCGAAACGTACTTCGCTTTATAATCCAAGAATTTGTTACGGACTGGCTGAAAGACTTGGCGTCGGCCTTTTTCGACGGTGGCTTAAAAAAGCTGATCCACGTTGAAAAGTGCCTTAATTTACATGTCGGCCACATGGAGCACTTACGAACCGTGTACTGCTTCAATTAGCTTACCAGAAGCCGCAGCGTTTTTTCTGTTCATTTTTCACTGCCGTTATTTACACCTATATTTATATACATATTATTCATTTCACTAGTTCCATAAAGTACATATTTATAGAAATTGGTTACAGGAACAATTTTGTAATTTATATTTGTACACCTTGTATATACTGTCTGTGCAATAAATCTCTTTAAAAAATTGAGTAGTATTTTAGTGTAGGTACCACCATGTTGCAAATATTGCATTTTTTAAATCTTATAAACTTTTTTTTACACGCAACCGATACTTAAACCTTTTGGCGCCGGAATTATTTTTTTTAAATTTTAGCACATTCTGTATATAAAATGTGAATAATACAGGAACCAAATACATTAGAATTATGAAACAAACTGCATTTTGAAGAAAAAAACGGAGAGTATACACCA
>Ga0136643_10014287_pt1 | contig 11906 bp, 11 predicted proteins | sample TergutLab28metaG_FD_96883 | JGI IMG/M metagenome (GOLD analysis project Ga0136643, IMG submission 96883) | Labiotermes labralis P1 segment gut microbial communities from Petit-Saut dam, French Guiana - Lab288 P1 (version 3) (version 3) | ecosystem: Host-associated > Arthropoda: Insects >...
TCCTCGTCATTCTCCTTCAGAGGAACGGCCTCATGTGTATTGTACTGTACCACACGTTTCACTGTGTCATCACTATATATTTTGGTTCTTCTCTCCAGTATTCATATCTATCTATGTATTCCTGACAAAGGACAAGACGCTGGACTCAAGACAAACCCATGCTATTGTCAAAATCACTGCTTTAACAAAATCTGGCCAGAAGCCCTCTAAGGGTTTGGACGCCGAGACGGACAGACTGACATTCAGTTGCGAAATGCGTTTCGAAATTATTTGGCGAACTGTGTGATTGGTGCCATATTGGTTGCCTGTTGTCCTGACGAACTGCTCTGGTGCACTGTGCGATTGGTACCATATTTGAGTTCCTGTAGTCCTGATAAACTGCTCTGGTGCACTTTGTGACTGGTGCCATATTTCGGTGCCAGCTTTCCTGAATCGGCTCTCGTAGGATTTACTCATCTCTCCGTAGTCGAATGGAATATTAGAGCCCTGAAATACACTGCGGTTGACACTCCCTTTAAACCCTTTGCAAATCAGCAGATTCTTTGACCACTGTGTGTTCCTGATACAATAAGCAGGTTTATCAGATGCCCGTTGCTTGCATTTTGCTTTGTGAACCTTTTAACTATTACATTCGTAATACGTACGGCTTGTTGCAAGACGACACTCCAACTTCTTACTTTCAATTTTCTACCGTTGGTAGAGACAACCAGTCAATCAAAAAGCTAGCAGAGGGCGGAAGGTTGCGCAAAGCGTGATTGGACATCCCTTGTTCCGTTTGTCCATTGGACGCCCCTTGTTCCGTTTGTCCATTCCCGCACACGAAACCCATCGCTGGGTTCTGACGCGGAAGCCTTAGAACTACAAAGACACTGTGCTTCAGCTAACGGATTTCCCGTCCCCACCGATAGTCTTGACGCAATCGTACCGAGAACGCGTGCTAAAAATAGCAATACGTATTTTTGGGATGGAAATTTTGGCTGTATTTCCTGGGGTATCTGTCCAGACCAGCTGAAGAACATTACGTTCTGCCCGGATGTCCCTGTGGCTAAATTTTCCGGACTGCAGCGGCAGTGCTGTCAATGTTCCGTATTTTCATTGCTTTTTGGTATTCGCCGTTCAGGTAATGAAAATCACGGAAAACATCAGATGGGTTATACGAAAAGCGAATGGTGTGTTTCGTCAGCCGTCGGCTGGCACAAGTTGACAAAATGCTGGGTTCCGAACACTGGTACAAATATGGCTAACAAACTAGTGCAGTAGGTGGGGCGACATTGGCACTATGAGGTACACTTTGTGACATTTTGTGCGAAACTGAGACGACTTTCGTTGTTTGAGTGTGTTATTGAACGAGTACGTCAAATGCTAACTGTATGGCGTCTGTAACGAATGAATGAATGAGTGAGTGAGTGATTGAGTGAAGGGATAAATGGATGAGTGAAGGGATGAATGAATGAGTGAATGAATGAAAGAGTGAATGAATGAGTGAATGAATGAATGAGTGAGTGAGTGAAGGGATGAACGAATGAGTGAAGGAATGAATGAATGAGTGAGTGCATGAAAAAGTGAACAAATGAATGAATGAAAGCGTGAACGAATGAATTAATGAGTGAGTGATTGAATTAATGAATGAGTGAATGAATGAAAGAATGAATGAATGAATGAGTGAGTGAGTGAAGGGATGAACGAATGAGTGAAGGAATGAATGAATGAGTGAATGCCTGAAAAAGTGAACAAATGAATGAATGCGTGAATGAATGAATGAATGCGTGAGTGATTGAATGAGTGAATGAATGAATGAGTGATTGAATGAATGAGTGAATGAATTAGTGAATGAATATGGATCAGTGGTGCAATGATGCTGACAGAGGAAATCGTAGTACTCGCAGAAACCTGTCCTGGTGCCACTTCTTCCAACGTGAGGCCCACAGGAACGGACGGACCTGCTGTCTACAGCAGATATCCCCAGCGAACAGCCCAAGCCACGGCTCTGTTCCGCAAATGCAATTAAACTTTTATATCTTTGCCTGGAGTACAAACCAGACTTATGGCTGTTGCGTCTTCATGCTTCAGCTTCTATTTTAGTATTACTCGGAGGTTATAGAAAGTTCTGAGCTACAATGTAAATAATTATATTTGATTTTAATACTGTAATTTACACTCTCATGGAGTGTTGACAATTTTGCCTTAGAATTTACGAGGGATACATTTTAAAACAGAATTCAGTATTTAGTACTTCCCCTCAGTGATACATTATCCAAAGATGTCCTTCGAGTGTCTGTAAGATTAAGCTGACGGAATGTACACACTATCGCTTGTCAAACATCAGATAAGGCGGCCCAATTTTCGTGGACGCGTATTGACTGCTGTGTCGTTGGGCAATTCACGTCTATTTGTTAGCTCCTTGAGGTGTGACACTCATGTAAATAAGATTGAATACCCAGTCCGTACCGCGCAGTAAACAGTGTCTCTAGTACAAACATCAACCACTTAAGGCTGTACAAGGAAATAATCGCTTTGTCTTCTGAGGGTAATAAGAAGTGTATAAATAAGTACACTGTGTGGGCAGAGCGAAGGGAGTTTGAACAGTGACGGTGCGGCTACCGCTTTGTCTTATATATTTAACTATACATGCTTATTTTACATATATTTATATATTTAGGTTATAATTAATTAAACGTTATGATATATTTCTGTGTAATTAAATTTGATTAATGAAACATTACAGTACAAGAGGGAAGCCACTGCAGCTCTACAGCAATAGATTCTATCAACGTTAAAATATCAATATTACTGTAATTGCAGCGCGTTTCTGCCTTTGATGTTGGTCATCGCCATGTTTAAAATCACTTAAAGAAATTCAATTTTAAAAAGTAGGAATACGAAGAACGCACATTCCCATTTGTGTGTATCCTGCAGTAACAGAAGTCTCAGTGTCTTTTATATTGATTTGTACAAACTTTTGGTTTTCTGTTGATTGTTTAAAGTGGAGGAAGGATTTCTTTGTGTTATTTTTGATAGAACTAATGGCGTCTTACTGACTTCCTGCCAGTGGTTGGTTGTCAGTGAAGTAGAGATCGAAGTGAAGCAGCGTTTCATTAGAATGCTTCGTGTCGGTAAATCGACTATTGTGGTGCATAAATTGTCCTTTATCTATTTTATCTTGTTATTGCTAATGGACCTATTTGATAAAAGCTCCCTCTTTATTCTACTGACTCTAAGTTTTTTTAAAAATATTTTGTAGACCGTGCGTCCTGGAATGATCCTTGTAAATAACCAAATTAACGCACAATTTTTCATGTATGTTTATTTGTATTCTCTACAGGTTTCGGGCGGAAATGTGCCCATCATCAGGAGAATTACTGTATCAATGCGACAAACGATTTATGTTACTCTGTGCAGGTGACCGTCTGGTATGCATGTTACATGTATACCTGCACAAATTGTAAGTCAAGTTGGTTATTTACAAGGATCACGACTCTAAACTGTTTAGTTTCTGAAACACTCGCCATTTACAAGTTTTGTAGGCTTATATTTTTATTGTTCTACGATTTTCAAACCACGACCTTTCGAGAAAATTTTCTGATTCCTACTGCAGGTGACGTCATAACAAGAATTCCTTTCTCGTTTACTCTTCTCCTAGAGACTCAAACTGTGGAAGAGAGCCGTAACATCTTCACTTTATTCCTTCACTGTCTAAAGGAACAAAACTGGTCTCTGAAACGCTGACATTCGAGAACCTGGAGCTGTGGATGACGTCACAGTATCAGTCAACGGTACTGGTATAGGTTATCGCCAGAAACTTACAAACTCCTCCGAATATGTTTATGTCTTTCCTTAGCAATATTAAAGTTGGACAAGAAGGACCGACAGTTGATACAACTGTTTGCAGTATTTGTTACGAAACGCGGTGCGGTAAATACTACAAATAAAGTTTTATTAACGGTTTTTACTCTTTTATTTATTTTCCTTATTATTTTGACCTTGCAGAACTTAAGCCTGTTCGTCTCTCTCTATTTCCTCACAGAACTGTTTCTCTTTAACATTCTCCTGCATTATTCGCCTAGTCTCTAACATTATGTAGTCCCAGTATTTCCTACATCTCCAAACCTGTAATACCGAAAACTTCGACGTGTATATCCTATCATTCCTAACCTGTACTCCCTACTTTTCCTAAAGTCTAGATCCTTCTTTCCTAATCTGCACTCCTCATCTCACCTGTCTTATAGTTTCCGCCTTTCCTAACCTGCACTCCGCATGTTTCCTGAACCCTGGTCTCCTCCTCATAAACTGTAATCATCTTCACCTCGGGCTCCTCTCTGGCCATTTTTTTGCTAAATGTATATTCAGAGCCTTGCTCTTAATGTTTCGCCAGTTTCCATTACATCCTGCTATCTTACACGTTAATTCAGTTTTAGGGTTTTTCGTATTCTCTTTCCCAGAAGGTCCAAACCCTCTCTGCAGCCCAAACGCTTTCCTATTCACTGGATACTGTAGTTCTTTCCTGAGATTAAAGCGACCAGAGCGTGAAGCTTACCACTCAGCCGTATCTAGTACCGCGGTTAGCCTAGTGAATAACTTTATGACATGGACAGCTACAGCTTCCCTTTCTTTGCCGGTATCCGTATTTATTGATTTGTATTTCAGTTTGTTTCCTCGGCTCTGTTTTCTGGTGTTTACTGGACACTATTAAACCGAAAAGGCGCCCGATGCGGCCAGTCTAGTGTCACTGTGTGCTCCAAGTACAGTAGGTCGCACTCACAGTTCGGTCAGAACTACACTTTGGTCCACTGTTGCTCACACAGTCTGTGTAGCATTGTGCTGGCACGGGTGTAACACAGAGCACACCAAACTGTACGATTCGAGGCTGTTACAGCAGTTGTACCGGACGTTTCGAAGGACATTACTGCCTCTATCTTCTAGGGCCAAACAGTGCCAGAATATTTCTGCTTGCATTACTTGGCTTTTGGCTCGTTAAACCCCCCCCCCCCCCACTAACGACACAGCGTCACACCACACAAGACCTAAATATTGATATTCCGTCCATACAATTACCAGTATGTACGGTATACAAGTGTTGCGGCAGAGGTTTGGAATGTGATGCGAATCCTCAGTCCCAGCCATTTTTTAGCTGCATCAATAAATTTTAATGTCTTAATTTGATCGTTATTGCTGCTTTACACTATTAGCTACTGTACGTCGAGATTGCTAAAGGAGAGGCAGTAACCATGTCCCGGACGACAGAGTGTGTTTTTGTAAGAAAGTACTTCATTCAAAATGGAAAAGTCGGCCTCGTTACAGATCGTACTGAGCGACGTGCTGCAGTATGCTAATGGCCTAATAACATAAAATCACGACAGTGTTACCTCACAAGCCATGACCTACTTGGCATGTCTTCATTGCATTGACCGATGACGAAGTGGCGTTCCTCCAAGATCGTGTAATTGAAGCGGAGTGCCTGAGTTTGCAAGGAGAAGAGTTCTTGCTTACAGCAGTCACACGTCACGATGGGGCTCTGACAGGTCACTTGCAGGCCGATCACAATGGGCACTGACAGTCACGTATCTGCCTCAAGGTGCTTCGTGCCGAAGTGTATATTCTACATTACAATCAAGACCACATGTAGAATTTTCGGAGATTTTTCAGAAAAAATAATGCTGCTTTATGCACCACCAAATTTAACGCAAAAATTTGCGCTTGGTCATAGTGTTTGTGCGTTTTACAATTCACAGAAAAGCAGCGGTAATTTCTCTATACTACAATGATATAAACAACCAACTAAATGCAACAATAACAATTTATTAGTGATTTCAATCAGCTCAACATGTTTCGGGCGATAATTTCGCCCATCCTTAGGAACACTAGACTGTGTTTACAGCTTGTGGTATAATGCACCAACGATCATTACACCAATTTGTTATTGTTGCATCTAGTTGGTTGTTTATATCATTGCATCCAAGATGCACTGTCACACAACATCAAATCTCTATACTACACTAACTGACTGGTTTTTACCACCGAGACGCAGATTGTTCACTGCGCCATATTAATCCAGCGCAGACATTTATATTTAAAGTCTTTAAAAAACGCTTTAATATTATCCTCCAAACTACTCCGTTGGTTTTCCGCGTTGTCTCTCTGAGGTTTTCGAACAAAATCTTACGTATTTATCGTTTCTCGCATGTTTACCGCATATTCCAGGATTTGAATACGCTAGTAAATGTTCGCGATGGCTATAAAATATGGAACTTCTCATTCTGTAATTCTCCAGTCTCCTCGGACACTTATTTCCAATCCGCAGAAAACTGACTGTTGTTTAAGAACATATAACCGTCCTGGTTACGAACCTGCGTAACCTGGCAGGCAGTAACCTGCGCTGCAGAAGGAACCATAAGTCGTCTTCATCATCAAGACGTTAAACTCTAATTGCAGGCGTCGCCATGTAACGGTCCTTTCGATTAGTCGTCGCGTAGGCCCGAGTTTGTTTCCAGTTCAGTCCATGCGGGTTTTTAAGTGGACAAACAAACAATGAGACACATTTCTCATCAGTACTTCGGTTTTCCCCCAGTCAGTAGCATTCGGCCTGTTCTCTGTACTCAGCCATTCATCTTATCACCGACGCCGCATGAACGTAATAACTGACAGCGCCGTCCAATAGAACGCTTAAGAAATACTTGCAGGTCTCACTGCACAGTTCAAGGTCTTCAAACGCCCTAAGTGCAATGACTCTTCAACGCTGTCAACTCTGCAGCTGAAGTTCAAACCTCGGCCGCCATATTGGTTACCTTGAGTAAGGTTTGTCGTGCTTCTACTCAGTCTGTTCATGTAAACATCTGCTAGCCCCTTAAAGTAAGCCACACACATTTCCTTTCTTGTCCTTTGCATTCATTTATTTACCATTCATCCGAAAACATGAAACCATTCAAGCAAATAGAGCGTCGTTAAATGAAGTAAGATTATTCAAATAAAGATGTTGTTTGAGCGGTGAGTTAACGTCACTCAGTTAAATACACGGCGTCACATCAGTCTTGTCATTCAAATGGGTCTTTGTCGTGTAATGGAGTTGTTTTCTTCATGTCTTACGCAAACAAAATCTCGTGACGTGTACTGCGTGAGGTGGATGTCAAGCACATCCCACTCACCTATCAGTTCAGAACAGTACAATTCATGAATTCGTTAGCGTCCGGACATTATAACCAGCCATAACCAGCCATAATCAGCTGTGTCGTTGAACACGTGACTCAGTCAAGTAACACTGTATGTGCCATGTCCAGTGGTTAGCACAACTTTGTCTCATGTCCCGGATGGATCCTATAAAATCCTGAATTCCTCTGTTTCCTCCTGCCTATCACGGACTTAGCGTCCAAAACCGAAACGTATTATCAGTTTCAGTAAGGAGCACGGAGTTGTGCAGTGGATTGAGGCACTGCGCTAAAAACCGGAAGGTCACGGGTTCGATTCCCGATGGTGTCATTGAAATTTTTTATTGACATAATCCTCCCGGTCGCGCTATGTCCCTGGGGTCGAATCAGCCTCTAACAGAAATGAGTACCAGGAAGATTTCCTGGGGGTAAAGGTGGCCGGTGGGTAAAGCTGCCAACCTTACCACCTTCATGTGCTGACTGTCTTAAAATCTGAGAGCTCCGCCTGCTGTAAAGCGCAGGGCTTGTCCGCACTGCACAGGGATTGCTTTACCTTTGTGTTATCAATTTCAGTTTCTATTCCTGTTCGGTTGCTGGCAGCAAAAAGTTTTCTGTTCTCCAAAATGTCAAGATCGCGTCTGCAATCCACCCAGCCTCATATTTAACGGGAACCGGCAGTTCTTTCCCAGGAGGTTAAGTGGCCGGAGTGTGAAGGTGACCACACCCCTGTCTAGTACCGAAGTTCAGCATGAGTAGAGATATACCGCTTCTCGCTCTGTGTATTTGCTTGGCGTGGGTACCTTTACGACGCCCTCGCATCATTCCTTCTTAAATAATCCATTTTAATATTATCCTTCTACCTACGCATAGGTCTCTCAAGTGGTTCTTTTGATTAGGTTTTCCTCATATGCCCCATCTCCCGATTCTCCTAGATGTAATCACCCAAATAAGATATGGTGAGTAGTACAGTCATAAGCTCCTCATTATGTACTTTTCTCCAGTCACCTGTTACTATTGCTCAGCACCACATTCTCAGATTACTCTCAGCCTTCTAATGCCGGTAGACAACAAGTTCCTAACGTTAACGCAATACGCCAGTAAAAGCTACACATTCACTGATGAATGTTGCTGCACTGTACAACTACAAAAGACGCATTGACTCCAGCAGGTACGATGAGCAGCCCCGACGCAACACACCACAGCGCGAACGATCTCGCCGTGCCCCAGGAGCCTCGCCGTCGTGTCAGCATCGCTGCTGACCCTCCTACCATAGCGGAAGGGCGTCACTCCCCTTACTGTGGTCAAGAAACAAGACGCAGACTAAGCGTCGCTTCTTCCGATCACCAGACGTCTGACGGACGCCGCAAGTCCATACTGGTGCAGCACACCCCGGACAACCTGAGTCTGCACAGCCTGCATTCCGGCAACCCTAATTACGTCAACTACGGCTTCCAGGATGACGGTAGGTTGACGCAATGTGACGCTGCGTCTTTGGGTGAGCTCTTGGCCTATTGTCGTGCCTCTGTCTTCTGGGTCACAGTCGTTTTAGACTGCAGAAGATAACAACACCACGCTACTATCCTCCGGTACCTGCGGAAGTACTCACCCAACGACACAGGGTCACATCCCATGCGGCTTCATTTGTCAAGTAAATGTTTCATCAGAGTTCAGAGCTGTGTCACCGTCTGGTTTGGCAGGTGGCTACCGACGTTTCGATAGAACATAACTGCCTCAAATTTCATCCCTAATATGAAGGGAGCAGGTTCCTTTGAAACGTAGGTGAAACCAACCGACCAAACAGAAAGGTCTACACCGCTCGTTCGAAGTTACCTTTTAAGGCAGGATCAATAGAATGTTTGTAACTTTACAGTCTAACACAATTTTGTTATATAAAATATGATTAAAAGATAATTAAAAATGGTAGCAACGACATGTTTCGGCTTTTTCATAAAGCCATTTTCAGGCTGTGACATGTCATTGTATTAATTATTGTAAGCACAAAGCGGTTGGCTGACCTTAAGAATTTACAGCAGGACATTCATGTAAATAACTGTCAGTATTTACTGTCCACACAGCACGTGACTTCAGCCCTTCTCCATTAAAAAATGATCTGATTATCCTGCTACTGTATGTTCAAGTTCTGTCACTAGATGGCAGGAGCGTCTGGGTTGCTACTGCTGCTGCTGTCGCCGCCGCTGGTACTGCTCCCAGACCTGATAACAATGTTACACACCGCGCAGCAAGGCGCCCCTTACTATCGAAATATCATACGGTTTCACGACCCAAGTTCAAACATGATTCTTTTACGCTGATAAGAGATGCGCAATATTGTCAGCGCCATTATCTCACGAAACTGGCAAATGCTCAGCAGTATTAGGCCAATGTTCAGATCTGTTGCACCGAATTGCACCGAAATCGGACAGTAAATGTGCAAAGTGCGGAAAGAAATTCATTTGCGTCCCGAAGTAAGTAATGCACGTCACTGCACCGAAGTTTCAAGAAAGTGAAAATGCTCAATAATTTTTTTTTTCTGTATATCCTGTAACGAATATTAACCAAATGGGACGGAAATTGTACAAAAGTGCCTAAAAATCTATTTACGCCCGTAACAAAGTATGGCTGCTATTGTATCGATTGTCAAGACAGTCGCAGTTCTGCCACACACCACTCTTCAACCCGTTAAAGAAATATGGAAATTAGACAGTACAGTTGTCACCGAAATGTTTTGCAAGAAAGCGCGCGCTTGCTAGACAATTCTTGTAAAGAAGTGCAACATAAAATTTAACGAAAAAACCGACAGACTGTTAACTGTTGATATTGGCACCCATAAGCGGACGGACGGACAGACATGGTCTCCACAAAAGCCTTTCTTTTTGTAACTCCGTAAAGAAAGCCTGACATTTACAAATGAATTGGTAATGGCTGTGAGCCTGAAAATGCCGTCAGTGGCAACAGTCCAAAGTGTTCCACCGGCCGTCGGGCAAGTGCTGCTGCGCGTCTTAATTGGCAATAAGCGGATCACACTTACTAACGTAGCGGTCACAATTTTCAATGGGTCTGAAACACCGCGCAGAGCGGGCCTTTGAACTGCGCGCTGCGAATTGCAGTGATTACCTTCCCCTTTGTTATAACAACTGGATTATTAGCATTCGTATTTATAAGCTTACAGCCTTCATCAGAACTGAGTCGTTTGTTTTGTGGTTTATTTAGCGACACTGGCTCAATATTTCGTACTGTAACATGTAGGGGGCCGGTCCCAGAGACTGCGCGGTCTAGGGTGTAGGTCTGCGGCCGCTTGCCTGCTAAGATTGTGGGTTCGAAACCCACCGGGGGCATGGATGTATGTTGTGAGTGTTGTGTGTTGTCAGGTAGAGGTCTCTGCGACGAGCTGATCACTCGTCCAGAGAAGTCCTACCGACTGGGGTGAGTCGTTGTGTGTGATCTATAAACCTCGTGAATGAGGAGGTCCTGGCCCACTGGGGGCTGTCGCGCCGAAAGAAAAATAAACTTGTATGGGACAGAAAAATACAGACAAGATTTTGGCTAGGAATTCTGAAGGAATGAGAACACTTCGAAGACCAGGGTGGACGGGTAATGGATTAATCTGGCTCGGGGGAGGGACCAGTGGCGGGCTCTTATGAATAAGTACAGGCTCTTCGGTTACCATAAGATGTGGGGAATTCGTTGACTAGTTGAGAAAATGTTAGTTGCTGAACAAATGCTCTGCTACATTTGGTTGGTTAGTTAGTTCGTTAGTTATATTTTGACAAATCGAGTTTTTTAATATAGAGATACATAATATAGGGAATGTTTAAAGAGGCGTGAGGAAGATGATACGAACAGGATGAAGAAAGACAGAAAATTGAAAAAAAAAGAGAGTAAAGTTAAGAAAAGTAGGAGTGAAAGATTAAAGGCAGACAGGAATAACTGGCAACAGGTTAGAGGCGCTACGTGTATTGTACGGAGAGAGAAGCAAATAGTGGCTGTGACGTTGCTCAGGTTGTGTCCGCTCGTCGTTTATTTTATTTTGAAGAAGTACGAACAGCACTTTGTTTTCTGAATGCTCCCCTGTTACTGGAAGCGTACTTTTGTTGGAAAGTCGCCAGCCTTCGCCCACTTGTCCTTCTGCTATGACAGTAGCCCTGTCAATATGACGGTAAGTATGCAGCACTGGTGGAAAGATACTGACAGTGGAAGGTCACAGTGCGCGCATAAAGGGCTGCCCACTGCTGATTTGTCAAACACAAACCCGGTCCTCCGCAGTGAGAGGTCGGCGACTGACCGCCTGAACCCTTAACAGGGCCTTGTTTGGTTACGATGAAAAGAAGTAAGATACATAGCTGTAAATACTGCCTCACAGAGAACACAGGCCATCTACATTACAAACAGCAGCCTGTTAATACTGTACACGGAAATGGTCGGTATTTGTTGTGGGAATTAATTGGCAATGTGCGGGTAAGTGCAGAGATTCTGGTTGGTACAGCAGTGGTACGTATATGTACCACTATGTTTTAATGTGTATATTGGGGCTATATTTTGTAACATGGACTGCTGTTAAGAAGAACGTGGAAAGAACAGTAGATAAATGTTGTAATAAAACTGGAATAGAGGTGAGGGTTAGCATTGATTTTAGTGAATTCGATTGCATTTCAGAACTGCTGTGACATTAGCAACCCGCATTGCTGCAGCCGAACAGGAAGTTGAGCAAGAAGTGGAGGAAACAGGAGGGAACAGACTGTAATAATGTGACCTCTGTTGCTTGCAGAA
>Ga0136643_10014289_pt1 | contig 11905 bp, 8 predicted proteins | sample TergutLab28metaG_FD_96883 | JGI IMG/M metagenome (GOLD analysis project Ga0136643, IMG submission 96883) | Labiotermes labralis P1 segment gut microbial communities from Petit-Saut dam, French Guiana - Lab288 P1 (version 3) (version 3) | ecosystem: Host-associated > Arthropoda: Insects >...
ACAAACCAGTCGTCAGCTCCTGATGATGGGCACATAGTTGCCCGAAACATGTTGAGCAACTTATAAAGAAGAAAATAAAGCATTACACAAAAGTGACATCTAGTTGGTTTGTTATCCACACTGAATTATGATGCACGATCAACCACATATCAGAAGAAGAAACACTTTCATGTGTGACGACAGAATTTTTTTTTTTTTAATAAAGCATAAAAGTAAAAAGTATCCATATCTGTTTTGTATGTGTAAGAATTAATTTTGATTTTATATAGACTGTAATAAATTGTTTACATATTTATTGAATGAATGTTGCTGTGCCATGTTTTGTCCTGGTTAAGAGAAATTTTACTGTAAGTTTTTGGTCATACTAATGAAAGTGTCTGTGGTTAAATTTGTTGCCAAGTTTAGTGTGTAGTTGTAAAACAATGGTGAGTGAAAACATGGAATTCAAGTGTATGGACAAAGAACTACAGAAGCTGAGCATTGTGTTGGTAGGCAGAATCTGACATACTGTTTTTTGGTTGATGTCTCCTTAACATTTTTTCACAATAATCTTCATGTTTGTACCATGCATCAGTGACGATTAAAACACTTTATTATCAAACAGATGCACAAATATATAATTTGTAGTTATAATTAGGATTATTATAAAATATTTAAAATTGCTCCAACATGTTTCGGATCACAAGGGATCCATCATCAGGGAGCTCTATTCAGTGCTTGGCTAAAATTACAGTAATGGTTCTATCATGTGCGTTGATATGGACGTTGTCGGTGTTACGGCAGCGTATTTGCCTGTGGTGTGTATGTGTACTGCACAGTCTAGAGAGGCTTTTAGTCAAGCACTGTATAGAGCTCCCTGATGATGGATCCCTTGTGATCCGAAACATGTTGGAGCAATTTTAAATGTTTTATAATAATTCTCATTGTATCTACAAATTATATATTTGTGCATCTGTTGGATAATAATGTGTTTTTTTTTCACAATTTACACGTTTGTACCTTGCATCTTCGTATTATCAAGTTTTATTTATTCACCAACTGAAGCACCAGTGAGTTGTCTTAAAAAACAATATTAAAATTTACATTGAAACGGTTCCGACATGTTTCGGCATTAACAGTTACACCATCATCAGGGAGCGCATTAATTTGTGCTTACTAAAGTTGCAATTGTTAAAATAGTCCGTTTAAATACTTCGGTGTGTGGTTAGTGGACTGTTTTAACAATCGTAACTTTAGTAAGCGCAAATTATTGCCAAAACATCTCAGAGCTGTTTTAATATAAATTTTAATATTGTTTTTTAAGACAACTCACTGGTGCATCAGTTGGTGAATAAATAAAACTTTGATAATCTCCTTAACAGTTGTGCCATGACACATGCACTTCAGACTTCCAGCCGTGGTGAGAGTTCCGTTTGGAATTGTTGAGCGGTCAGAAATACGGTTTAAGATTTTGTGTGGAGAAATTAAATGTGTGACTGTAAATAAATTATTGACCAACTTGTGAACGATTTAGAGGTTTGTTAGAGATGTGACTGACATGTATTAGATTTTTTCCAGTGTCTCATTTTCAGTTACAGAAACATTTCATATTCTGTTTCTCGTTCTGTCTTCTGCATGAAAAAACAAACATTCTATTAGTCTGAGACAGTTGCCAGACTGGGTATAAACTTTAGCTCAACTCAGTGGACCCGGCAGAGTAGCTGACACATTTTGTTATACCTGATGAAAAGTGCAGCCATTCTGCAAAACGTAATTTAATGTATACTGAAGATGGTAGAAAAAATCGATGTATGTTAGTTAAATCTGTGTGTAGTTTCAGTAAGAGAGAAATCGACTGTAGTAATTGACACTTCAAAAACTTGAGCCTAAAGTCACTGATGTTTTGTTTTCCTGTTTTTCTTCTTTTGTCTGTCCCCCATATCTCTGCACAGTTTGTTCATGTATTACCTTAGTAATGTCACTTGATGCACTGAATGCAATAAGTGAAATACTGCTCATGAAACTGCAATATGTATTAACCCACTGACACAAGTTTTATAGGACACAGGAAATACTTGACAGTAGACCAACAGTTAAGTATGTTATGTTTTTACACAAATGTAAGGACAAGCAGTTTTTCTGTGGTCACAATATTTTGACAGAAGGTGTGTTTGTAACCTAGCATTCTTAGTAAGGCTGGAATCTGTTTGACAAAGTGTGTGTGTGTGTGGGTTACCACTAATGGCTGTTTCATGAGCGATATGGTACATGTGAACTTAAGTGTACGTAATGTGTAGTTACACATGTATCATCGACCTTAAATGTACCAACTTTTGCCTGTGCGTAAAGTCCATCGTTATAAAAACTCATCTCTTTAAAAAAAAAATCTTCCTTTATTTTGGGATGCGTGATTCAAGGATGCCATTTTGTTGTTACATGTATAATTAACACATCTCTTATGCCTAATTTTAATTAGTATAGTAATGTTGGGAATTTTGGAACCAGCTCACTTCTTCATGAAATTGTAACTGTCCCTTGCAGAATACTGCGTTGCAGAAATGCGTGATTTTAGAGATGGCTTTTTACAAAGTGCTTACATACAGGAAGTGTTTAGAAAGTTAGATCATCTCTTGTGGAGTGCTCTGAAACCTGACTGGCTGATGCGTGTAGAATAGCTGTTTACTTGAGCTACATTTAGCATCTCTCTAAGTCTCATCTCTCAGCAAATTATAATGCTGGCTAGCACAATGAATTTTTATTTCACTTGTAAGGCAGCAAGTTTAATAAATTACAGTTCTGATAAGATTTGTCAGGATAGCTCAGTCATTATAGTGACTAGGCTAAGGAGTGGATGGTGAAGGAATTTTGGTTCGTGTCCCAGCAAGGAGAATATATTCTCTTCTCGAAACTTTGCATACCAGCTCTGGGGCCCGCCCAGCCTTCTATTCAGTGGGTACAGACGTTCCTTCTCAGGGGTAAACTGGCTGGGGCATGACGCTGACCTCTCACCTCAGTCTAATGCTGAGATACAGCATGATTGGCACTGTAGCTCCACTCTTATGTAGGCGTTTGTGGCATGGACAGAGATTTTGCTTGAAATGGAGAGTGCTTGGATGGGTGAATTTTGTGCTGTAACCACTTCAACCTTGAAGATGGAGGCAGCAGGTCATCAACACAGCTCACTGCCATACGGTGCGAAAACATTTTTTTATAATGTCATTATGCGCATTTATATCTGGTGATCAGTAACAGTCTCGAACCAAATGTGTATTTGTGGAAACCTGTTTTGTCATGAATACGAGACTGTTGAATTCATTTAGCTGTCACATTTGCTCAGGACTTCAAAATACATTGTCGTGTTTTTTAAATGTAAAATATTATTCAAAGGTATACAATTCTATGGAACATTCAGGCCTTGTGGGATGTGATGCCATGTCAGTGGATGAGTAGTTCCTGATGTTTTGAAGGAACATAGTGCCATGTCTTGATGGTCGATCGGTTCAGTGCTTCTTGGACTGGACTGATTGACGCCGAAAATGAAGGGGCTGTGTCATTTCAAAAAAACTGGGGACTGCTCATACAACGACATATTGTCACATCACAGAAGACTCGATCGAGTCTTCAGTGACACTGCTCTGAGAACCTCACCTCTCACAGCACAATTATTCGTGTGTTTCTATACGTGCGTTGTGATTCGCCTGTGTATTTCAGGGACTTTGCATCATTTTTAACTTGTGTTGTTGACCAAGGATAAAATAGTTTTAAAATTACATGGATTTTGTAAGTGTTAAATCATTTAAAATTGTCATTCGTTATGTGGATCCTCATTTCTAATTCTGGAATTCAAAAAATGAGTTACTGAGGCCAAAACAAAAACTGATACTTAGACAGACATTACTACATTCTGTTGTGGTTTGGTTCCACACAGTTTGATTTTATGGATCTTACCTGTATTGTAATTAACTCTGGTAAGTTATGTTCAGTTACGCTTGTATTTAATTCACAAGTTGTTACACCTGAACTGTTTCTACAGGGCGTGTTCAATAAGCAAGGTTTCCTAGCCTGTAACATTTGTGTTAATCAAGCATTTTATTTTTCAGTAGGAGGTAGCTTTTGTAGTAGGGGTAACATGCAACATTGCAACAAGATCATTTGTTGAGGGTGCTGAAGTGACTGACATTCAGGGGCTCACTCATTCCACAGTAATGGGGAAGTGGAAATGACTATTGGTGAATGGTTGCAAATGCAGGAGCCTGATTTTTGCCACGATAGAATTTTTAAACTCGTGATGACGTATTTGTAGTGCAGCTGAACACATTTGTTCTGTCACAGTGTCCAGTCTGTATATGTTTATTAGTAAGCGTATGTTTTGGAACATGTACAGGGCACAGGACGTGTGGCAGATCTGGTATGAGTCGGAGATTATTAAACGATGAATGGCTTTTCTCAGTGAAATCTTGATTTTCTGGTCATCCTTAAAGAGTGCTCAAAAAGACAGGAGTTTTTAAGATAATCTTTGTTTGCTGATGTTTAGTGAACCAGACATTTAGTAGGCTTTAAGGATATGTGAAGGTTAATTTTGTCTTGAAAACTGATGTCTGTTGTTGTATAGTTTTGAGAAGTATCTGTCTCAGAGTAATTTTACCTCACATTGACTTCACAGTCACAGAAATGTGTTAATTGCTTGAAACTGAAGGCAGGCGGTGCTTTTTAAGGGCATACAGATTTTTTTCTACTGTGGTAGATGAATGTCAAGGAACAGACAGTGCTGTACAGTGTCCAGGCCTGCCTATAAATGTGGCCTGAACTATTACAGCCTCATGCCATGTAATATATATGACTCTTTAGCAATGACTGGAACATACGTGCTAACAGATATGTGTGTTCACTTACATTACCTAAACAATATTAGTGATCATGTTGCATTGATATGTCTGACAAATGGTGTAATGTCAAGTCATCTATGTGAAGTATGTTTGATCCTTATTTCTGAAGGAAATTTCTCTATACTGTATTAAAAATTTCTTATGGTTGTTTATAGACATTGACTGACATAGAACTGCCTTGATACCATATTTACTTGCACAGTTCTTACTTTCACTTTTTTAGTAACACGATAACCTTGCAGATTGTTCTAATTTCATTCATATATATATATATATATATATAAAACTTTTCCATTGATTACAAAATTTATGCCAATGAAAGTTTGGAATTGAATATAAAGTTAATGGAAATACAAGCTGGAGATGGCAGTAAATGTAAGTGCATCATACTTTATAAAATTTGACAGTCTCATATGCACATACGTGTGTAACTTGCCTGAGGAGACAATTGACAGTTTTGTGTCATACTTGCAAAGCTGCATTGTTTCAGCTGGCACTTATTCCTTATCTATACCATCTTTACAAAATCATAAGCCTACCTTGACCTATGGTGCACAAAGGGCCTGTGTTAAGGCCTAGGAACATCGGGCCCAGAAGGGCTTGAACCCACATAATCTGTTCTATTCTTACATTGACCTGCAGAAGAGATGTGGAATGGAATTCATTTTTCATAATGGGATCTTAAAAGAATCGTGTCAATTGAAATTACGGGCACTGTCACATTCATATGTAATTTTAATCTCGGTTCATTTGTGGCTGTGAGAAGTAACACAGCATTTCCGAACATACTGGTTATTCATGCCCTTCTTGTATTCTGCACATGCCAGTTGGTGTACATATAACAGGTGCACTGCGAGGGTTGTAGCGCTTAAATAGGAAGGCCTATGAGAAAATAGCTTTGCAGGTATGTAGGTGTCTTCTGTGATAATCTGTCATGTATTTGTAAGTCGTATCTTAGTGTTTGACCTGTAAATACACTGTTGGGGCTGGTGGTTGTGCCTGTTCCATATGGGACATGACAAGAGCAGAATATTTGTTCTGTTGTATCCACCAGTACTGAATCACTGTACAAGAAATTTGCTGCTATCTATCTGCTTGAAAATGTAATCGGCTAGAAACTAAGAAATGATCTGTAGCTGTACGTAATAAGGACTCTTGTTTACATATGGCCTGCTGAGATTTCAGCCACACGGCAGCTACTTCATGTTATCACTCAAAATTCTCTTCCATTGCATTATTTGCTCCCTTTGCTTATTTACATACAGGAGGGATGTACAAACACTGGGCAGTAGGTTATCATGGGGCTGAATTTTTTGTGGTGGTTCCTGATATTTTTGGGTCCTTAGAGTGGTACTTGCTTCATGTCACACACACTTCTGGCGCCCAGAATTTTGAGGTGACTCGTAGATTTTTGGAAGATTCGTGCACCTCTTGACATGCAGATTTGGGTGTGTTTAATGGAACATGGCCTGACTTACTGTACGTAAATTTGCAGCACATTGTATGTGTGCAAATTTTCCGTCCACTTTGCTGTTTCCTTCTGTGTGACAACAACAGTGAAGAATGCAACTGTAATGGGAAACATTTAATTCAGATTTCTGTTAATGGTATGTACCCGTCAGAGGCAAATTTTTTTATCAGTATCTTCGCCAGGAGCAGTAATGTGTATACATCCAAAACTAATACGACTAAACAGTTTTTTGATCAGCATCATAGAATGCTTTTGTAGAAGTTTGTGTGTTTAATGGTCATATGAAAATATTCAAATTTGGTGGAGATAATTTAGTTAAAGGGGGTGGGGGGGGCAGAGCTTTCCAGACAGTTAAATTCTTTAAAGGGAAGTTCATAACTCCAAATTAAATGCCCACAGAAATGTTTTCTTTGATTTAATACATCAGAAGTTACGTGCAAATTGTATTTAGAGGTGAATTAAATTCTGGCAAACACAATAGATACGTTTGGAGAAAAAAAATTACAATTTGTACAAGAAATAACAAAATGTTTGCTAATGAAGATTCTGTTCATTGATGAGAACCAAACTATAGAAATAAGTTTAGGAAACAAAGACCAGTTGTTCATATTGTGCAAGTAAATGTGGCATGATATTGTATCATATAGTAAGTTTCTTCACAGCATGCTTACAGTTAATACTTATTTAGAAACTATATTGACAAAAAGGATTGTAATTTGGTATGTTCTGAAAACTGAAATTGTGTATACACATTAGAAACTGGATGCGAGAGTATCAGATGTTTTAGTGTGCAGTACACATTTGTGATATACGAAGCACATCCCATTTTTTTCCCCCCTAATATTTTGTAACATTTCCATTTTGTGTGTATATATTGTACATTACATTGCCATGCTGAGTTTTTAGCTAGAAGTATCAGTACTGATTGCACATGACAAATGGCCAGTGGCCAATAGGCTTTTTAAAGGAACAAGAGTGTTAAAATTGTACATAAACATTATGCACACATTTTTATCATAATGTTGATAAATATTTTTATTATAAAATAATGGGGCATGTGTAATGCATAAAAAAAATTATGTTGGATACTTTTTTTTTTAAAAAAACTAAAGTGAGATACTTGATTTGTATTATTCTGCCTAAATTTGTAATGTTGTACAAAAAGCCTTTTATCCTGAGTTGTAATAAATGATATGTGTTACAATATACAACAGACACCAATGTCTGTGGAAACACCCAGTACACATCTTTGGAAGTACATCATTCAGATTTTTTGGGAATGACACACTATCCAGTTTTCCACAAACATTTATTATTTCCCATTTACTTCATCTTTGATTACAAGTTTCATTAACTCCTGTTCGATGTTAATTACTGCATTTATTACTGATCATAGGAGCAAGTGTTTACAGGTTTCTGAAGGATTTATTGAAATTGTTACTTAATTACCTTCCATAAGTTTCCACGGGGTTAAAACGGCCAGGGCGTGAAACTTTCTGCTCAATGCCATGTATTGCACAGGTGAAGAATGAGCAGTGCTGTGCCCCCAGTCCCCTATATGCCTTAGTGTCATGCACAAAGACAATTGTAGTTTAATTTTCAGTCGTATAAGTCTGTTGACTTCTTTCATAGCTTTTCATGAATTTCCTGAAATCCTGGTGATAGCCCAAGTATTTCACAGAATGTGGCATAAATCTGGCCACGAAACTTTTCTTCATGTCAGAGTGGTACCTCGGCTAATGAAGACAATTCGTTCCGGAATCACATTCGTTAGCCGAAACGTGAAAACATAAGCTCCTGGAATGGCCCGACCGTTCATGTTTGCTGCTTTATGTTAGCTAAAACTAAAACATTCATTAGGCAAGTCTGAAAAACAGCGAAAAAAATCTTTGTTAGCCGAAAAATTTGTTAGCAGGGTCACTCGTTTGCCGAGGTATCACTGTATCTATGTTAGTTATTTGGGTGGGGAGTGATTCACAGATTAATGTCATATCACAGCTGTAGAAAGTGACATATCTCCAAATATAAGAGACTTTACCGTTAATAAACTTAACATAATATTTTCAAAATTTTCTCTAGTGGAAGTGCAATATTTTCTGGACTGTAGGATGCACTTTTTGTGCCGGTGAAGTGCTATGCGAAATTCTCCTGCACCTTAGGGTTCAAAGGTTAATAAAACATTCCCCCCCCAACTTTGGTTTTTGAAATCTTGGTGTATATATGATGGTGTGGAAACTATGGAAACTAATTAAGATTTTGTGGTTTCTGTACTTGGGCCCATCATCCAGTATTTTTGTTAATAACACATGGCAAGCAGTGGATCATATTCCATCAATTTAAAAACTGGGGAGCATGCCTTCTCATTTGATTTGATGGAGCTGTTCACAGTTGCTGGCCAACATGCTGTTGAGAAGTGCATTTCCTGTCAGACCCAACATACTAGGTCCATCACCACCGTTTCTCACCTGATGGCAGAAACAGATCCAGTTTATAAAACATGTTCTCTTTGGAATTCGAGGTCAGTGTCCCACAGCCTGTACCATAGCATGCTGCCATGAACTTTCATTAGCAGTTATGTAAAAATTGGGGTTTTGACATTACAGAGGCCATATACAAAATGAAATTACTAAATCTGAAATATTTATTATTTGTTATGATTTATGTGTTGCAGGTTTCTCAAGTATCCACATACCAATGTTGTCTCATTTTTACAAATACATGTATAATTCATAACATTTGATTGTAAGTTTATGATGAGAGCTTACTGTTCGAAGTACATCCCACCCACCGCACTAGTTAGCATCTAGGCAGATTATTTGCAGCAGTAGTTGTATGCTCATTCTCTTATTCTCTGCCCTTGCAGTAAAACATGAAAGTTGACAAAATATGTGATAGCAGAAGCAAAGAGTTTTATTCTTGCATGAATTTGTCTTCATGTATTGCCATACAAACGTAATTGTCACTAATGTATGTTCAGTTCAGTCAGGTTGTGACTTTCTGGCCGTTCAATCCTGTTTGAAGTGCTGTCCACTGCTTCTTTTGCCAGCAGCCAACTGGTAACAATATTTATTTGCTTCTGTTGGCATGAATTTGAGCCAGCATTCACCTGTACAGTATTACTGGTTTCATACAGCCGTGTCCCTAACTAGTTTGAATATCGTAAACAGTTAAAATATTTCCAATAATCTTCTCCCTCATTGTCCATTGTATAATGATTTCCATTATTGACAAATATATTGTACAGCACCTTTCACTAAGAAGTTCTAGTAATGAAATGAAAGTAATAATTCTCGAAAAAAGAAACCAGTATAGTTTCAAAAATATAGCAATAATTAATTAACCATCTAGGTTTTTTCTGAGGTGCAAGATTCCTGATTGTCCTGTGCACATGTGTATGTATGGAAGAGAATTGGTAATGGTGCAGTGGTTCCAAGAATGCTGAAACAAAACAAAGAGCATCTTGATTATGAGCTCCAGGATTGCTAGTTGTAATGTGAAATTTTCTAAGAGAACTGAAAGTGAAAGGCTACCAAAGACACAAATAGACAAGTTTTCTCAGTCTTTGAGATTGAAGATAATGTGAATGTTTTTGATGTAAAGGAACGTCTTTTTTTTTTACAAATTTGCCCCTCCAAGACATTCTAACCAGACACTTCACCTTGAGGTTTTTGATAGTTAACTGCAGAGTCTTTGTTATAAAGCTCAGATCTGAATAGGATATGTGGGTTTTGACTAACTGTAAACATTCTGGCAGTTGTAATTTACTGGTTTTCTGGCCTCCAACTACAAGGGATGTTCAATGAGTAGGGTTTCCTAGACCATAAAATTGAAATGAGAAGTTATTACAGTTTTAAATACACTTCGTTTATTCCACATAAACATATTTTTCCATGACATACAGTGATATCCCAGAAGACAAAACTTCAGCAACACTGCTGTGAGAACTGTAAACCTCATACATCAGGCTGGCTGTAAATCACCGGCAGTACCCAGTCTAGATATGCGAAACGTTGCAGGAAAGCAGTTGCAGCTCATATAGTGCATTTCTCATTTATACTTATATTTCTCATACATGTTAGAAAATTAAGGTCATAATAATTTCAGATACAAACTGACAGGTATGGAATAATACCATATATCGTCATATATTTGGGAGTTTATAGTACTTTATAAGGTAAGAAATGGAAGTAATTTTAATTAGTACGTGTGCCATTGGAATCATGACGGCACTTGTTTGCAAATAACCTTATTGCGGTGTAAGCTTATATGTGTTATCTGAGCTTTGGATCACCGGAAAGATAATGCAAATATATCTTCGAAATGGTAGTGACAAATGTCTATATAAGTGTAAATGTGTTCAGTTACAGATTATCTATTAACAATAATGTGCCAAATGAGAAATCTGGTTTCAAGAAAACAGTATATTACATTTCAGCACATTCAGTGGCTGTAAAATATTGGGAATATCTTCAACAGTTTATTCTTTGATATTGTATGCTTGTCAGGTTGTTCAACTTTCATCTCGATTATGGAAAACTTATGATATTTTGGTGTACCGCTTATATACTGGTAACTAATGTACACTTGTGTATAAATTACTTTTACGAACTAATTATTAGGCCTTGCTGTCACAAAGCTGGTTGGCATGGATACACAAACCTGTTGTGTAGAAAATTTTCCATTCTCAGTTGGCGACACTAGAGACGTCACCAAATGGTTGAAGCCTAATTTTGCTGTATGATGGTAGTTTGCAATGACGGTAAATAGATCCGCTAAAATCCAATGATATCTCTGCACATCGAAGTAAATAACAATTAAATTGCCATACTAAAATACCCGAGCAGCTCTTATTTGTTTATAATTCAATAAAGAACCTGATATAGAACTGAACTATTGAGACTGGAATGAAGACTAGCGTATATATGAGAAGTCCTCGACGAAGGACGTTCGAATATTTAATTTCTGGCTGAAAACAAGTACCCATCACTCTGGTGAGTACATTTTAGTGATGCATATATTGTATTTGCATGTATTGTTACTTTGTGCTGTGAGTGTTCTGCAATTCCTAAAATAGCTTTATGTGCCTGTAAACGAACTGCAGGGAAGTAAGATGGCGGAAGGGTAGTGGCAGTGTGGGTTTGGAAACTAACCGAAGTTTGGAATTAATAGAAGTGCCTTTCAAAGTGAAGTGAAAATTCCTGATAAAGCCGGTGAGTGCTACGATTTGGATGACGTTTAAGTCTTTAAGTGAATGAATTTAAGCAGCCACAAATTTAGGTTAGGGCAGTGTTTATTGGTATGTAAAATAGGGAAGAGGGTTTAGAAATATACAAGGAAATATGGAATTGCGATAGTATTGTTGAAATCAGGTGTGAATTCATAAGTTACATCGTATTTCATCAGAGTAAATAGTTTGTTTGCAGTGATACAATATTATGTTCATGAATTCTTGAAATTATTTAAGTAGCTGGCACATATTTTTCAGTCGGTGATATGCCAAGTGGTCGTGATGTGGAGCGAAATGGAAGGATTAGTGAACATCGTCGTCGATCAAGCAACGCTCAGAGAT
>Ga0136643_10014290_pt1 | contig 11905 bp, 10 predicted proteins | sample TergutLab28metaG_FD_96883 | JGI IMG/M metagenome (GOLD analysis project Ga0136643, IMG submission 96883) | Labiotermes labralis P1 segment gut microbial communities from Petit-Saut dam, French Guiana - Lab288 P1 (version 3) (version 3) | ecosystem: Host-associated > Arthropoda: Insects >...
CATACTGATCTTAGCATACCATACATCAACGAAGTCACTACAAATACGGCCCGGAAAAGCAGAGAGCGTAACTTAAATCACCACAACCCGCTCATAGCCAACCTATACAATCGACCGCTCGAATGTAGACGACTCCTAAGATGCTGGCCAGGCGACCTGATTGAGTGACCGTTGGAGCCCCATCAATGGATGAAGCCCTACTCACGACACATGCCAGACTCACCACAACATTTACTTAATACTCTGTAACCTGGTATGAGTAGACTGTAAATATGCAAATAAAAAAAAAAGTATTGGTGTTGCGAACAAGAATGATACCTTTCATGGATGACCCGCAACACATGACCCAGCACTGAACACTATTTCCGCGTTCGTTGGAATAGGCACGTAAACAGTACGGCACATTCCGTCCTATCAAACGTCATCGCTGTCGGTAATGACTGTTACATTTATGGAATAGAACCCTACAGCAGGTGGCGGTCGCTCAACTAATCAAGAACTTTTCTAAATACGGCCCATTACAGTCATAACAAGAACACCCTTTTCGGTTCAAATGCAAACCAGAAGAATAATTTCTTTAAGAACCATTTTAATATTATCCTACCATCTACGATCATCTCTCTCCAGCAGACTTATGGCGAACACGTTGAAAATTTTCCTTCATCGTCAGGTGGCCTATGTTGATATACATATCTCTTCTCTTGTACTGTGGTGTAGATTCGTCTTCTGTAGGTATGGCCATGAATTTTTTGTTCGCCCCGTACATTGACGTCATATGCAGCTGAACCTCATAAAAGCTATGTGACAACATACGTTACCACACTCACACAATAAAATAGAATAGAACATAGTAGTAAGTGGGTTCGAGCCCTTTCGATCCCGATGCACGTAGGCCTTTTTAACAGGCCCTTTGCGCCCCTTAAACTAATGTCCAGGTCACTGGAGATTGCCCCTAGACTTAGGTTTCAAATATCCTCATGGTCCAAGAAAAAGGAACCCAAATAGGCACGTCTGGGTACCTCCAAGGCTTCACACTCACACAAAACTCGAGCTGAGGTTGCCTCCTCTGCCCCACATCTATTTAAGGGACTGTCAACCTACTCCATCCATTATGTAGAGAAGTCTTCTCAGGGTGTAAAGTCCAGTAAGAAGGCCGGTACCAACACTGGACTGTATTCTGTTAAAGGACACAAGCCTAGTCTTACAGTTGGACTAGGGTCCCAAGATCAGTTCTCGATCCCGTCTCTGAGAATTGGCAAGGCCCCACCACACTGCCATATGCCAGTTATCAGTCCGGCGTTTTCTATCAATCTTCTTGTAATTTGCCTACAGACTCCTACGTCAGGCTCCGGTCGAAAAATCTGATGAACAGTTCCCTCCCTTGCGAGCACACCGGCACACTCACGCATTAGTTCCTTCAGTAACTTAAGTTGATAAAACGGAGGTACAATGGAACATGACACTGCGGGGCCTACTGCTTAAAACACGAAGCCTCACAGAACATTTCCAGACACGCATACATCCAATAATATGCCAAGGACTTTTAGCTATGTTTAAATAATTTTAATACACAAGACTAATTCCTGAAAATGTTTTCCGACAAGAAGGCTGCCACACCAGACTTTTATTCGAAAGACTTTTTTTTTTAATCTTGATATAATCATTGACATAAAACTGACGTGCTCATGAGGTGTGTTGCGAAATATTCAGCAAATTTCATTCCTTGCCCAACGCACTTGCGCTCTCCAATCTCAATCAGAGCAGCAATTCGGAAGCCACGAATAGGTAATTAATTAGGAAAGGAACCGGTCTCTAATTTATGGGACTTGGGTGGGATTCCAAAAGGGTCAGTGCTGGTAGCACTATCATACCTGCTTCTGTTGCTCAAATACTTGTCGAAGAGACGAAAAGACCTAATATCTCCTAGTTTTATATTATGTTTTCTATCACACAAAGTAATGGCGCGGTGAGAATGCCATTGCAGGCGTGGTCCGCTCAGTGTTCGGTATGTTGTCCCACACGTTTGATGACTGGTTACACGGCGCAAACCACAACACCATTCTTAATCATGGCTCGTTGCAGTAAACAATTCACGTTATATTTCGGAATAAAAAGCCACGTCTCAACCAAACAGTAAAGTTATTTCCAAACCAGGGAAAGCAATCAGAACCACTGAGCACAGAGAAACACAAAACTGATAACGTTTGAATTATGGTAATGCTGTTCCACGTGGCTGGTGCAACTATGACAACTTTCGAGTTTCGAAAGAGTTTCTAAATAAAAACTAAAACTTTAATAAGACAGATGCATAAGTTTGCAGTACTTGAATCCCTTTATGGTATATTTTACAGCGCCAATACTGAAGACCATATAACGTCGAAAGTATTACTGCCAAATGTAAGTTAGCAAGGATATGGAAGGAAGCGGTCTTGGGCTAGATGGGACAAGCCTATTAATACCGCATTTTACTAGTGGAATTGAGGAAAACAAAAGTGAGAACGGTCGATGTCCCAACCGCAATTCGAACTGGAAACTTCTACAGGGTTACTGCTGTACCAAACTGTTAATTTCAGCATTTGAAACATCGATTAACAATTTAACGCCTGGGTATGTTAAAAAAATATTTTCCGTGAAAATCGTTACGTCTTTATGCAGGCACTCCTCGACCTACGTAATTTCAGACTCAAAAAATTTTGAGAAAGTAAAAAAAATGAAACAACTCTTTGAAACTCACGCCGAATTTTGTCATACGGACATGAAAGCGCAGTGAGACGAGGGTGGCGGTAGAATACTGTTGGGTGATAAAACAGTCGGCGGGGCGGTCATACTGCGGCTGATCGGGCTCCTGATCATTGGTTCCGGTAGACATTGCTTTTGGCCAGTGCGCTGAGAGTTACGATTTCAGCTGGACTCCCTTGCACATGCATAGCTGACCACACGTGTACTAAATGCCATCTTGAGTCGGACATGCAGGAACGCAACCATTGCGTAAGTCGGGGAGTGTCTGTAATCGAAATCTTAGCGCCACGTCATCCGCGGAATCAACTAGTATTATCGCGTTTTCCTTGTGCAATCAGCTGAACGGTAATGCGCAGTGTATTAAGAAGCTACGAAGAAGGTTAGGGAAGGCATAAATATCTGTTACTTATAAGAGTGAAGGTCAGCTTCTCCACCAAAATGCCACTACTCCTATCTTCACATATTGCTTCCAACAGACATGAAACAGTCCTACCACCACTCCTCTTAGCAGAAGACTGCGTGAGCGAACAATTAACGTCCCACGCTTCAATTGCAAGGTTATAGGCACAAATCACGGAATTTTTATATATTTTCATTGAATTATATTTGTATATTGTGGGCCGGGTAGCTCAGTCGGTATAGCAACTGACTACGGGCTGGACGGTCGGGGATCGAATCCCGGTGGGGACGAAATTTTCCGCCCGTCCAGACCGGCCCTGGGGCCCACCCAGCCTCCTGTACAATGGGCACCGGGTCTTTCCCGGGGGTAAAGTGCGGCCGGGGCGTGCTGCTGACCACTCACCCCCTTCTAGTGCCCCGCTCATGGAAGAGTAGAGCTATACCTCTACCCACCCTCAGGGCCACACCGGGTCTGTAACGGGATCACTTTACCTTTTTATATTTGTATATTATATGCCCACAAAACTAAATATCTTGCTAAGATACATGGCAGTTTTTAGTAAGTTTGTGGTTACTACTTCCCAAAAAGGCGCCTGTCCTCTCCTTACAATCAAACAGAAAGTTTAATAATTACAGGAACGATGCTATAGGTCTCAATACCAAGCTGTTATTAAAAAATAATACATGTTAAAAGAGGCGCTTTGTACTAATGATATGGCAGCCATGTGTTACTAATGAACGTTACAAACTTCCGAATTAAAGAATGGTAATACCACATCAATCAAGTAGTTCTAATCACTCCTCACACTAAAATATTAGGAAACATCAGTATAATAAGTACAGGTGCAATCATCCCAACTGCAACAAATCGCTGAAAAATTAAAGTAAATAATTCTACTCGTCCATATGAATACCTTACGACTGACATTACTGCACACTGTACATTATGGTTGACCTTTGCCACCTGAATTACAGTACCAACCCGTCAATGTGGCGTTACTTGGTGAGCGGTACTTTAGTTTTAGTAATAATGTCTTAAATACGATCTAATTATTCTACATTAAGCTAATCATAATATATGTCTTAAGAGCTCACCGTGAAGGCCAGTGGTCAGGCATGAAGATATTCCACCAGGAGGGTCTCTTATGTCGATCTGACAGTTTTTCACTGGATCCTCCGTGCCCTGCATTTCCTCCCATTACGCCTTTACGCCTCTTCCTCTCCATCTTTATATGCCAAGATTTCCGACGACCACGTTTGTCCCCTGGACTTGTAGGACACTGTTCCATTATTATGGATTCTTCCAGTTTCACAAGCCCCGGGATACAGGAAGTACTCCATTGTTTCGAAGAACCGGATTTCCGCGAAGGGGAATTGTTGTTTTCTATGACAGGAGCTGGCTCCTTCATTATGTCTAGTTCATCGTCGGATATGTGTACGTACCACTCCGTTTGCATGGTAAAGGCCACAGAATTCATAGGCGTGACACTGTACTTACTATACACAAATTCACGAACACCAGCGTCTTAAAATATGCACTGCAGGAACGCAACAGAACTGCAAAGGCGACATGAACTGCTGTATCACACAGTACAGTTTTAAACTCGTTCAGACGAGTACGACTGCTTATGAGTGTCGGTATCTGGCTCGGTATTTCTGCAGATGGTGGAACGCGCAGCCTTCATAAATGTCTGGGGAATTCTGAACTCAGAAACAAAGGAGTTTCGTGACGCAGACGAAGTGATCTATCCGGGGATTTCAGAAGCCACGGCTGCTAATAATCCATTGCAGAACGGGAGCACAACACGAGCACGGCAAGACATCCTGAACAAAGTTATTTAATCTCCATCCTTGGGTCATCAAAATTCAGTTCCTAGAAGGTTCTTTATTTTTTTTTTTAACTTTTATCTCCGTAATGGCGCTGAGAATACAAAGGTATAATCTATTCAAACAATTATGTAATTTCTGATCTGAAGTCGTTCCTTTCCTTCCACGCCCTGAGTTCAAAGAAGGAACATCTGCAATGAGAATGTGGGTCAGTGTTACAGTGACTACCTGCTGACACGAGCCGCGAGCCACGTAAAAGCCAGCAATACACGGATTACTTTCGTATAAAACGAATCGTTCGGCCGTCTCTGAAATAAAACGGGTCTCTGAAACCGCAACTCTGAACAACACGTACATATCTGATACAAGGAGCTTTCTTAGCGGTAACGTAGAAAGGGTAAGCTACCTTTCGTACTACAAATCCGACTCTTTTCTTACAAACGAGCCCCTGGTACCCCCAACACAACGTCAAAGCCGTGCTACAGGAACTAAGACATTTAACTTCAATTGATTCACCGAATCCAGTGGCCGCGCGGTCTAAGGCGTTGGTCTGCGGAGACCATGGCCCACTAGGACGCTACTGCACCATGGAGGGAGGAAGTGAACTTCAAGTGATTCATGTTTAATATTGGAAGGTTATGGTCGTTTAAGGAGATGAGACTCATTCCAGGTAAATTAGACTTCAGACCAATTAATCATTGAAACGTCCAGTGGTAACTGTACGTACCGCCTCCGCCTCCTGTGACACTAACAAACTCTACATTTTGGCACACAGCGTACTTATGTGTTTCGTATAATTCTCAGAATAAATACAACTTATTTCCCTACACAGCACTAATTAAGTGGTCTCTATAATGGACATTGAATGCGCTCTCTGTGAGGTAGGAACTGAATTTATATACGTAATGTAAATGACAGACAGCCTTCAAAAGTTTAGAGAGCTATTTAAAATCATTTTATTGCACTTTATGACTTGTACGTAATAAAATATCTTGAAATACACATGTCATACTACTTGTTAACCTCGACATTACATTCGTGCTGAGTCACGTTCAAGTTTGCGCCTTTAAGTTTTTTATTTAACATTTGGCAGAAAGCTGTAAGACGGAATCACAGAAACTTTCTTGCCATGTCCGGAAGGGTGGGTGGGGTATAATTATCTCACTTCAAGACGATTATGTTGACGGAGTGTCATTACTGACATAACGACGCCACAAAAATTTTGGTATCTCTGAACGATCCTCTTCGTCTGCAAATACTGAAATAATTCTCAGCCAGAAATCCTGATGAAATATAACTTGACATGATTTCTGTTACAGGCATAAGAAAGTTTAGCTGTGAAATGAGGACAGGGCTCGAAAGGCTAACAGCAGTATCAAGGAAGGCCTTTGTAAACCGAGAATAAACACAAGCAGTAAAATCTTGAAGTCTGCTAGTTACATTTTACCGTCGCACGGCACTAAATGTAATATAATTAAAAAAGCACACCAACGGATATTATCCAGAACCAGTTTAATGAACCCACATTATTGTAACATTCTCCCTAAACATGAAATTTAATATCGTCCTCCATCTACGCCCTAACTCTCACGTAATATCCTTCTCTCACTTTTCCAAAATACAATTTTGTATGAATTTTCCATCCTTCATATGAGTGACGGTGGTTGTTGAACACAGTTGGGAAACAACACTCAGAATTATTCGCTCTTGCTTTATATCAGACCAACACTAATCATGTTTGCATGACGTTAAGTTGCTATTTCGGTCATAAAAAGCGGTTACGTGCAGCATGTACGATACTAGACCTCGCCACACAATTTTTGCACATCCGACCTATGCATTACATTTTGCGCCGGAAAACAGTGCGAATGTATTCCTTAAATTATGGCGTCGCTTACCGAGTGATACGTCCCCGGAAGTGCCCGAGTTTAGAATTTTAGCCCTGACAACGATTACCCTAAGATTTTTCTTGGTTCTACTCAATCCCTCCAGTCGAATGCCCAGACATCATACACTAGATCACAATCGAGTCACGGCGATGTTAAATAAACTAGAAACAATCAAGCAGATTAATTCATAATTTGTTTCACGGCTCGACAACTCAAGTGGGCCTAGGCCTCCCCATTGTTGAGGTTTATATATCACACTCCGACACACCACACTTGCTAGGACTCTGCTGGACGAGTGATCAGCCCGTCGGAGACACCGCTACCTGGCAACACACAACACTCTCAACAGTCCATGTCCCCGGCGGGATTCGAACCCATAATCTCAGCAAGAGAACGGCCGCAGACCCACGCCTTAGACCGCGCGGCCACCGGGGTAGGCAATTAATTAGTCATTACACAACAGTTTTTGGATGCAAAATCTAAACAAAATTACCAACAGCCAAGCATTAATAAAATTCAGGGCATCTCCGAGACACATCAGGCTGCCCAGTGGTTCTGAGAACCAGAGTTTCGGAACACCTGTAAAGGCTATGCCCATTAAATACGATAGCTCTACAGCTGTAACACTCCCAATGTCAAGTATGCGGTTAGAGTCTACTGCGATGAAAGCTCTTAATGACGTATTATCACAGCAAAAGTAATAACGAAGGAATAAAAACAAAACAGCACTAAATTTTAAAAAACGAACAAAAGCAAGGCACGTGTAACTTGAAGGTACTGCAGCACCCATTTGTGCAAATATTCAATAAACAAACACGCTTTGGGTCCTGATTGTCACACACAGCTATTTGTTATTCAAACAAGAACTCGGCTCCTGTCACAGCTAAGCACGAAATGTCATAATACACATAGATCTTTTGGAAAACTTCAAATTCGACGTATCGCCTAGTGTTAATTGAAAAATGTCACAGAATTACGGAACTATACAGTCCAGACGTAATACCTCGAATGGTAAATCTTCCCATACTGCACAGTTCTATAGAGTTTTATTACACACTTAACACATATGTATTCTCCCTCGCGTGTGTGTGTGTGTGTGTGTGTGTGTGTGTGTTTGTGTGTAGGTGGCCGGAGGGTCAGTTAACCGACAGCATTCTGATCAACACTTTGATGCCAGTACAGAGCTATGCCAGCTTTTACGAGTTCTGTAATGGACACAGAGGAACGTTTTTCAAACAAGATCCATAAATTCAGTCACAAATGAACTTGTAAAACATATTTCCGTGTACATTTTACTAACAGTTAACCGAATTTTGGGCCACTCTATACTACGCGATACGTTCTGGCGTAGTTGTCTACAACAAGGCTTTCACTGCACAGCTATTTTGAACAAAGCGCACGCTATGAACCTGCTCATTAAAGGTCTACGATATATTCTAGAACTTAGCCGTCTGAAGCACGAATTCACCTAAGTAATATGCTATAAAATCCAGTTCCTATTTCACAGCTTCTCTGATATGTAGATCAGCTGTTTAATACTCCTTAAAGAATTAGTCCGGTGTTTCTTGTAAGATTCGCATAAATGCACAGTGTGAGTAAAATTCAGAGTTACTTTAATGTTATATAAGGTGGTACCTGTAGTTACCACCGTGTCGTAAAGGGTCAAACGGTTAATACTCGTAAACATGTACAAAGGGCTCAGTAACCGTTCCTGTATAGAAGTCTACCGGTATTACTCTGGGCTGCAGTAAAAGTTATTCCATACGTAATATCATAGTGTCTGCACATCACAACTTTTCTGGCTAATTTTTACACGTTTAACAACGTACATTTGCGAAGAGGAAGACACAGTTTACGTAATATAAGGAAGATACTTCCACGGAGCGCTGTCGTTTCGTTCGTCAAGAAATTCCAACCACAAGCTTCGATGTCATGTCCACAACAGTCCACCGCTGAATCCTACCTTAAGCTTTTGACGCCTAATGTCAGCTACAGTGGTCGTACCGCACCGCTAACCTCCTAAGTTGCATTTTATATATTTATTCAACAAATATAGGTACCGAATATTTTAAACATGGTATATACTCTCAGTTTTTTCTCTTCAAAATGCAGTTTGTTTCATAATTCTAACGTATTTGGTTCCTGTATTATTCACATTTTAACTCCAGGGTGTGCTAAAATTAAAAAAATTATTCCGGCGCTAAAAGGTTAAACCAGATGAACCCAGTCCACGTTTCCAACTCATGTCTTGAAAAGCGATATGATTTACTCCTAGTCTCCCTTCGATGTTTCTGTCCAGAACTGTGTATGCATTTCACATCTCTTCCATGATGACTAATGACGTAATTGTTTGGTTGCCGGTGCGTAACGCACTGTTTTTATACACTAAAAACAAAAGACAGGAAATGTCCGCGGAGCGTTAACATTTCTGAAGCGTTCGGCTTTGTTCTTTTCCTAAGAGTTTAAATTCGTGAAGAATTTCAAGCAGACAACTGAAACTACGGGTATGTCACACGTCACAAAACACGCCAAGTATTCTCCGTATCTTAGCAGCAGATTTACAATCAATTGCGACCTTCTTTTGTTTTCTGCGTGGAAGGTTTCCGCTGTATCACAACAACAGATTTACAATTGATAACGAATTTTTAGGCGCGTTCGCAAAGTTTCGAAAAGCAACTATTAGATTTGTCGTGTCTGTCCGTCCGTGTGAAACGACTTGGTCCCCAATGGACAGATTTTCGTGAAATCGGCGTCTTTCGCATGGGAGATATTTTCCTCCTACCTTAGCAAAGGATTTCTTGTACGTATATTGTAACAGCAAGACAGTACGGTAAGAGCACGTGTCTTCAGATAATGTGCCAGTAATGTGTCGTATTTTACTCAAACACATTTTCTTGACAAAAGTTAGCAAAAACTGTCAGCCTAGAATTTCACGTAAATCCATCCAGCAGGAGCCGAGCAGCTCCATGCGGACGGAAAGGCATGACAAAGCTAGGAGTTGCTTTTCACGCCTAATAATATGAAATTATCTTACGCCCTCTATATTTTCAGATATAAATACTTTACATATCAGATTAAGTTACTGCTTTCTTTTTGCTTTCTTGCTGCCTTAAGCAGACGGTTTTGATGCTTCCAGTTATTACAGAACACGACCTTTCCTCGGTATCTTTCCAGAGCAAAAGAACATACGTTATTTGCTTGAATACAAAAAAAACCCTGCAGATTGTGTAAGAAATGGAGCTTACAATTCAAGAGCATTAATTTATTGCAACAGTAGCCTACACATACGTTATCTATCACAGGACGAAGACGACAGTCGCGCGTGTAGGTGTTCATGCAATACTTTACACGTAATAACATGAACCGTTTGCGCTAACATTCAGCATGCCTACCAGCCCAGTAGGTCACCGGCGTTGAACTAACAACGTCATTAAGTGTCATGGATATGTCTCTGATGAAAATGCTTTACTGGCAGGAAATTCTACAGGAGGCTGAACATTAAATATTCACTTGAGACCAGGTGCAGACTGAAGGGTAGGCAGATGAGTGCCTGAGCGCAGCAGTCCCAAACAACCGTCTGAACATTTCCCAGGGTCTGAAGGTGCGTTATCGAGTGCATAGGGAAGATTCTTGTGACATTTTAGGCGGAGTTGTTCCACAGTCACACAAATCTTTCATTGCAGTGCCTGCCTAACATTTACAGATGAGCCTACCGATTTCGTAGCTTCATCTGCAACATCAACTTCATTTCTTCGCGTGAGATTTCTGGACACAAAACTGTGGTTTGGGACAACTCTGATGTTTCTACTACATTTGTTCTTCGGACGGGTTTACGGCTCCCAGGAGTGAACCCACGTTTCATGAGCGGTCAGTCCTCTGGACAAGACAGATTTCGTGGTCTGTGTAAGAGGATCGAAACTTGCATAACAACTTTCAGATAACTGTCACCTGGTTAACAAAATTCTGGAAAAATCCAAGACAGCCCGATTCTAGTTTAAACCTTAGAACTCAAGGAGGATACATGAAATGCGTACAAAATATTAGACAAGGAAACTGAGAAAAAAAGAGACCACTTGGGAGATTGGGGTGTACACAAAAGAATAATATTAAAGCGGATCATGCGATACGCGTGTAGTACGGAAATGAATTCATCTCAATTCGGATTACAATGCAGGCGGCGAATTTTTTGGACAGCTGAAACACAACCAGTCATGAAGTGTTCTTCTCCGTAAAGTTATAGTATAGCTAAAAGCCCTTCACTTGCGCGAAAATATCTAGTTCATGGTACAAAATTCTGATATGACGATGTATCATCACAGCTTAATTGTAAAAATTATCCCACCAGAATCAATTGCGGGCCTCTCTGGGCTGAAATCAACTTTTCTCTTTGTTTTGTTGCAGGTGTATCTACGAAGACCACGTAAACGTTTAGGTGCATACACAATTGCGTATCTCCTTCGCATAATTTCGTCTTCTTTCGTGACAAATCTACTTACCAACACGTGTTAAAAGATCCTTTCAACCCCAGAAAATGAAGCACAAAAATGTAAACAACGTGTTCTACCTCTGACCGCTGCTGAAACAGACAGCTGGTGGGTTACTTCAAGAGATATACCGCTGTTATAGCATGTATATTCTACCTTTTTTCATTTTCGTATTCACGTGAGTACGACTAACGACCTGATTAACCTTCGTAATGGCACTTCAGTTTACAAATCGAATATTTTGACAGCTTACCCCGTTTCGAATATTTTCCCAAATTAATCCGGTTTTCCAGTCAAAACCCTGTACATGCCTATTTTTAATCTTTCTCCGTGCATATTGTACAAATTTACATTTATTTGAATTACCAACACATGCACACTGTTATTAAAACGTTATAAAAACTCACTTGGTTAAAAACATTTTAAAAAGTCATACATAATTCTCCGACATGTTTCAGTTGTTTCTTCCAACCATCATCAGGGAGCTGCGTAGTTTGACTAAAGTTACTCTTGTGATATATGTTTATGATGTGAATGGTATGATGGCAGCATGTCGTTTATTGTATA
>Ga0136643_10014294_pt1 | contig 11904 bp, 8 predicted proteins | sample TergutLab28metaG_FD_96883 | JGI IMG/M metagenome (GOLD analysis project Ga0136643, IMG submission 96883) | Labiotermes labralis P1 segment gut microbial communities from Petit-Saut dam, French Guiana - Lab288 P1 (version 3) (version 3) | ecosystem: Host-associated > Arthropoda: Insects >...
ACGCCTCCCCCCATTTCCCTTTTCTTTTGATCCTTGTTCCTCAATTAAATTGGTTGGCCCCCCCCCCCCGAACAAAATTCCTGGGTACGCCACTGATAATGTGTCTACCCTGACAGCGCGTCATAGCCCAGAAGACAACAATCCATCTTCGCCAATAATAAAAGAAGGCTTCTGTGTATCTGCCTGTCTGTGACAGTCATAAACCACCGGAAACTTAAGCTAGAAACTTGAAATATTGGTAGTAGTTTTAGGATGATTATGGAATCTGCGGTGCCAATTAAAGTCAAAATCGTGGTAACTGTTTTTAGTCGGCATTGCAGCGTCGTACGTTGCCGATAACGTCTCCAAAGCTGCCTCTTGAGCAACTTCCAAATTCGGTGAAACTGTAATTTTTGTAGTACCTCTCTGTGATTATTACAGGGGTGCACAAATTTCTAGTGGGTAGTGAATAAATTTTGCATTGTGGCAGCTAATATTTTCAGCGTAATTACTGCATTCTTTCCTTACATACCAAAAATGTGTACCTTTTCACCCGCACCGAGCAGAAAACCCCAGACGACAGGTTCACAGGTCACTCCAAAATTGTGAGTCCTCAGAAATTGAAGTTTGTCATCTTATGGCGCTAGGTATTTGGACGTGACTCCAAGATTTTTTTTTAAAGTTTGTAGACCCCTGACTATGATATATTTGGGCTGTTCAATTAAATTCATAACTTGAGGCGGAATTATCAAAATTTCCCGTTGAAATATCAACGGGCTCTTCATCAGAGTAACAACAGTTCAGTTGCTTGCCATTCTCAAGTAAAATGCATTTCTGTAGATGGCACTAGTGGCCAATCCGTCAAGGCAGTCGTGCACGGATGTCTATCTTCTGTTCTTGTCGCTGTGGTTCTCAGTTGCCACCCCTGACCCATAATAGATGATCTGTGCTCGCTCCTATGGCGTGTATTTCGTCTGCTAGTTATGTGTGATTGGCGAACTCAGCCCATTAGAAATTTTCTTGTCTGGAGCAGTTGGCCGTAGTTTTCCTGGCTACAATGGCTGCGATGGAGGGTTCATTGAGCAAGTGGACAAATGTTATGCAAGGCTGGCAGTATCGGTGGTTTGTTTTGGATGACAACGCAGGATTGCTGTCGTACTATACCGTAAGTAATCACTAATTGTGTTTGAAACTATTATGTTGAGGTTAGGGAAGTCGCGTTTCTTCATAGTACGGTTTGAATGCGAATACGAAGTACAGGTGCCCTCGATTAATTCGAAATTGTATATTTTGAAAGATGGAAACATACAGAACCATCCTATTATGTCAAAACTGGCTGAGAAGCGAATTTGTCGTATGAAAGAAGTTAGTGTAACAATATCTGCATATAGGTATGCAAACATTCATCACTTTTAAACGTTTTGCAGCTTCATATACGTTACTTAATTGCATTTGAAACCTGGATGTTTATTTGTTATTTAGGAAATGATGGGAGTATAGAATTTCTTCTAGGGGTGTAGGCCATTAATTGGAAAAATTAGCCAGCAGGGTGGAGTGTTGGTTGAGCCCAGCACAGAGAGTTTGCTCTTCGCAAACAGAAATGAGTACATTTATGTGAGGTTTGGATAGGTGTATTTTTCTTGGAGATACATATCAGCCATTACTTTTCCAGTTGTTAATGTTATCAGTGTAACAACATGGGAATAGCATAGAGAATTGGGAAAATATCCATCCTTAAATAAACATTTTGAAAAGAAGGCCACTTCCTTAATTTCATCACCATAGGCATACAGCCTTGAGTAGCTACTGACTGTTGAATAATTACAACTAGATTAAGTTGCACTAACCTTCAAGGAACATGCTGTTTGCAATTTGTTGTAACCTGTTAAATGAGCCACCATTGCAGTGATATCTGCAGTCCACAAGAAAGGAGATCATTGTTCTGTTGTTAGGTTGTATGTGGACAATCATAGTCCATTGAGAACCTCACTTCATGGTGATTGAAGAGTCACATAACCCATACATACTATAATTCTGCTTGCTAGATACAGGAATATGGATGCTGTGTACAAGAAGTACGGTGCTGACACTAGTACATTAACTTTGTACTGATAGACTTACCTGCTGTAAATGAATTTGACACCATTGCAGTGGTTTGCACTTACATGTGGATTTCCAGTGCAAACTTTGTGGGTTGTTATAGTTCAGAGCTATATAGTGTGTTTTAGCATTTCTGTGTGGTTTTAAAATGTGCACAGTATTGCATTGTATATTCTGTGTTTAAAACTGTCATTTTGTTTTCCATTCTGGAGGCCCATCTTCCTTGCCATGCCAGCCCATGTGGGATTTTTATTGGCAGGTTGCAGTGAGATAAGGTTTTTCTTCCATTACATTGGTTTTACCCTTTTCCTATCATTCCACCAATGCTCCATATTCATTCATCCTGTCCACTATGTAACCTTAACAGTTAACAGCATTATTAAACAGCACACTTAAAAAAAAGAACTTAACTTCCATTTTCCAATTTAGTGGCAGTGCATTCTACAACCAACACCTCAATTTTTATCTTGGTTAGTGTTCAATGTGTGACTTTTATAGGTCCCTTAACAGTGTCTCAAACAATAAACGTTTAATGTACAAAGCATCAAATGGGTGTAAACAGCCATAGGCACTGTCATGCCTGTAAACACAGTCCATTGGTGAATCACTCACTCAATCAGTTGATATGAACAGTATTTTATGAATTATATTCTTTATTCGAGGAACATTGTAGAGTCAATAGTTTACACCACATTCACACCACCAAATGTTGTGCAACATCCAGAAGATATTCACATTAGTTTGTATAAAGCTAGTTGAAAATAATGGATCCTAGCTGTCTGATCAACCCCCACAGACAGAAGTTACGATGTCTGCTGGTCAAAGAGCTGTGTGATGTATTACCCGTGAAAGTCTGTGGACAATGGGACACATTCTCTACAATTGGCGTGTCGTATTCGGAGACTAAAATATCTGTTATTGCTTTGGAATGCCAGAAAAAATTTCAGTTTACATGTACTTCTTAGGTTGCTAATATAATAAATCTACCATATTATGTTTGGAATTTAAAAATAAAATTAGGCTTTACCATAGCACAAGTGGGTAGTTGGTTCCTTCTGTCACAGTGGCCCAACTTAATCCTGGCACAATCCTTGTGGGAGTGAGCGGATATTAATCTATTTTCATTCTGCCTGTGCCCCAGATATATATTCCTTCATTGATCATTTTCACAATACAGTACAATCTTAGTAATTAACACATTGCTAAATGAAACACTAAAGGAAAAAGCATGATCTTTTCATTCTTTTACAAAAGATCACTTAGCTAGTTTTTATCATGTATACTGGAGTAACAGAAAGCCAAAGATTTAATGGAATGGCTGGTTACAGTGCATAACCTTCATAAAATTCGCTATGTTATCTTTCTCAGAATGTTTCCTTTTTTGAATATCTATTCATGTAAGATTCACACAGGATTCATCCAAACATCTGTGCCAAATTCAAAGGGAACACATATAATTCTACATGTGTTTTGAGATAACGAATTTTGTGTTATTCCTTAAGAGCTGTAAGTTATTGCCTAATTTGGATACATTGTTTTTTTGATTATATTTTAAGCTGTGAAGCTTGATCATACCTTTTATTAGAGATGGTTTATAGCGCACATAAAGCTGTGTGTTGCTTACAGTTTTATTGTATATGCAAAGTGCTTGTATGTGATTAAAGATTAAACATCCAGACTGGCCGTGGGACCTACCCAGCCACCTTTTGAATGGCTACTGGTTTTTTGTTGCTGGGGGTAAACCTGCCAGGGAGTAAAGTTAGCCACTCATTCTATGATCATTGATTCATGTTCATTAATATGATTTGTTCATTTGTTTTTTCATAATTCAGCCATGCTTTCTACATATTTGATTGATGTTTTCTCCCTGAGGATGATTCTTCAAGAGTCAAAACATGATGGAGCTACAAATTTTAATTGTAAAATTGTGAATTTCAGTATTGTGCATTTTGTTGGTTATTGTATCTTAATGGCCATTTAATGCACAGAAATGAATGTCATAATATTTACCCACTCATCTGTATCTAGTCCTGAGGTTAAGAACGAGCAGAGCAGTGCCTGTACCCTCCCTATGTACTGTGATGGCATAGACGTAGAGAAGTTCCCTCTGCTTTTTTTAAATATGTGTCTTTCACTTTACAACGCTGTGTATCAATGTATACATGCGTAACACTATGTGTTGTACGGCTGTACTGTCATCTAGCATGTGAGCATAGTGAATAATTGTTTGGAGAGAGTTTGGAAGGAAGTGATCATGTCTGATTTGAGGTATTGTGCTAATGTTTGCCTTGCGGGGTTCTGGGAAACAGTGAACATCTTCTGTCTTGATAGCTTGTGTTGCACTGAGATTCAGACTTGAGGTTTCTTAAAATTTAAGTCAGAAATTTGCAATATTACTCACCCTGTTCAGTGTTAGTTATGTAGTTCACGAAGTTGGAATATAACATCTTCTGTTGTTTGACTCACTTATTGTTGTAGTCACCTTGACATTAAGGTTTCAGCTTGCAAGATTTAACTCTACAGTCATGCTGTGAATGCTGGTTGAGTTTCTCTGATATCCCTTGCATTTGTGCTTTGATGAAGTGTGAGTTAGACAGTACATAAAGCAGGCATTATACTATATTTTGATCGTTATTTTTTTGAATTCATCATTATTGTAAATGTGTAGCCACTGATGTGTAGTGAAGAGTGTAATTTCAATAGAGTGGATCCTGTGCCAGGGCTTGGGCAGTTAGTTGTCAGCCTGTCACTGTGTAGGCCTTGGTTTGGTCCCAGGCCAGCAGTGTGGGATTTGTTGTGGACAGAGTGGCACTGGGGTAGGTTTTTCTCCAAATACTTTGGTTTTCCCTTGTCATTATTAACACTAGTGCTCCGTATTCATATTTCACTTATCTACCACGAACACTACATGATCTTAGGAACTTAACAGTGTTGTTAAATGGAACATTTTTCTCTCACTTCCCAATAGAGTGCTCTTCATTGCCTGTGATGTTCATTTATTGCAACAGAAATCAAAATATACCGTTAACCCCCCCCCCCATTTTTAATATTCATCATAGCTGATGAGTGATGCATATGGAAGTTATATATGTTAATGAGACCCATATTTTTTGTCATATACCATTTCTGTATACAAAGAGTTAAGTTTTGAAAAAAATTTATGTGGTTAGATTTGAGTTCGATACAAAATAGCGATGTTGTTGAACCAGTATGAACCAAACTCAGATTCTCCTGCCAATGCAACATTTGACTCACACATGTCCCCTTTGGAACATGGTAACTACTTAGCAGTCAACACAGCATAACATTTGAACCGTCTGCCAACTTGAAATACCATATCATATGTTTTTTGCACCATGCATTGTAATATATTTATAAAATGTAAACCAGCAAAGTGCACTTTTTCTAAAATAATATTTTAATTTTTAATTGTTTTATGTTTTCTAAATGTTTCAAACCTATGGGTTCATCATCAGGCAGCATGTACAACACACTAGACCATACCTGTACATACACCCATCTCCCTGAAGTTGAACCCTTGGGTTCAAAATGTGTAGAAGACATCAAAAATTAAAATATTAATTTATAAGAGGTGCATTTTTGTTGGTTTGTATTGTATAATTGAAATACCAAGTGTAATGAAAGTTTGTTCATTGACTTGGGATACATTACACAGTCATGTGAACAGACACACCACCTCTCCATTGTGAATTCATCTTTTGCACACCATGGATAGAAGAAAGTTGGTGCTTAAAATATATGGACCTAACATTTGGGATATAAGAGGATGCTGGAAATTATTTTATGAGGAGCTCTGTAATTTGTGTGCATCAAAAACATTTACTGGGTGTATTGGGTTGGGCATAATGAGCATATTATATTAAAATGGATCATAAGTAACTTATGTGTGATGATGTAGATTGGATTTAATTGGCTTATGACAGGGCCTGGTGGTAACCTGTTGTGAATGCTTTAATGAACTCTGGGTTCTACTGAATACAGGATATTTTGTCACTAACCAAACAACTCTTAACCTCGCAAGGACTCTGACCGATGGACTTTGTTAGGGAAGAGGTGTGTCACAGTGTGTCATACTAGGAGCTTGGTAAAACATGCTGTCGCAACCCACAACTGGAAATGGTTCCACACATTTTTGAACATCCGACTTGTGCATCCTGGATTAATGCAAGATTCTAATTTTTGTTGTGAACAGTATTTCATCCAACACACACACAAAATAACAAGTAATCATGCAAAGCAGACCGTTTGTTATGCAGTATTCCATCAAATTGCACTGTGAGAAAGCAAGAGGAGAATGGAAAAAAACTACTTGATAAGGAACTATAGGCTATATACCTCTGGTTTAGATAGAAGACACCAGACATAGTCACAGATGTTTGATCAGGAAGCTCTGTTGGAAGTAGCCATATGAGACATGGGAAGCAGGTGGTATGATAACACTGAAATGGATCAAAAGGAAATATGTTTTTAGGTTGGACTGACAGATCCAAGTTAGGAATTTTGCTGGTTTTTGGTTTGAGCAGTGCTGAAACTCTGAGTTCTGTTACTTCAGTTTGCACCAATACACAATGACCTTGAGTTCATTAAGTAGCATACTGTTTTTTTAATGACATTATTACTTGTTACATTTTGCATTGCATATGAACATGCACTTTATTGCATTTTTGTTATAACTGCATTAAATCCACATCTTCATTCTTGTGGTTTTCCAACAATTGTTTATATAGGGCATCTCTTTTGTTTCTACAGTATTTTAAACTTCACGTCTTTGCAGCTGGACTTTTCCGTTTTGTTATTTTGCAGTTGAGTGACGTTATTTGGATCATCCTTTTGCCAGTCCTAGTTTTCTGTAATGCTCAAAACTTTAAATTTTCTCAAAAACACTCTTAGTCTTCTATGAAGCCTTTATTTAATATTTGAGGAATTTTTAAAAAATCAGTCCCAACAGGCTCAGGCAGTGCCAATACAAAGACAAATAGCAAATATTTGAGTATATGGCAGGGTATCTCCGATATGTAACAAAGTTTAGCTAACATACAAATACAATAACCTTACTGTTTTAGTCACAAATAGCAGTGTGCATCTGAAGTTTAACCACATTTCACTGTAGGATAACTATGTATATTATGACTGTCAACACAACTAAGTTTTGGTGTTTATTAAAGCAACATGTTTTGACCCACATAGGTCATCTTCAGGCAAAATACATGTACAAACACTTAAAGGTAGTATATGTTGCTTTCTATAAATATTAAGATCTCAATTTATAAATTTGTTACATTATTACAGTATGTGTTAACAGCAACCCACAGCCTGATAATGAAGTTTCTACCTCTCTTGAATATGTGACATTGGTACCAGCTACTACTAGAGATTTCAGAAATTCTAAATGCAATTTTAACTATGTGATATAAAATATGTTTACAAATATATTTAATTCTTCTTGTATTATATCATTAACACTGCAGGATTATAACAACCAGATGCTTCATATCTTCCATCAACTATATCAGATGTCTACACTACCACATCACCACTTGCTTTTAATTAGATTTTAACAGCAATTTTAACATGTAATGTAATAATGCAATGAATTTGTAAACTGAGATCTCAGTATTCACAGAAAACAGTGTTTACTGCCTTTAAATGTTGTTATGTGGATTTAGCCTTAAGATGACCCACATGGGTCACAACATGTTGCTTTAATAAAAGCTAAAACTTAGTTGTGTGGACAGTTATAATTTATATAGTTATCATGGTATCACAAAATGGAATACCCACCTTAAAGAAATCAATGTAGGCCAGGCCTGGCAAACAGACAGTCTACAAAACGTTATGATGCAGCCTGCTCCCATTTATAAAGTTTTGCTGACCTTTTGGAACACAGCAACAGATATGCTTGTGGTACATTTACAACATTTTTGCTTGTCAAAGACTTGTCTGCCCTTGGCAGTTTTTCCTATTTTGAAGCTTTATATACATGTGTGTGTGTGTGTGTGTGTGTGTGTGTGTACAGTTGTCAACATGAAGGTCACTTTGATCCACAGTCAATGCTCCAATCAGCAAAAAGCAAGGCCGGATAGGAGTCAAGTTACCCTTCCTAAGAAGTATGATTTCATATATAGTTCATGTACCTTTTTTGATTAGTGCATGTAGCGTCAGCCTTACTACATTGTTATTCAGCAAATTAAATAAAAAAGGACTTTTAAGTGAATTCCATGCACACACGTTTAATGGTTATGTGGTATACTGTTGTGATTTATTTGCAACATTCTTGCTTGTGGAAATGGTGTGAGCTGTAATCCAGAGCAGATATTTAAGACAAGCATGGGACAAAATATATTCCAGAGACCACATGCAATTTCTAGTATGATCTAACTTTTAGTAGCAGCATAAAAGCACTTTTCACAACAGTCACATTTATGTGTACAAGAAACAACAAATTTGTAGCTGTTACACTTTTCCTGTTGCAGTCAAGGGATAAGATGATGCGAGGAGTGCGTCGTGGTTGCGTGAGGCTGAAAGGTGCTGTCATAGGGATAGATGACGAAGATGACAGCACTTTTACCATAACCGTGGATGGAAAAACTTTCCATTTTCAAGCACTAGGTGCTGAAGAGAGGGAGAGATGGATTCGTGCCCTCGAAGACACCATTCTCAGACATGCCCACAGAGTAAGTTAATGTGTTATGATCATACAGCTAGTAATGGAATGGGGTCATAAAGTATGTGATTGTGTGGCAAGCAGTACCAAACTTTCAGTGGTACTTACAGACTAGGGCTTCCAAATTTTTAATTCTTTACATGTAGATAAACACAAAAATTTGTCATTTGAATAAATTTTAAATAACAAACCTGTGGAACCTGAAAAATGGTATTTCCATTACTAAGAGTATCAGTAATCCAGGAGGCTAAATTCTTGGTCTAGAATGGTGTTTATTTTTCAGGGATCCAAGTTCGGTTACCAAGAGCGCCTGCTATTCAAAACTTCGTTTAGTTTTCCCTGCTTATCCAAAGTTGATGCACACAAAGCCAAAGCAATTTTATCATTATTAGTGGATGAACATTTATATCAATAGTATAACTCATCTGTGCAATACAAGATTGGATAGTTGTACTTTCCAAATGTATCTATTCCTTACAATTTTCAGTGGCATTTGTATGTGTATTCTTGGCGTATTTGTTGCCCCACTGTATTCTTGCTGTATTTGTTGCTCCACTGGGAACCCAGAGAGTCTGGTTTCCACACTATGATTAATTTTGAACTCAGGGGTATGTGAGTTGTCAATATATAGTAATTATTACTGATATGAGAATATTATTTCTGTAACTACAAGAATGAGCAATATTCTGGTGGTGCTTCTATTTTGGCAGTATTCAGTGGTATGGTGTAATGGAACCTTTCTTTGTGAACACAGAAGTAAAAAGAGTTTGTTACTGAATTATTACAAGAAATGCCAACAAAATACATTATTGAAAACTTATTTATTGATTCAAGGTCCAACATTTCAGCCTGCCACCATCATCAGGGTTTATATGAATACATACTGAAATATTTATAGACCATACAATTTAGCTTGTTATAAAAGATAAAACAGATAAGGCTATAAAATATTATGTATGCAAGTTTTCAGAAAGTTATGTCAGTTATTATCAAACTGCTCATGCGAGAGTCATCAACCTGTAGGTCAAGGTTGCATATGTATACAGGGTGTTGCAGGGGAATCTGCCATACTTTGGAAAAACGTTCTTTAGATTAAATTACATCAATATAATAAAAAAAAACACCAGTATCCTCAGTTGGATGGTTATGGAGATAATGGTAAGAGCAGTATTCAAGAAGAAGCATTTTTATACATATATTGATTACTAAATACATATTTAAATGAATAGGAATTTGTATTTCCTGTAATGTTAATACATGTATTTAACACCTGATTAACATAAGAGTGACATAAATACATTAAGTAAGAAAAGCTTGTATTAGTTGCATAAAAATTGTCAGGCTTCCAAGTACATAGCACATGTGCCATTGCATGGCTTGGCTTCACTGTCGACTCAAGGATGGACTTGTGCATCACACTAAACAGATAAAGTACCTGGAACCGCAAGAAGACTTTCCTTTTCATCATGTCAGTGTCTCCTTAACTTGGGATAGGCTTACAAGAATGTCTGGTTATATAGACATAATTTAAGTTAAGGAATGTTCTCATGAAGTGCAGCAGATTCTTCATTTACACACACACACACACATATATATATATACACATATACATATTAAAATGCATGATGGTATGTATGGCATGTGACAAGTTGCAGTGCAGTGGAAGCTTGTCTTGGAAGATAATGATCTCTTCCTATGGGATCGTTGATATGTATGTGGTAGCACACATCTGTGTGAACAGCTGTTTTCATTCATGAAAGGAAACAAGAGCTCTGAAAGATTGTAGTAAACACAGGCACATATATCTCCAATAATGCAATATCATCAGTGCAGGAATTTGAACCAGGTATTAATAAGCTAGCTGCAAGTGCAGATACCACCAGGTTTCTGTAAAATCTTTCGATAAGAGGTGATAACCCTTAGTAGAATAGCACCCCATTGGATAATCTAATTTAGATTTTTTTTTTTGCGGCCCAACATCAAATATCGCAGCTTGCTGCGGCCCGCACGCATCCACGATTTTGAAATGCCTGGTTTAAAAAGTTGCCATTTAAAGATTCTAAGTAGGTGGATCCTGAGATACTCTTCAGTTTTTCATCTGTCACTATACAGACGTGATTTCACATTTGTGTACAGCGGGATTTAGGTCACAGAACTAATCCCGCTACGTAATAAATGCGTTTGTGTTGACAATTTAAGTCTACCTGTATCGCATCAGCGGACCAACAGAAGCCGTCATGGCTTCACAGGCGGGGCGGAAGGAACTTGACACCTTGCTCTGTCCCTCCTGTAGGCCACGTACATGCACTACAGGAGAACGAAATGAGACACAAATGTTGTCTGTGAGACAACCATAGTGGTCAGTACACTAAGGGTTCGGCCACACAGAAAGCGGGCTGCCGTGGCGGGCAGGCTGTCGCGGGAAATCGCGGCGGTCTGCCGTCTGGTGACGCCAGACAGGGCGCGACAGCTGAGAGCGGTCCAGTGTGAAGAAAAGCCATCTAGTTAGGGCTACAAAGTAGTTTCCATTTGTTTTCGTTTTGCTTATTTTTCTTTAATTCATGATGTCCAGTTCCGATGAGGAAGAACTTCTTCTTCTGTTAGCACTGAGTTGTAAAAGAAAAAGGAGACGGTGGTGGATGCACGAAATCAATGAGAAGAGGGAACGCTTGGGCGAATATCACCGTCTCTGCGTAGAACTTCAGTCGCACGAGGACTCCCGCACTTTTTCAATTAGTTTTTCAGTGAATTCTTCCGCCATTCCGTACTGCCCGCCTTGCAAATCTGTCTCCAAAACACAAACGTCCGCTGTCCGCCGCGATGTAGACTGGTCCGCCGCGTCAGCCCGCCTTCTGTTTGAAGGGGATGATGCAGTCTTACACAATATACAGGGTTATTCATAAGTCCCTCCGGGATTTCCGAACTCGACTGCGCAACAACCAAGACAGACACGGCAGAAAGGAGCATATCAACAGAGAGAGAGAGGCACTCCAAGTTTCTGTCCTACCTTACAGGTACTCGATATGTGCACCCTTGGTGACGCGGCAGATGTCAATCCTGTAATCAAGTTCCTGCGACACGCGTTGCAACATTTGGCGGTCGATAGCAGCGACTGCCTCCACGATCCTTTGTCGCAGCTG
>Ga0136643_10014295_pt1 | contig 11904 bp, 5 predicted proteins | sample TergutLab28metaG_FD_96883 | JGI IMG/M metagenome (GOLD analysis project Ga0136643, IMG submission 96883) | Labiotermes labralis P1 segment gut microbial communities from Petit-Saut dam, French Guiana - Lab288 P1 (version 3) (version 3) | ecosystem: Host-associated > Arthropoda: Insects >...
ACCACTGGGTTGTAAAGGGTTAAATCTCTGTTATAAAAACCAATCAGTTTATGCTGTAAGTGGCACAAGTCGCTGTTTGTTCTCAGATAAATACAAAACACATAAATACAGTGTGGGCAGAGCATACTATTGTTGAATGTTAAACTGGTGGTGCATCACATAACCAGTAGGCTTAAAAGGTTAAAGAATAGCAAATAACAAGCTAAGAGTAGAAGTAGGTGTAGTAGTTGTTCATTAAGTTCTTCCTCTTTACATAAATATTCAATTTCATCCTTTAATCTTAGAATAAATGCTTTGTGTCGTGTGAATTTTGAAGTTGGGAAAGTATTTGGGATATTAATATTGGCAATTTTTTTAATTATGCTGTTATGAAGGCACATTTTTTATTATTTTTTAAGTTGTTACGATACAGATTTTAAAGAGTTGTTTCACAGATTTTTTAACTTTTTAAATACTGAATACTTCTTATAATAAATCCAATGTGATGTAAAACGAGATCTCGTCCAATCACGGCATTGTAGCATAAATCTCCTACCTTGATTTGCACTCAGCCTGAAGATAGTTTTTTAAAAACCGAAGAATGTTGCTTGTAACCATTCAAACTAATGATTAATTAAAAGTTGTGTATAGACTATAATTACTTCTGTTTCATTTACTAGCCAGATATCTAATCTGGAAGCCCAGTAACCTATTTCATATGAATTCTAAGGCTTGTTGAAACTGGACCAACTGTTGTGTAGCTAATAACTCCATGCAGCAGAATCTCTCTAGCGAAAGTAACAGTTGCTTAGCCGGTTGAAAAATTCTCCGAACTTCATGATACCTGAAAATTCATTGCCATGTTCGTAACAACCGCCCACTGCGCCCTGCCTTGGGCCAGACGAATCCGTCCACACCCTCCAATCCTGTCTTCCATATCAGTTCTAACATTATCCTCCCAACTATTCAAAGACCTTCCCAAGTTGCCCCCTTCCTTCAGAATTCCCCATCAAAACTCTGTACACAATTCTATTCCGTGCAATGCGTGCTACATGCGCCGCTCATCTCATATTCCTTGATGAGGGGTACAACTCAGTTGTCAGCAACTACAGGCAAATATTAATTGTAATACGCATTCAGAAAAGTTCGAAATCGAAGCAATTCTAACGCGTTCGCTCCGTTACTGCCAGGACTTCCAATATAAAATCTAACTAGAATCAATCCAACATTTCCCAATTTATGAAACTGCATAGCATACAACTCCCTTTTCTTTAATCACTTGCAAATCGTATGAAGTCAGAGAAAAACGCATTAAACACAGTGTCTTATTTTTCCATATTACGCTCTCTCCACCAATTTTCGCCCCTATAATTTGCAAGTTACGTCGAAATCAACCGGAAACGTATCTAGACCTTAATACAGCGTCCATTATCTTGTCCGACTTTAGCCAAAACTGGGATAACTCAACAAATTCTACTGAAACTGCCCGACATCATACGTAAAAAACGTAAAGTCATATAAAGGGCGAAGAGGTACAGTTCCACTCATTCGTAACCTCGCCACTAGATTGGGGTTCATTGTTCAACTTCGCGTCCCGGTCGCTTTAACCCCGGTACCAACTGAAAAGGAAGAGACTGCCTTGGCCCCACAGCTAGTCTCGAGCTTTTTGAGAACAAAATACTTTGGGATTAGAACCCCAGATCGTCCAGCCCAAAGCCTAGTCAAATATAATTAAGATCCGTTCAACAGTTATCTCGTTGCCACATACGGAAGATGGTGAGAGAGTGCTTTATGAAATAGCGTTAACAAGTATATACTAATATGCGAATCAGTTAACGCTGCTAACACTAATTTTGGCCCCTCCCAGCACAAAATGGTCGACCTATCAGTACATTTTATAAAAAAAGACACTTGTTTGAATGCAGAACAGTTATTTCGATGGGGGCAGTGAACCACATATCCCATACTCCTCTGTCTCAGGCGTACGTCATTAAAGTGTCCTCTATTAATTCCATCGCGTCTGATAAAAAAAACTCGGCATTTCATTACCACATAAACTTGGAAAAATATTGTTAACTTGGAGGTTATCTGTGCACTTACCTATGTATACCACATCCATTTTCCAAAAGTTTAGAATATTACTCGTTGAGTGGACTTGTACACTTCCTTCACACGAGGAAACAAGATGCAGTCACTAACTCAAAACTTCATACATTCATGTCACAACCGTCGTCTACCCAAAATGCACGAACAGCGTTCCACAATACCTGCTTCTGCCACACAGACACACACACACACATAACTATAGACATCAGACGTATCTATCACTGTTCGTATACACGACCAGGGCGTAATTCCACAGTCTTCAACCAGCACTGCAACAACATTAACCGCCTCACCAACTATAACGAACGCAGACGAGTTGTAATTTTAAGTTGCCAACTTCTAACGTGAGACAACAACAGCCTGACTATCGTAGTAATGATACAGCAAACAGGTTCCGGTTCCCCCTCGGGCGAGAGAACTTGGTCACGTGACGTGATTCAACCACTCGCCGCCAAACTATCTCCTAACATGCGTTGCTGTTTGTACGTCCGCTGATGGGTGGATCGCGCACTATGTCATCAACAAACTACTGCCCGCTTATCTTCCCAAGCGAGCCAACACGAGCCGTAAACTGTACATGGCGTTCTGAGACGGTTAGAGAGTAATCACTATAAACAAAAAAGATACCATTAAATAAATACAACACCAAAGGAGAATTCGTATAACTATTACACAAGTGTCTGCCAACTCGAATAACAATTGAGAGTCGTCAACGTGCTCAGATACCAGGCCAAGAAGACGTTCGATGCGTGAAGGTGCAGCCGCGTCTCAGCACGAGATGGAAGTGGTTAGGCTCTCGCTCCGGCCGCTTTACTCCGGTAGAAAAAGCCCTCGTTACCCGTTGAATAGGAGGCAGGTGAGCTCCAGTGCCAGTCTGGACGGTGCGGAGGAAAGCTCTCTTGCATACAAAAAACCGGAACTTAATAGCATTCAGATGGCCGGGGGTGGGGGGTCGAGGAGGATACAAAATGTCTAGTCCGTAGGACAATGAAAAATCAGAGTAAAACTTATTGAATATTGTATAACATTTATATACCGTGTGCACAACAACATCAATATAGTAATATAATGTATGCAATTGGTTACACTATGGCTACATGTTTCGACCGTAAACGGTCATCATCAGGCCAATAAAGAACATTTTGTTTAAGGTACTACAGAAAGGTAGTACTCCATGGGATCCCATTTCGTTTACAGTGGAATATAAAATAATGTATAGAGAAATCCCTATTCACAATTAAAACAATTAAAATTAAGCAGTAAACAAGTAGATAAAGATCTTCAAAATGATGGGCCTGAAGCTAGCTGCTAAAACAATAGTATTCTATGTATCTATAACCAAGTGAAGACCATGTGACATTATCGATACAATTGGAATATTTGACCACTGCGCCTCGTATGTATTATATATAAATCAGTCGGTTGCGTAGGTTATCAAACTGTTGAAGCCGTTAGTTTCTGTACACGATCCACTATCATTCAGACGTTGCACCGTAAGTGTAGCTATGATTGTTCACTAACTGATTCGTGGCAAACCGTGGGGTTACCATATGTTCTCATGGTAGTTAAAAAAAATATTGAATATTACTACAACGAGATAACGCAGATACAAAGCGTGACAGATACAAAAATTAAACAAAGACTAAAAACAATAATACTCAAACTCACTGCACTCACTGATTTCCCTTTACATATCCGTTCCTCATACTTCGGAATCTCAGCCGAGACTACATAAACTCTAATATACATTACACATTCTTTTTCTGTTCCCTCCTGCTAATGGCTGGTTGATGGCTGTCCTATTCCAGCAGATGCCTTCTCCAACTACGGGAAAGTAAAAATGATCGTACGCCATGTCAGAAATATCATATTTTCACCACTCGGAAAAACGTGGGACATTTAGCGTCCCGAACCGAATTCTGCGCGACACTGGGACAGAGGTCTTTTAACACCCATAAAATTGGGACTGTCCTGAAAAAAGCCCGGTACAAATGTATACCTACTCTTGCCCCTACCAGGAATAGAACTCGGGCTACTCCAGTTATAGACACTCACGACGGTTATTACAATCGGGATGTGACGCCGTTTAGTTTGGTACGTGGGTAGCAACACTTTGCTTCTATCTTGAGGGTATAAGAGTGAGAAGATGGAGACAGCGTGCATCTATCCATCGCACTGCACGGCGTCACATTCCACAAAATATTCGAGTCTACAAAGCAATAAATGGGAATCACTCATGATTGAGCAGTACTGACCATTCCTATATTCCACTTTCTCGCACTACAACTCCAGCTAAAAAATACTTATATAAAATCGGTTTTCTCCATTTGCACTTTCACAGAAAATTACTTATCAACTGTCGTCAGGGAATGTACCGTCACTCCAGCTGTCGCCACCACGTGGCATCACGCTGGCGATGACGTCAGTACAGAAATGTTCCAGTAGTTGTTCCGTGCTTGTGTTCATACTGCACACACACAGCTGTACAGCCACAGTCCCGATTATCCGATCTTTGGTTATACGACATTCTGCTTTATCGGACACCGCCATACGACGTGGCATTTGCAGTGCTGTGGTGCACAATCCAAAACTCGCATTATTGCCATGGTCAACAACCCCGAGCTTTCAAAACCCTAGCCCCCCACCCCACCCCACCCCACCCCCTGCTCTACTAGTTTCATAAGAACCAAACGAAAGCATGGATATTCAGTTTTTCGTTAAATTTCCGCATTATCCGACATTTTTGGTAATCCAACAACCTTTCTGTCTAGTTTAGGTCGGATACAGTACTGATGTCCTGTTTCAACGTCCAGCACTGCTAACACTTACAACAAATATTATTCCCTTTTTTTGTACTAAAATTATGTTCATCCAGAAACCGTCAGCGTTGATCTCAAGCACCGTCATCAAAATCCGTCGAGTAACTGTGGAAATGATACCGGGAGGCGGCATCCCATTATGTCAGAATACTTCTAGTGCAAACGCAGCATTAAAGTAATACAGGTGGCACACATTGCGCGCAGTTCATCATCTTGTGCGCTGAAGATTGCCAAGTCTAAAAACAACGGTAAATGTGTTTTCGCAAGAGATGGATATATCGTACATCCCTTGTAACCCTTTAAAAACTGGGATTAAACTGAATTCTGTTTGAAAATTAATTTTGTACCAAGAAGTACAGACACTGCGACTGGGTTACGAAAATCAGTCAGCTAAAGCTGCATTGGGAAATAATCGATGTTTGTTCTGAAGTCATAAAAAACACACAAATACACGGTGTGGAAGGAACGTAGAATTTTGTGCTTAAACCCGAAGGTATATAAAGAGAACATTAGGCTTTAAATTTTACTTAGTGTGTTCGTTGTACAAAAGGTAAACAGTTCACCTGTAAGGATGCAACCTCTTCATCTATTGAGTCGTATCAGTTGCCTACTGGCACGGCGCTGGTATAATTTCCACCTTTTCCTGTGGCAGATGTAACACGATGGATGTTTGACAGTTATATTTTCATAACCATGCTACATAATTAAACAAAGCCAAAAAGAAACTGACCACAAATACAGTATGTGTTGGCATAGTTCCACACGTTCATCTTTTTAACGCGGAAGGAGCGAAGACGATATTCTCTGACGTTTGTTGGACCGTGCATCATTGTGATAACTGAAGAATAAAAACCCAAGTAGATGCCACTTCTTATTTTATTGTACTTCATACAGGCTCAACATGTTTCGAGCATTACTATGCCCATCATCAGGACCTCGCGACTATGATGTTGATTACCACATTGGTTGTTTCGTTCTTGGTTTGCTGTATGTTGGAGGTTAGGTGCGGTTAGGCTGGAGTAGTGTCCGGGTTGCAAGCTCAAGCACATTTTGCTTTAGCCTGCAACCCGGACACTACTCCAGCCTAACCGCACCTAACCTCCAACATTCAGCAAACCAAGAACGAAACGACCAATGTGGTAACCAAGAACATAGTCACGAGCTCCTGATGATGGGCATAGTAATGCTCGAAACATGTTGAGCCTATAAGAAGTACAATAAAATAACAAGTGGCATCTAGTTGGTTTTTATTCTTCACGATATTCTCTCTCGGCACAAACAAGTTTATTGTGTTACTGTGTGTATCGTAACAGAGACCATGTACCTGAACACGATTATAAACTTTGTTTTCCATAACTAGAACAGGCTAAATTGAAATTTTTTTTCGACAAAAAGGTCCGTCTTCATACGAAAGGCTCGACATTACATCTTTCCAGGTTTTTTAATGTGGGAAGTTGGACTCATTTAATGGGTAGCCTTATTTGTAGGCATCCTGATTTAAAGTCACTTGATTTTCCGTTTAGCTCAATCTCTAGAGTCCTTGGACAAGACGATAACGTTTATTCTTGAAGAATGCGGTAACCAATGATACCATACCACCAGAAATTCTGCAACATCAATACAACTGAACGTGTAAAATTTACTAAAGCAAGTTCTGTGTCACCATTTTCGTTTTATCTCATACAATTATATATCAAGATTACGAAGATACATAACTTAGAAAACGAACGATTCTGTGAACGTTCTATTGCCACCGTCCATAGCGAACCCACATTCAAGTCTCACTGCCGATGGACACAAATTTCACCTGACCTTGACACTTTACACTACATGTCACAGGGACAGAGGCGACGTTAGTTAACTATGGCTGGTAGAGACGTTGTGAGATCAAGACTTGCGAATTAAGTGAGATAATGGACAAACGGAATTCTTCATCAGGGTTGAAACAAGTATGCGCGACGGTGAACAGAAATGTATGTGTTACTGAAAGCAAGGCACTTGATAAAATCACAAGAAATCATTACTGGAATGAATTAAAGTTACTTTTGTACACGATAGAGCAGCCACACGGTGACGGTTCTTCACGACATTGTTACAGCAGATCGCTTTGTACTAGTTCGCTTTTTACTGAGTACGGTGCAAACTGTTCTTACGTTTGCACTTTGCGATATGCACTGCCCTCCGCAATGATCCTAAAGTTACTATCCACGGTAAGGGCAGATAACTGACGTCAGCATTAGACTACACTGAACTTCCCCTTAGAACTGTGTCAAAGAACTCATGTCTTCATTTATAAAAGTACTTCGCATTCTAGAAGTAACATCTCTAACAAATGCACTTCAAATGCACTTTCTATTTCTGCGGTTGGTTAGGTTTTCCGCCGTTGGCTGATCAATCCTTTTAGAGCACAATGGTTAAAATCTATTCAAGTATACCTCAGAATAAAACGCCTTTCAGCCAGACGTGCTGAAAATTCCCGGACTTCTTAGAGCAAAAGATTAGTAGCCACTGGCAATCCAAATTTAGGATCCATCAAACAGGTACTTAGTTATTAATTTACAGCACGTGTCAGCCTCTTGCCTGAAGTTCTTGTTTTTGTGGGCCGTCTAGCTCACCGCAATTACGGCCTGCAAATAAAACAAAGATGATAGCCCTCCATTTCTGTTGCTATATCACGAATAACGTTTTCGCTACATTCTCCATTTTAATACGCAAAACCGTGTGAATAGGGGAAAAAGATACGGTTGTCTAGAGTTGATGTAGTGCAAATTGGGAAAGGTACACCCATCGCATGTAACTCTGTTCTACAAGAAGGACGCAGATTGGTTTGTGTGCCGAAGAGGGGGAACTTAGTGAGGGTAATCAGCCGATAAATTGGGGCATTCAGTTACCCTTCGGAAATACATACTGTAGACGTCGAGATAATGTTTTTTCGCGCCGCTTTAAATGAAATAAAATATTACGTACCATATCAGCACACACAGACACAATAATTAGCTGTTGGATTTGAAAGGAAGTGGACATGAGAGCAATTACCAGTAGCACGAACACACATGTCTTACGTCTATCCACTCTTTCCCTTTTGCTTTTTTTTAAGACGCGGCAAACTGTATAGCTTCCAATGTTATAAAGACTTAAGAATGATTAATTATAAAGTTTAAAGGAAGCGGTCGTGGCCTATTACAGATAGAGTTCCGGTATTTGTCTGGAGGGGCTGAAGAATGCCGCGAGGACCCAGCCGAGACTAAAAGAGTTACTTCCGAGCAAAAGTCCCTCTGCAACTGCACCATTCCATGTGTTTCGTTATTTCAAATTTTAATTCACAACGCCTTTTCGACTGCCTACGTTACGTTTCTTCAAGTGGCAGATGACGAGTGATTTTGGCTAAGAAGTGGGAGGAAGTGGTTGGGAACTCCATACGAAAATGCTGAAATGGGCCTACAGCAGGGGGTCCACAAATTTTCCACATATCTCTAGGTTTTACCTCCAAGATATAGGCGCCAGAAGAGTGATATGATGCAAGGTTCATATGGAGGAGGACCAACAATTCTAGAATAACCTGACTAATATTTCTGCGCTGGCTCTTCGGGGTATCCGAACTTATAACACATATTTGTACGTCAATGAAACAACTGTAAAAATTGCGTTAAAGTGATAGGCGCCACCCAAAATATTTAGTGACCCTTTACCCACAGACAATGAGAACCAGATAGGCAACCTACTGTATAGGCACAGCGTAACATTATGGCGCTTTCGCACATCATTGCTTCAATATAAACGCAACAATATGTTTTGAGTGTACTATTGAGTTACATGTCACTGTCAACAATATACAATAAGGATTGTTACGCAACAGTGTTGTTATGGTTAATTTATGTAGCCAGCAACAATAAAGCATACTTAGGTCTTCATGTAAAGCGCCCGATATTTTTGTACGCTGCTAACAACATTTTGGATATTCTCGAAAAATGCTCATCCAAGTCTCAAATATCAAACTGCAAGGAAATCCATCCCGTGTGAGCCGCGTTGATGCAAACGGACAGACGGACGGACATGACGAAATTAATGGGCTCGTTTCGCGCCTACGCAAACACGCCTAGAAACCACGAGAACTTCAACCAGAATAGTTGTTCTCAAGGCCGAAATCTGTAGACGGGACCTCCCGATAGGGGGACGATAAAGTAACCACGCCACCGCGACCTTACGTTAGTAAAATTCTTTTCAACACAAATACAGTGCTATAGTAAAAGTGTGCAATTTTTCTGCAGGCCGGTGACAGGCCATGATTAGAATGTCGGTTTACGTGTTGGAATCTTTGCCATATCTACTCTCTGAAGTATAAATCAATGCTATTGTATTTACACAGGTCCAATGCAGTACCGTCTCAAGGGAAATGGCATTAAGGCAGTTATAGCACTGCAGTGCACGTTCCTTGTCAAGTCAAAAATGTTTAAATACCGTTTAATAACAGGAAGTCAGCATTCACCGAAAATTCGATTTTTTTTTGTCTTGGTTATTCTGTACAGTTAATTAAAGTTTTTCCAATCAGAAATTAGTCCCCACAACGCAGAATAAATATGTACTGTTGTTCTTTATTATACATTAATGGAAATAACCTAATACAATTCAATGTGAAATTATTTATCTTGTATTTTCAACCCTCACTGCCCTACTTTTATTCCCGTCGTATATTTTATTCTCCTTTTTTTCTGATTATTCCTGTCCCATTCTTTCCACTTCTCCGCCATATTCTTTCCCCTGTCCCTTCCTTCCTGCTTCTGGTCTGTGTTACTTTCAGACAGTGAACGAAGTTGCGTCTTTATACCTCAGGTGGCACCGTTTCGAAAGTACAGATGCCACCTGTGTCAGTGAGTAAAACCAAGTTTCCATGGACATGGTGTAAGATCGATCTTACTCACACAGTAAGGTATAGATCCTACTTCATGTAGTTCGATGAACGTCTGGTAACACTGCGCATTTCCAAATCCAAGTCACTGTACGATTGACAGTTGGTGCAGAATCCCTCATAGGGTTCTCAGCCATAATTCGCAGTTCGGTTGACTGTTAGAATCTCAGTCGTTATACCCTGTCTTCCCCGACAAAAACAACAGGTCTGTACATCTTGAGATGTTGCATATTTCTGGGTTCAGGTAGCACCTGTAGTGGAAATACATGCCTTTCGGGTCTGTTATCTTAAACCGTACACATTACAATTCACCAAATTATAAATTCACCTGTTATTTTGTATGGGTGTAAAACATGGTCAACAAACCTACGGTTAGAACGTACTGGTAGACTGACATATTTGAGAACAGAGCGTACTGACGAGAATGCTTACAGCCAGGCAAGGAAATAGCACGCCAGAGGGAAATGCGTAGACACCTGTGTTGTTCTGCCTTATCGGACCTTACTGAATAATAGTAATTTTTCGGTCTAAGCCGTCTTTCCACTCACGTACTGTAATCTCGGAATGTCACGGCCTACTTTCGACTACATTGGCTTCATAATACAATCTGCCTTCAAGTAACGTTGCAACGGAAACGTGGGAAGTTAAGTGCAATGAAATGAAACTGGGAGACTGAGTGTGTGTGTGTGTGTGTGAGTGTGTGTGAGAGTGTGGAGAAAGGGGGGCGCTGGCAGATCAACTCAAGGCTACGAACTCACATTGGTATCCCTGCGCGCACAACGCAACGCAGGGTGGGCCCCACAGTGTGTGTGTGTGCCTCCAAGCATCCAACTTCTGGATTGACTACAAATTAGCTATACACGCGAGAGACATAAACTCACTTTGAGTAGAAGAAGGTTTAATTTTCATGATGGTTAAGAAGCTCCGAGCAAATTCAATACGAGGAACACTTGCTACCATTAGGTTTATAATATTTTGTGTTCCGTCTTGAGCCTGATAGCGCCAGGGTTGGAATAATTTGCCCTCTTGTGAAACTTGACCTCTAACACTTTATTATTCACTGGTTGTTTATGTACTAATTAATTTACGGTTTCTTTATTGAATCATTCCAGGCTAAGATTACAGAACGTGAGTGAATGACTGATAGTAAATAATGAATTGGAAAGAATGTGTAAGAAAGGGGCAGTAACTTAATTGGAAGTACTGTCTGGCATTACGAACGCGTAAGAAAATGTCTGAAAACAAAGTGTCGCCTCACACTGTAAGGGACTGTACTAGCATTTGGAAAGAGGGAGGAAAACCGTACAAAACCTCAGTCCGGTTTGACAGGCTTCCGATCAGAATTCCAACCGATGACCTTTCGTGCAAGAAGCAAGAATCTGGATTTATTAAATATTGTCAAAATTACTTTAATATGTTCCAACCTCCGTGAATTAGTCTGATTCGAAATATAAAAATAACCAACAAATGCACCAGTATTTATGATTTATTTTATTCACAAAATTCCCACCACCATGTTTCGGCCCGCATTCCGGCCATCCTCAGAGCGATGCTCTTATAAATCGTGCCACCAGCACTCCATAATAATTGCAATTATACTTTCGGTTAAAATTATTTAAGTAATATAAATATAAGCTAAAATGGATAATTATTGAAATCTTTGGAGTTAAAATTGTTTAGTGTTTGTAGAGAAGATTTGTACTCCTCACCCAATATTGTGCGGGTGATAAAATCGAGTATAATGAGATGGGCTGGGCATGTGGCACGTATGGGGAGGAAAGGGGGATGTATAGGGTCTTGGTGGGGAAACCGGAGGGAAAGAGACCACTGAGCAGACCTAGACGTAGATGGGTGGATAATATTAGTACGGATATCCAGGGGGTGGGATGTGGGTATATGGACTGGATTGGGCTGGCCCAGGATAGAGACAGGTGTCGGACGCTTGCGAGTGCGGTAATGAACCTTCGGGTTCCGTGAAATGCGGGGAATTTCTTTACTAGCTGCAAACCAGTTAGCTGCTCAAGAAGGACTCTGCACCATGGAGTGAGTGAGTGAGTGTAAAAATTGTAATTTATTGCAAGACTTTGATATAAA
>Ga0136643_10014299_pt1 | contig 11903 bp, 6 predicted proteins | sample TergutLab28metaG_FD_96883 | JGI IMG/M metagenome (GOLD analysis project Ga0136643, IMG submission 96883) | Labiotermes labralis P1 segment gut microbial communities from Petit-Saut dam, French Guiana - Lab288 P1 (version 3) (version 3) | ecosystem: Host-associated > Arthropoda: Insects >...
AATTCGCCTCGGTCCGTTACTGCACCACCACACAGTGCCACACGTATCCACTACAGCGACTGGATCTCGCGACCACTACGTCTTAATCACAAGCAAGTTGTATCAGGCAAAGTACGACTGGTTTGCTTTCCATATAAGGTGGTAAATCTTCATTCGTGACGAGGAAACGGACTTTGTGACGCGTACAGCCAATCACGTAACGGACATTTTTAAGATATGTAAAATACACGAAAAACTAAATCCACGCGGAACACGACACTCATGTAGTTGCATTTCTTAGCCTGCTATCCTTTACCATGTGACCGATTTTCATTAAAATTTGTCCGAACGTTATGCCACCGGCGGCCATCCCAGTGTCGCCCTACTTTCCCAGAATCATCAGGAACAACATGGCGGACGCGCTAACATGTGCTGTGGGCACGACACTAGCGACACTGAATCAAGCTCTTAGAAAAATGTAAGATAATATGGGTAGGTCTTCGAAAAATATGAAATATGTGTTGGGGTAATTTTTAGAGTAATAAGGCCTTGCAAAATTTTTTTATCTTTCAGCTTGATGGTGTTAATAAAGCAACCATTAAAATCATGTAAGCAGACAGAGTGTTAGAATGTCTACTCATCATGCAGTACGTAAAACTTTATTTTTAAGTTCACAATTTCAAAAACAGCAACTTTGCGAAAGTATGAGCTTAGACATACACTACGTACACAATGCACTGAACAGAACAGGCTTTTATGCTTTCCTTGAAAATAACTACTACTACTACTACTAATAATAATAATAATAATAAAGATCGTATTATTCCACGGGTCTTGCCTGCTTCAGGTTCATCCCTAACATGTTTAATCAAAGTCTCACTACCCTCAGTCTACCACCACGCCTACCGTCCCAGGTCCAGACATTGGTCATGCTAAACACCTGTTTCATCGTGAGGAAACTCCTCAATGATAAAGTCACCTTATCTGATGAAGAGGCTGATAACCCCTAATCATGTCACTTTACCAGGTACCCGGCTTTATATGCTCATTTCAGTACTCCCTGATGCAACCTCCCAGCAGAGCTTTACAACACCGGGCATAGCCCGAAACAATCTCAAATACTATTATTACTATTAATAATAATAAGCAACAAATATGTTACAAACAGAAGCAGATGGCAAATGCAGCTTATGTCAACAATTTGACGTGACAGTAGAACACATAATATTAGCATGCTCAATATTGGCCAAAGAACAATACATACAAAGACATGATAGTGTGTGTACTCAACTACACTTTAACATATACAAAGAAACAGGCGTAAAATTAGACAATGAACACTGGTATACGAATGCGCCAAAATTAGTAAAAAGTCCTGAAGATAAGATAACCATGTTATGGAATCCACAAGTGCAAACCGACAGAACATTCTTAACAAACCGGACATTATAATCTGCGATAATAATAATAAAAAAAGAACATGCATGTTAATAGATGTTTCAATTTCAAGGGACAGAAATGTGATCAAGAGAGAAGCTGAGAAGATCTCAGAATATAAACTACAGAAACAAGGCGCATGTGGAATGGTTAAAAACAAAAGTAATACCAATAATAACAGGGGCAACTGGGACCATTTCAAAACCATTCAGAAAATATCCGAGCAACACAGAAGGAAAGAACAAAATCAAAGAACTATAAAAAAAAAGAGCCATATTGGGCACTGCACACCGTTTTCGGAAAGTACTTATGTAAGAGCACACAATATTGGAAAAGGAAAATAACGTTACATGTAGCATAAACTGTAAATACAGAATAGCTGCATAACTATATATGCTTGAACTAGAAATATGGGTTGTTTCGGGTGTATAACTGTAAATCCCCTGCAGAATGGTGGCAACAAATAATAATAATAATAATAAATCCGTAGACTGTAAATACATGTATTAGGAATGAATTCCCTTGCTGTTATAATGTTTACATTTATGTTCAGCATGTACGGAATTATTACTAGAAAGGCTATACTCTGTTGCACGAATTGAATCACATCAGCATTACCCCAAATAGGTTCTCAAACACGAGAGAAAAAGTAATTTTTGGAAACTTGATATAAATCCTTTCCGTACTGGTCAGTTCAAGCACAACCGACGAATACGTGGAAAAATAACGCTGTAGAAGAAATTGCCAGATAAAACAAGACCGACTGAATTGGAAGTCTTATAAATAGGGCTGGAAAGGGCCGTGAACTCTATTGATGCCTACCATTTGGCTTTAGAGAAAGTTATTTGTTTCAAGTGCCTTCAGACGTCATACTACCGTTCCCAGAAAAGGTATATGTAGGAAAGATTTCCCAATCCTACATTGTAATAATTTTTTTTAATACGCCTTTTACTGTGTACTGATATGGCGCATTCTCGAGTTCTGAGCAGTCATTTCCACCCCTTCTGTGAGCAGCTAAACTTGAACAGAATGTGTATCTGCAACTCACCCATGCATTCGACACACAGTACAGAAGCCCAAAATCAAATCAGCGGCTATGGAGCACTCCTAAAACACAGTCATTCATAAAAGCCGTTAGAAAAATGGCACAAACGAACACTTTCTTAGCTTACTTGCCAACACCTTCGTTTACGTTTCCGGTACTAGCGGGCGCATGGTGTGTCTGGGACTATTTTCCATTGTCAAGGGCACCTGCTCTGATTCGTTCCTCATATTGGTGCGATATTGGTGACTGTAGTTGAACCCAGGGACTGCTTTCTACTGTCAAGGTCACCCCCACTGATTCGTTATTCATAACTTATCCGACCTTGGTGACTAATTGAATCAAGAGATGTGCCAACAAACACATGGGTTGTATCGATAATGGTTTTCATACAGTCTGTGGGTTTAGAACACATGTTGTCACACGTGTTGTACTGCAAATAACACGCCACCGCAAACGTGTCACTGATGAAATGCTTGCAATGATAAACAGTACCATACCTACGCCCACGCGCGCGCGCACACACACACACAATATAATGTGTTGTTTTAAAGATACATTATAGAATATGAACACAAAATTAAACTCTTATACGTACCTCGCCGGCGACACCACTGGGTCGAAATAATGAGGCAGTGATTTTGTAGCGTTCTTGTTTTAAACTACCGTGATACCTGACTAGTAGGGCGATGAGACCACGGACTGAACAAGGGTTCGGTCAAAGATGCCTCTATTAGAATCTACTGGCATTTCTTTGCAATAAACATATCTACTTAAAATTATTTCCTTTTGACAATATGAACCAGCAGATGTCAGTACTTGTTTCATTGCGTTGTAATTACAGGCGGTAAAGTATATCTTCTGCGCCATCTCTTAGAGAAATACCTGTACTAGTAGTAACTCAAGATGTCATGATGTCGTCTGCTGGAACCGGCGCGAATACAACAATCAATCAATATTTGAACCTTTTTACGTAACATATCGTCGAACGATACATGAAATATTTCGTGTACAGTATAAATTGTGAAAATATATTTCAGTATGTTATGAAACCTGGCAAGGTCCACTATCTGACGTATTCTGTCGGGGAACGATCAACTATGCGCATTTGAGCAACGTTGTCAGATCTGGACTTCTCCGCAAATTCAGTGTTCATATAGTTACGCATATTCTAGTTCAGTATAATTTTTAGTATTACACACGTAGCCAAGCCTTACTGAAGTTATTTATATTATATTAAATCATCACATGAATGAAGCCGTATACCTTTACGTAAATTTGGCAACAATACAGCCCCACTTATTCTACGGGAATTACTACCAGAGAAATGGTCATTATGGCAGGCATGGCTGACCATGAAAGAAAGATAGTGATTGAATTTTGTCATTTGTTAGAGAAATCAAAACAGCTTTTTAATGGCCTTAGGTAAATGGAATAAATGTAGTACATGGTGGTAGCGTGTGCTGGTGTGAATTTCTCTTTATCTTCGTTGCTGAGTGGTCAATGTTCACGTCGTATTCGCGAACGTATTGGTCAAATTATTGCATTGCGTTCCTTGAAATGTGCTACAGATATGTTTCATGATTATTAGTTTCTTCAGTTTAGCAAGTAGCTATGTTGGGTTTAGTGTTATAATTTTGTTTGCAACTGGTGCCTCCAAAGTTCAGTCAGCGTAGTCGTTTCTTGAACCGACTGTCAGCGTGTGAGGAAGGCTTAATTCATTTCGTTCAATCCGTATTTATTGTCCTGCTTCTCTAGTACAAGATCGTGTGATTCGGTAGTTCTGTGGGAAATATTAATACGTTGTAATAAAGTTATCGGGTTACATATGTTTTAGGGTCAGTTACTTTCCACACATTTGTTACATGCCCCACCCCTCCCAGTATTTTGTATTGGTGAACATATAAGTGCAAAATGTGAATTAAAACCAGAGTAGAGTCCATCTGTAAATTGTTTCGGCGCTTTCACAATGAAAAATTGTAAAAACCAAGTTTACTTCGTCGTTGTTAGCAGTCCGTTTGTAAATCGAGAACCCCAGAAGGGGTTTGTGTGACATTTTGAACTGGGAACTACTTCTAATTTGTGTGGACATAACATCTTTCAGTTTTGTTAAAAATCGGATAGTAGTAACGGGCTGTTTTCATGAAGGCCTACTTGCGTTTAATTGCATATCAGAAGCATAACTCACAAATTGTTGGTCAGAGGGAGAAGTGGTTCAAACCAATGTTGCAGAGAAAAATGAAATCCATATTTTTTTCCCAATACACTCTTTGAGTGAGACTTACGGTTTTCAAGATGCATAAACAAACAAAAATTCCTCTGCTGTTTAGAGGTATCAACAAAGTGACAATGCATATTTTTTCAAGCAAGTTAACATGATTTTTTACCAACACATTGCCCTTGTTGTTGATGGTGGTGGTAGTAATGGTAGTGGTCATAGTCATATTGTTAATGATGGTAGTAACAGAAGCTGTAATGCAGTTAATGTTACCATTACTGTTATCAACAAGAGAAATATAAATACACAGTAGTTCTCACATGGTGCTTGTGTTCTTTTTCCAGAGACTTGCCCCAGTATGGGCACAAGCAGTGGCAAGCGTATTTTGGAAGAACCTTTGACATTTATACAAAACTATGGAAATTTCAACAGCAGCACAGGTAATTTAGTAGAATGTGTAGAACCATACTATGTTATTAATACAAGAACTTTAATAAACAACATGTATTGGGCTTTGAGAGGACTGTAATATTCTGTACTCATTTGCAGACAAGTTTTGGATACAAAATATGGACTGAAGAGGTGGCAGATTGGAGAAATAGCATCCAAAATTGGACAGTTATATTACCATTACTAGTAAGTTCATTTGGATAATTATGTTCAGGAAATTGGCCATTTTGACTGGGATGGTAAATTTAATTATATGAGCTTACTGCAAAAGGTGTTGGTGCATTATGTTGTAGTTGGTGTAATGTTTAGCAAAATCCCTTGTTACAAAGCAGCAATGCAGCATGAGTGTGTGGGTGTATGCATGTGCACCTCAGAAGCATAAGGGCACGAGAGATGTTGTAGTTGTATGGACACTATCCCTTCTTATGCTCTGAGATACAGATAAGTGTGTGTAACTAGTAGCTGCAGACTGACCTGTATGAAGCCACAGTCTGTTGTGGTTGAGGAAATAAGTGCTTTAACCAGTGAGGTGTTGAGGATAGCCTCACTGGAATGGCCACAGGTTGAAACTAGAGACTATCTGTTATTTGTTGAAAATAATTAATTTAGTATTCATCTGTAGAAAGGTCGGTCAGTAGATCAGTTACAGTTATGCAAAAACTCACTCCCTGTTTGGTAGAATTAAATTTGCTGTTCTGTGACATCAGAGAGAGGAACGTTGCCATCTCGGTAGTCAAGGCACTAACAAGGAGAGGAGAGAAGTGGGTTCTGTATATTGCTGAGGATAGAAATGTTTCCTTAAACAATACGTATGACATTAAGATACTTTTCTAGTGTTGTAATTTCTGGTTTACTCTATTGTTTTGCAAATTGCACACATTCCACTTTCATCATTTGCTTCCTGCCAATGATTTACACTTATTTTTAATCAATATGCACAAAAGAGTGGTCTTGGTTTCTTAACTACCAAATTTTTTTTTTTTTTTGTCTTTTCAGTCTACGTACCAGTGAAACAAACTACCTAAATGAAGCATACTCATTCTATGCTGCCATTAGGGGGAGAGCATATTATTCTAGAGCATCCAAAGAAGATAGGTAAGATACGTTATTGGTGGCCAGTATAGCAGCATATTCCAAAAATCCTCATGGCTACTAAGTCTCTTTAATTGGTTGTAACTGTATGGTAAGGCCAGCAGCAACTAACCCCATGCAATGTGTTGCTCAGCTGACCAAGAAATTCCTTGCCTGCTATGGAACCTGAAGGCTCATTACTGTGTTCACAAGAGTCCAGCACTGGTTCCTATCCCAAGCCAATTAAATCCACTCCATACCCTCACAGCCTGTTTCTAAGATTTATTTTTATATTAGCTGCCTTTCCTCCACTGATTCTTCAGCTAAACTTATACTCCATGCGTGTATGCCCCGCAGAACTCATCTTCATTATGTAACTTTTTGTTCACATATTAACTACTTTTCTTGTCTCTGCACTTTGCTTTTACACATCTTTTTTCATTCAGGTCAATAGCCAAGATTCACATCCATATGAAAGATGAAATAATTGTCCACATGTTCACATTTTGGTTTTTGGGTGGGAGCAATGGAAATAAGATTCTGACTTGGATGGTAGTAAGAGTTTTCTGAAGTCAATCTGCACTAAACATCTAACAGAGTTTCTATTTTTCGTTATTGTTTCACCAGACAAACTGCCATCATCAGTGTGGACCAGATGCTAATTATATTCCATTAAACTCCACTCCCTACTGCTTTTCTTGGTCATTTATAATGGCAGATTCTGGAGCAAGGTGAAAAGCATTGACAACTAAGTTTCTCCATATTTCCCACCATTCTGAACAGGATGTGCATCAGCTAGAATAAAATAGTACAGTTGAACTTGGCTTCTCTGTTCCTTTAAACTGTGCTGTTCTCGATTCAGTGCATATTACTTTAAGTCCTACCGCTATGTTCATAAGAACAACATTAAATTGTCATTGAATGAACACCTGCACTTTCTACCCAGTTCCTCAGTCATATGTTCAAATGGAGGATTGGCCTTTTGCTGTCCTTTTCAAATACTTCAAAATAGAAATCACACATACTGATTTTCAGGTATAATATGCTGTGTCCTTTGTTGTCTTCTTTTATTATTGTATTACTTCATGGTCACTCTGGCACACTGGAGCCATGCATCCAAAAGTAACTGCCTGGGAACTTCTAAAAACTTGGCACATGACACATCTGTTTGGGCACTGCAGTTGCCTAATGTACTTTTTTCCTTCTAGATGGCTGTAGTGAAGTCAACCAGTCACAGACTAATGATGTGAAATTTTTTTCTGTAATACCTGTAACATTTTAGTGGGCAGTTCAATCTTTATAGCATGCTGATAGAGAAATTATTATCACTGTAGCAGGATTAATTTAGTGTATTTAAGTTCAATGCATGCATAAATTCTCATTTTCTTGATTTTAAATTCATATTAAATGGTCCCTTCAGAAATGTAAAATCCAGGTTTTGATGTATAGTTTTTGAGTGTATGTACTATCATATAGATTCCCTCTGAGTCAAAGTTATCCATGAGTGGAGGATTGCTGAATTTCTGGCCACTTCAGAGTACAGTGTATTAAAGAACTAGGCTAAGCAAATTTATGATATATGGTGGATTTCCTGAGCATTATGGCATTTTCAAGTGTTGTAATAATATTTTCGCATGTTTTCAGATCAGACCTGATGGTGAAAAAGCTTCGATACTACGCAAGGTTCATCGTTGTCTGTTTATTACTGAAGAAGATGAAACTTGTTAGAGATCTAGTTATGGTGTGTAGTATTCATACTTCTATTTCCATCGTGCACTTGTTTAGTTTTTATTATACCTCAACACATTGACTCACTCACCACTGGCTCCCAGATGGTTTACGTATGTGTGTAACTCACTTTTACAATATAATTCTAAGCTAATTAACAACTCAGGGACAATTGGAGTGGAATGTCCTGGGAATTTCTGGGTTTAATTGAGGTAAGGCCAGGAAGACCCCAGTCAGTGTAGGCAGTACTGGCTGAGATTAAGACTAGATTTATCTCTGATACAATCCCATGCATTAATGCCAAACTGACTTGCTTATGGTTTAACTGTGTTGAATAACCAAAAATACTGTGTATATTTTTGTGAATGTGCACACCTTCATTACTTATGGATTGCAGGAATTGGATAAACAAATAGTGGATTACACGAGTACATATGAACCTGATGACCAGTTAGAATGGTCACTTGTCCTTGAAGAGATCAAGTCATTCATTAAGGCTGATGGAATAGTTAGTGTCCTACATGCAGACTCCAATACAATAGTCTTGTCACACAGGTATGTTTGGTGATCACCTTTAAATTCTCTTACTTGGATTGTCTGTTGTTTTCATTTATGTTTATTCATAGAAAGGGGACACTTGTAAGGTTACCAGTAACACACATTCATCTCTGTTGTCTGCTGGAAATAGAGGTGCTAGGAAAGTAACAAGAAAAAATTACTGCATATTGAGTTATGAAACTACTTGATAAACTCCAACATCTGGGTGTCTTGTAGTACAAAAATGTAGATACTACTTGTTATGTGGATGTGAAAGAATAATGTATCGCCACTTAACACTGTAGTATCAGAATAAAGTATCACCATTTAACACTGTAGTATCAGGATCCAAAGTCCACCACTGGACATAGTCTTCAGTTAAAGCCATGCACCTCCCATCATCCCATAGTTCCCATTCACTTCTCTTTCTTCAGAATGGCCACATTTCAAAAAATTTCTCCAACTGTATTCTGTTTGCATTCTTTGTTTCTACTTCTGAAATCTGTGCCCAACCTGTATTCTTCCTCAGGGGAGCAGAACAATTTTACAGCTGTAGAAAAAATGTAACATTATGTTTTATACTTGTGCTCAGTGTTTTTGAAAGTAAATAGGATGATAACATTGTTTGATCTTAATGACATACTGATATTGTTCATGGACTAGAAAATCATGTGTGATGAGGGTTAGCTGTTTAGGGAGAAAACTAACCATTATACTGCAGTTTGTTAGACTGTTAAGGACCAAGGTTTAAATTGCCAGTACATCCCAGTGGTCTGGGTTAAAGGCTGAGATCAGTGGTGCTAATGTGCGGTCACAGCTTTAGTCTTTGTTGGACCCTTTACCATTACATTCAGTAACAAAGTTATGTATATTCAAAAGTGCCTGTCGCTAGATGTTTCTTCCATCGGTAAAAGCCACTGCTGTTGCTGTAGAAAATGAGACAGCATGCCAAACAAGAAGTTCTATTACTTCGTGAGAAGGAGTTGCTAGAGGGTAGGGGGGGGGGGAGAACATAAAACAGCTAAGACCTGTGTAGCACATTGGTGATTGGTGAAACCACACATTTTCTTTATTTTATGGCACACCAGTGTTTTGAAATGTATGTTAATGGAGCTCCATAAGTGGGATAAACACTTTTTACACAGGACTTTTGGAAAGGCACTCTAATTGAAACTGAAGCATATTGCTGTATTCACCATAATTACACTGATGGTACATAAAATATTCTTCTTAACCTGTGTTGGTTACTTGTGACTGCTGGTACTTTATGTCATATGTGTTCTGTAATTTTATTGCATTGCTTGCTGATTTTTAACATTTTTATGTCATACTATACTTACAATTTATGAATGTGTAAAATTACCGGACAGCCGTATCATGCCCTGAAAGGTTAGTCCTCTAATAGACAATATTCTTTGTTCACTTTAAGGACAACTGAACATAAAGAGTTGTTAGATGGCACAGAAGCTGGAAGGTGCCACTAAGAATGAATTGCTGTGTTACATGTTATGTTAATTTTAAACACTGGAACATTGTAACTGGTGGAAAGAATTTAATGTGTGACTCTTGTTTACAGGCTTAGCCCACTGACAACACCTCCAGTAGAGAAGTCTCCTATTATGAACCTAACATTACAAGAAATATTGATAATTGGGAACTGTAATGATCAGGTAGTGTTTGAAGTAAACATCACATATATACCACATGTGTTTACAAGTCTTATATAGTCAGTAATTAATCTTAATTTTTACCTTCCATGCATTTACAGTTGTATACAATATATTCTGCACCCATCCATTCATTTTCATTGCTCGTATTTGGGTTCCTCTGAGTGATTGTAGGTCATAGAAGTGCCTCTTTACTGTACTGAAGTGCCATAAGTTTAAAAAAAAGACTACAGCAATATTTGGAATTTTGGCACGAAGAAATGAACCAATCCTAGGAACTTGGTGAAACATCTGCATACCAAAGTTTTTGGACACTGCTCCATGGCAGTTCATGTGACCTGTTGAATCTCTGTGGGACCAGAAATTTTCTCTTCATTGTGGAGCGTGTTTCCTTTTCTTTACCATTTCATATCTGTAACTTCAAAGTGATGCTTAAAATTTTACAGTACTATTTCTGACCACATTGGTGTTGTGACATTTTGGGATAATACGGGGTTACAGAACAGAACCTTTTCAGATTTTCATGGTTTTCCAAAGTTCTCCATCTTGCTGAATGTTTCATATTCCTTTGTGGGGGATCTAATCAGGGGTGTTTGTTCAGAACAGTCCTTTGTCCATTCCAGTTTCTCCTTTACTGTTGTATAAAATCTGTTGCTGGTTAACTTGTAATTCTGTTACATATCTTTCCTGTCGTTCTGACAGGTGCACCTCAGCTGAGGTTTACACTTTCAAGATAACACTGGTTTGGCCATTGCTTTCTTGCATGCCTCGATGCCCAGAAGGTTCATATAATCGATTGTGCTTCTCCCATTGTGCCACAGGTTAAGTTCAGTGAGTTGACAATGGACATGTTCCGAATGCTCCAAACTCTTGAAAGAGAGCCACAGGATGACTTCAACCACATCTATGATGCTTCACCTGCACCAAGTCGAGTGCCTTTGGTGAGTGCTCTTAGCTGTTGGGTACTGGTTAATGAGGAGTGGCAGAACTAAAGACCGTAGAGTCTGTTGTAATGCAAATTCAGATCTACATCATTTCAAACCGTTGTTGTATGATTTTGGTACTTCCTCCAGTGCTTGACTCAGTAATGTTTCATATTTAATGTCTGAAGAATTATGTAAAGTTAAATATGCTGTCATTGTCCCTTAGAATATGCTTCTTTAAGGATTTCCAGAGTATCTATTTATGTAGAAAAAAACACGTAACATTGTATGAATGATAGCACTATACAAGCAACTGGTTGATGAAAGCAGTTTGTAGATTTACATGCTTCTTTCTGTAGTATACAGTTTACCAAAATGCTGTGCAGCATAGTTCAGTCTATTCACAAGTGATGCAGAAACTTATTAAGTTTTAGAAAGTATAGAATATTCTAATTCAGAATGATCAGGGAGAATCATTTGGATCAAACTAAGCATATTTCATCACTGCATTTCAGGATGTGGGTTTAAATGCCATTTGTAGCTGTTGATGGCCTGAGTTGCTTGTGCTTAGCATGGACATTTAAATTGATACCAAACAAGAACACACAGAGATCAGCATATAGCATGCCAGGCCATTCACCAGTGCATTTTACAGACTAGTATGTGGTTTTATGGGATGAAAAAAAAATTAAGAGTACTTCATAATATGGGGGCATGCAGTGGTGTAGTTGGTTGAGGTACTGAGTTACAACTGGAAGGTCGCGGGTTTGATTCCCGATGGTGTCATTGGAATTTTTCATTGACATAATCCTTCCGACTGCACTATGGCCCTGGGGTTGACTCAGCCTCTA
>Ga0136643_10014301_pt1 | contig 11902 bp, 3 predicted proteins | sample TergutLab28metaG_FD_96883 | JGI IMG/M metagenome (GOLD analysis project Ga0136643, IMG submission 96883) | Labiotermes labralis P1 segment gut microbial communities from Petit-Saut dam, French Guiana - Lab288 P1 (version 3) (version 3) | ecosystem: Host-associated > Arthropoda: Insects >...
CACCGAAACTCCAACACACATCGAAACAAGAACACACGACCAGTGTGGTGATACAATAGAAAAGTCGCAGGCTCCTGATGATGGATGTATTAATGTCCGAAACATGTTGAGCATAGAAGAAGTAAAACAAAACTTAATAACTAGTGACATCAAGTTGGTCTCTTATTCTTCAACTGACACAAAGATGCACGGTCCAATATACGTAAGATTTATGTGGCATTTATTTTATTTTTTTAAATTGTTATCCTTTGTCATGTCTAGAGTGTTTGTAAATTCCGCGTACCGGTAAACATCGGTTGACGTACCAGTAGTGACACGCTAATCACAGTATGAGAAACCGTTTTTTATGCTCTTAACTATTGCCAAACAAGAGATAAGTATGTTAATTGATCTAAACATAACACAAAGTCATTTGTAACGACACGAAGCCCAATTTTTACAGTACAAAGGAATAATTTTTAAGTTGTAAATGTAACGGTGTAGTTCGAACTCGTGAAATAGGAGTTTCACTTTCGCTTCATAACAAGAAATGCTCAGTTGTATACGTACCAATGCGGTAAGACTCACATGGTGTGATTCCTCCGAAGAACTCGCTCCGTACCGCTGTGCACACCGACTAAGTTCACTTTACACCACACCAGACCACGACACCACTACGACTGTGTTGGACGTGGCCTCGCAAAAACATCTTTAACCATATATTCCCATATGCCATCCACAAAACTCAGCCGTACCACGAAGGAATTCTGAAGCGTTCCTCTTTTTTATTCCCCTTGCACTGCATTTGCGACCCCATTCTTTATTTTTAACAGACACTGAAGTTCCTTCATGCCAGAATAAAACACGACCTCGTAGAATCTTCCATACGCTACAAGGCTGACCTCTCAACGCTCACCCATAATCAGCAGATTCATGTTCTTTACCTTTTTTGGGGAGTGACCTTGTAGAAAAGTATTCTTTACCCTTTTCTTTTTTAACCATCAAAAGCGGGCCATTTCCGAAATTCCTTGTATTTCTGTTGAAGGCTGGTCGCAAAATGTTTGGTTAGGAAGGGCTGTACTGGTTTTCAATCCCGGATCTCCAGACCGTTAACATTATTACTGGGTGGAAGAAAAGCAAGTGGTTCGTGGTTTTATGTTTAAAAAGTCCTACGTTTGTAGGGCTAAAGGATTTAGAGACCCACCCACCGTTCTTTCCAATGGGCTTCGGGGTTTAAAGGTTTGCCTTTTGATCTAGTCCTTCTTTGTGAAGAAAACTATAGAAATTTAGTTGTCACATAACGTTCCGAATCTAAAGTTACACTTCACAACAAAATTCTCGTCAACAGCGTTCTGTTGACTGCAAGAAACGCTATCACATAAATGTAAGGGTGGCGAATTTTAGCAGTACATATGTTCTAAACTATAGGTCTAAAACTTGACTGTTCAAACCCAGCGGGGGACTTTCAAAAGGATATTTCTTCAACAGTGCTAGGACAAAATTCAAAAATTTTTTGAACATTCATACAGGTAGATATAGCTAGGATAATTATGTCTATGTCACTGATTCAGCTGATACATGTTTAAATATTGCAAAATGTAATTCCAGATATCTTAACATTTTTAACAGTATCCTGAACACTGTGTTTCAAAGGAGGACTGTAAAGAGTTCGTCTAGTGTTTGCAAGCCAGTCCCCTAAAATGAGTCGCATAATGTTCATATCAGATCACTCGCACTTCTGTAATCTTAAAGGACGTCAGTATTCCTTCCTGCACGAACTGTTATCTTTTGCCCTTGTCGCAGTGACGCGGCCAGTACGTCCTCTAAAACAGCACATGTACATTATTTTATCCAACAACTCGCATCATTGTTTCCACCCGGTATCTTTGCAGGACAACAAGTAGTCCCGGGTTCCATGCTGTTCCAGTTTGCCTGGAGTCGGATTCCAAGCCCCTAGCTCAATTTATTGCATTTAATATTAGGATTTATTTCACCATCTTTAAAAACGTGTTGGAAATATTTTCCTATGTGTCTCAGCCACGCGCCACGTGTAACAAACACGTTGTTTATTGCGTGTCTTAAGTCGTATCAGTTAAGTGAGCCGACAGGTAGTAACCAGCTATAATTTTCCGATGAAATATTGTCCCTGAATAGCTTCACTGAAGTTTATACCATAATGTTACACATTGTAGCAGCTGGAGTGTTGACGGCCCTTAATAATTTGACGACTGTTCCTGCTTACACATCTTCGAACACTTATTTCTTGTTCATATTGTTGTATTTCCTATTAGTGTTCTGTATTGATTTACTCTACCTCGGATTCACAATTGATAGGTTCAGAATTATGTCTCAATGTGACAGGTTTACAGTAGGTAGGTTTTCACCCTTTTTATAGGCCAAGAAGGTCTTTAGGATAAGTAGAGGTATAGCTCTACTCTTTCTAGGACCTCGGCACTCTATGGGGGGGGGTCAGCCCCACGGCCCGGCCGCCTCTACCCACGGGAAAGACACGGTACCCATTGTACAGGTGGCTGGGTGGGCCCCAGGATAGGTTTACAGTACTCTTTGTAAATAACCAACTTGACGCACCATTCTTTTTTCATATTCTCTACATGTTTCGAAAAATCAAGTGCTCATCACCAGGAGAGTCAATGGTATCAATACGACCTCTGGTATGTGTCACTCTACGTAGGTGACCGTGTGGTATGCAACTTCAACCTGTATACCACACGGTCACCTACATAGAGTGACATGTAACAGAAGTCGTATTGATATAATTGACTCTCCTGGTGATGAGCACATGATTTTTCTAAACATGTGGAGTATTGGAATAAACAAATAGAAGAGAAAGAATTGTGCGTCAAGTTGGTTATTTACAAAGATTATAATAAGATGCACGATCAACGAAACATAAAGGTTCACAGCATTCCACGAATCCGTTATCTTTCAGATCTGTAATTTGCACGCCACCCGGTGGTTGCCTAACCGTACGAATTTCAGTGGTTATTATTCAGCGCCAGGATTAAGAATAGAATCTCAGTGTTTTGCTCAAACAAGATATTTATATTTCGCAAGTTTGTTGTAACGGACTACCATTGTTTCCAACCACAGTGTGTTCTTTGTGAAGTATAAACTAAATGTTATTTTTAATATACGTTGTTGGTAAATTAAGTTCAGTGTTAGAAGTTTAAATAAATTTCCACCGTTCTCTATCGGAAGAATAGAGGTTGCGTTTATGCATTTGACGGTACAGTGTTGTATACCGAAATTTATTTATTTTCCTTAACTGGATTTCCACCCGTTGACACTGGTCGGTAGACAGTAACATAAAATTAAACTTATCTTAGTAATTAACAACTTGATGCACAAAATTTTCTTCTACAATAAGTTTATTTCATGCCTCTACATGTTTCGAGCACATGTGCTCATCGTCAGGAGGTCAAAATTGTATTATACAGCCTCTGGTATCATCACAGCTATAGATGGCCATCCGGTGCACACGTAGAGAAAGAGTTCTCTCTCAACCTGTGCACGGGACGGCCACATAGAGCTGTGATGATAACAGAGGCTGTATAATACAATTTTGACCTCCTGACGATGAACACATGTGCTCGAAACATGTAGAGGCATGAAATAAACTTATTGCAAACAAAATTTTGTGCATCTAGTTGGTTAATTACTAAGATAAATATACTGAAATGCACGGTCAGCAAAACATAAGAAAAAAATAAAATTAAACATACCGTTAAACAAGGACTATTTACCTAGTGCTCCTTTTTAGAATTAAATCGTGGAGGAAAGGGCGAAAAAAATCATAGCAAATTGTGTCGTTTAAAGTACCTATATAGAGAACGGTGTAGAAGAAATTCTGAAGGTTATGTAAGAGTGATACTGACCCCCCTCTATAGACTGGCTGAAATAAAGAGAGCGAATAACACAGGACGTAACAGGAATTTCAGCAGACAATTTTTACCGTCAGTAACACTTCATATTTCTGCGAAATTATTGGTTACTCTTTCTGGTCAATCGATGGCAAGTGATAATTTGAAATTCTTATGATCTTGATTTGTGGGACGCACTAGGCCTATGTTCATTCATAACGAAGCTGTAAGAAAATAATCGAGATGCAGTTCCGTCCTCTTGCACAATAGCAAAGTCATGTGCTCCGTAACATTTATTCAAGATACAAGACCTACATATTAGCCTATTTCGGCACATGAAGACTCAGCAGTACGTTTATATAGGTCATCTCTCTAAGGGGGGTAACGGCCAGATGATGATCGGGTTCCCCTACTACACCACGCGGAGAGCCTGCTGTAACACCATACGGGACTCCGAATAGCGACAAACGTGGCATTCTGTGTCTTCTCTAACAGTGCTTCCTAAACTTTTTGTTCCAAAAATAACCTCGTATCCTTCAATGCTTGCTCACATAAATACAGGATGTAAGTTTGATAAGTATTCGGAATTAAAAATTGTGTCTCAGGAGAGATTATGCGCGTGTTACGTTTGTAATCTAAATTTTTCAGATAGACACAAAAATGACTGGATAATAAACTCTCACTAACTGAGTATACATTCAGTCTTACCTCATAGGATACTACTGATAACAATGGTGCTGTTTATTCGTCCTTTGAATTTGGGATTAATTGTAGAGCTGAAATATCATATCGGGTGCGACATCCAATCTGTAAGGGTATATTTATTTTGTTGGCGCATACCTCGGAAGTCCAGCTGCGCAGATAAGTTCTGGGAAACGGAAGAAGATGGAGCACTGCATATTTAGACTGTATCTTCCTGTATTTTGCTCTGGAACAAGTAACATACAAATATTACTGCTATCCCTGACAATGTCTGTTATTTTTCAAGTAGCGGTGAAACAGCACAGGTCGATTTAAGTTGCGACAACAACTGCTGTTCTGTACCTGCTGACATATTTATTAAAATGCCATGTCTAACATTATTATTAGACGACTGAACTGTTTCAAGTCTCTTTGTCGACTGTTCACCGAGCACACAGTTACCATTGCTACCGCACATGGCTTAATTAGTGTTTCTGAGACTGTACGCGCTATGTTGCAAGTGCAGTACAGTAACTCTGTCTGGAGGAAGCCTTGTTAACTTTTTCATTATCAATTTTGGAACTCTTCACCACACGGGTCAGACAGTTTGTTAATGCCTCAACACTACTCCAGATAAAAGTAATAAATTTGTCCTTGTAATCAGGATGATTAGTATCGCGATATTCACGACGTCTGGCAGGTAACATAGAACTGTTTGGTAACATTTCATTACACAAGACGCAGAGGGCATCAAGGACAATTTCATCACCTGTATACGTAAACCCCAGCGAGAAATAGTAATCACTGTACTTCCATTTTGTGCTACTTTCTGAAGTGCCGTAACTGCCGATAATCGGGGGTGACGTAAAACATGGCGATTCACTTTTAACGTCTGTTATACCTGTACTAACTGCGGCAGTTCTTGATTATTTACTTAAACTGCCTTCTTTTAGCCACCGATCCATGATAAATAACAAATAAATTAGCAATAGTGTTACTGCATGTTATTTCACTGACAATATTGCAGCTAAAAAATATGTACTTCACGTCGCTGTTAACTATTTTAACGCTGTATGAACTGTCACTAGACCGAAATGGTATCCGTGGTGGTAAAGGTCACGGCTAGAGGTTACTAAAATCAGTAGCAGGTGCAATTAATGCGAGGTTGTTAATTTAAGGTGCATATTGTTCTTTCTCAATCCATGTGCAACACGCTTTGTAATAAAATAGCTACGAATGCGCACCACTTGCGTAGGTAGCAATGCATTGTATGATTTGACCCTAATCAAAATGATTTTTTCTCACTTCGTGAGTACAGGGAGTTTCTTAACTAGATATGCTAACGGCCATACCAAATAATTATATCGCCAATTAAAGAAGCTTCGTTATTATTTTTAACAAAGTATTATTCTTCTAATTTAAAAAATAAATAAACTTTGAAGTAGCCATTAGAGAAATGCATCCACGAATCCTCTGGGATCTGCTAGCGAATCCCTCGCAATCGGCGGAACACACTTTGGGAAACACTGTTCCAGACACTTCACGCAATACTTCTCAAGGACAGATGACCCAGTGCAAGACATCCGTCAACATAAGAGACAATAATAGATGCGGGTACAAGTTCGTGTATTGAGTTTCGAACCCATAATATCAACGTTCGATCTGTCCAAGAAATACTTATAAATCGTTCAAATATATTTTATGTCATTCTTTACACTACAAAAATAACAAATTTTTCATTCAATACCGGTAATTGAAAGCACATTGAAGTCTATTATGTCTTGGAACGTACATCTGGCTGTAATTGAGCTCCGATGTGTCACACGAGCTGACTGTAACATAGATCGACACACACTGTTACAGCGCTAAAATCACAACGGATGAATTGAACTGAATTGGTACCATTCGTGCATGAGGTTATTAAATACATAGACCTATAAAAATTGACAGGATATGCCACTTGAGGGTTACAGTAATAGATAACAGAATAATATTAAAGACGATTTTAAAGGCTATTGTAAAATATTGACTTCAATTAAATTGGTACATACAACGATTAGTCACAAAGTTCTTGTGAACACAGTAAAATTCCTGACTATTTCGATTTCAGAAATGGCATGATAATTTCTTCACTAATAGAGGAACTATTGTATTTATATAATCAATTCCGCTAATTATGTCTGCATAGGCTTTTATTTTACACCAATGGCATCCAAAATTCTTATGGGAAAGGGTCGCACCTGGTTAGCGGGCCGTGTCAACATAAAAATAAGCTGTATACCTACAACCTACATTATAGTGTAAATTTAGAATATGCACAAAATACAGGCATGTGGTCACGGGTGGCGTAACACAATCTGGCGGGCCGCGGATTGGAAGTTTCACACGGTACTGACCGCACGTGACAATTCACTGGGACTCTACCCCTAAATTTTTCAATTTGCCTGTAGCTTACCTATTATGAAACTTCCAAAGCCCTTAAAACAAAGTTTGTTGACGGCAATTATTTCGAATTATGGGTGCACAGTTCACTTACCTTTCTCAGAAATTGAATTTCAGGTCTATATATTATGTAAAAAGTTCTTTTGTATGTTTCAGCAAATGGATTTCAGTTTTCCTTATTATCCAAATCCCCATCAGAAGTTGCGCTCCTCTATTTGTTACGAGTTTTGTGTTCGGCTGAGGCTGCAGTAAAAATTGTGATAAATGAACTGAAATGTTTAATATTAAGTGTTTTATTTTATTTTCTTCACACTAGGGCATTAGGGAAAAGCGGCTAAATAAAATTTAGGAAGTTTTTATTTTAAATCAGAAAGTTTTTCGGACAAACATACATATAACGTTTGGACTAACTCATTCTGTAAACACTGCAAGTCATCAAGCCCTGAGCTTTCATTCCCAAAATCAGCATTTTCCTTAAAGTTAAACAGTTCCACGCTCCTAACGACTACGGCTTTAACTAGCAAAGACTCTTATGAGAGTGCAAACACAGCTTTTAACGTAATTGGATCTTGAGCATCAACAAACAAACACTACACTACGGTGACCAAAAGAAGTGGCGGGAAACCATTTAACTTCATGTCTCTCATTCTACAGGCTTTCTTTAATGTAATTACTTATCTACACCTACTGTCCACAGATTATTACAATCATGTGTATATAGTGTGGCCTGTTAGTGTTCATTCCCAGAACTTACAAACAAGAAAGTTTTGTGCATGTGAAAGGAAGATTAAACGTACATGTACAGCAAGTCTTGAGATATTTAGCTCTCGTCTTACTGCTAGCGATATGACTTTCATAGAAGTATTGATCATTCTGGTCGTGATTTAAATTTGGCTTTTGAGAAAGCGAAAATCTTGTCAAGATGCAAGAAGAGTTAAATAGGCGAAGCTGATTGGAAATGAATGATCTGCGATGATTATGAACTTTACTGTGGAAAATATTTTGAGAAAATCCTGTCTTTAAACGAGAAAGGTCTTCGTAAATGTTTATGTTGTAGCGTTTGAATAAGAGATGGATATACGATCGTTGTACACTAGAATTGTGAGTAAAATATTTACGTCTTTCATTTCATTTGTAAATGTGGAAGACGGACGGAGACAGAACGAGCTTTGGAAATTGGAATTTCATGTAACAATTATATTCAATTTTAAATCCAACCGTGTATAAAACGATGTATCTCTGCTATATATTCCAACCCGTTCACGTTGTTTGTGGTGAAGGTCACTCGAAGAACATAAGTACACTGATTACGTACAAGATATGCATTTAATGCTACAACAGCCTTGCCGGTTTTAGCACTGCTATTTTGTTTTTAATTTTTTTGGTTGTCTGAGAATATAGAGCTGACTGGAATATTTTGGCAAAAAGGAACGACATTAAACCGAGGACTAGAGGACGTTACAAAATGAGGAATTCCCTATCTTAAAAATGTATTTATTGTTAGCGTGACCAAATTAAAACAATGAGGTGAACATACCATATGACACATCTGCCACACTTAAAGAACACAATAAATTTAGAAATTGTATAAAAATGTACGGTCTACTTCACAGAAAGTATCACATTCCTGTTTTACACACATCAGTCGACTCCATAAAGGTTAATATTCAGTGTCTGTGCTGAAAATCGTACCAAACGCATAAACAAAATCTGTGGGCAAAACTTTCATTTGCGTTGTAATATATACGGCTTATTTGACAAGCAATGAAATTCAGTGGGTTAAAGAAATGGGATGTACAAATGCGTGTGAATCCCCAGTGCTTGGCCTAGGTACCGGTGGCGGCTACATTGAACTGGGAGAAGAAATATTAGGCGTGGGGAACTTGTTCAGTTCGTCTTGCATTTCTTGACCCTTGCAGATGGAACTGACAAGTTGTCCCGAAACGTCTGTAAGGGCCTGCCATCATACGCTGCGTAGCATCTCAGAAGAGCTCAGATTTCACCCACTTCGCTACGGAAGCCTGGAATCACGCGCTAACCCAAAATAATCACTAAACACCGTGGAGTATGTTAACATACATTGTGTACAGGAAATTATTCGAATTACGGGACTCGTCTAAAGAAAAGCCTGAAACGACTTTATTTTTGATGGGTTCCTGACCGATAGTTACGAAGTCCTTGCTTATTCCAGTAAAGGTTAATATTTAAATCCACCCGGTTCAAAGTTGTCATCTGCATTTCATTAATTATAGTCTAAGTGAAATAAGTTAAATGGTTGAAATACTGAAATAAACTTCTTCTCCTTCATCATCACCATCATCACCCTCTTCTTCTTTTTCTTCTTCTTAGATGGAACTTCGGCCCAACGCAGACCTTAGCTTCCTTAATGGACTTTTTCATCCAGATCTTTTTTTTTATTTCTCTTCCCAGTTTCTAATTTTGGCCTATTAATATCTGTTTGTACATAATTCCACTATGTGTATTTTGGCCGTCCTTGATATAAACACTACTGATTATTATTACGAGCGCATTACTCTTGTAAATAATATCTGTTGCAGTTCGGTATATAGAAATTGAGAAATTTCTTTCTGTGATTTTTCATATATATTAAAGCCTTCATTGAAACAGATAATTTGGCTTTGTAACTGCGTGGATATCATATCCTCTAAATCTGAGGCTGAATCGAACAGCAGCGAAGAACAGATTCAAAACGGTGTTTTCTATGACATCTGTAGTGGGAAATGGAGATAATCATGGCACAGTATGCAACAAGATAATGGGAAATTATATAGGTGGAACTTCACGAAAAATGGACTATTGTCATGTCACTGCAAATGTGAAAAGCAAATACAAGAATTTATACATTTCTTAATGTGGCAGGCAGATGTCACACAATTTAAAACAAGGAACTCGGAATATTTTATCAGAAATTGTATTTTAGATTTCACTTTATATATAAAGAGATTTTGGTGTATGAATGTGGTGAATAAATTAATTCGTGATATTGCATTTACACTTTCTGTAATAGAGTCGTGAACACACTGTTGGTATTAACCATGAAGTGCACCGCGTAGCATTGGTTCGACTGAGTTCCTGACTTCGGGAGACGTCTGTTAACAAAACATAAATTCGGAATGTAAATTGGTCACATTTTCGCTGGACGACATGCCATAGAAAATAAAGACGAAGAAGGAAGGCACCACAGTGAACACTTCCGGGATTTTGTTTTTACTACATGACATGTAAAATTGACTCTCTCAAAAATATTATTGTAGGTAGTAAGGCACTAGAAATATTATGAAAGTATCTTTATCGTTGCACCGTGCATTTTGTAGATTCATTTAATTAACACACCAACTAATGCACACATATTATTATATTATATTATATCATATCATATCGTATCGTATTATATTATATTTTATTATATTATATTATATTATATATGTGTGTTGGTGTGTTAATTAAATGAATTATGAAAGTATATTGGTTTCGAGTAAGTTAATAAAAATTAAAAAATAAAAAATAATCTTTAATTTCAGACCTCAAGGAATAAACTTTTTGCCAAAATCTGACAGGCTTTCAAAGTTAGAATCTCAGATGTCGAATATCCCAGACCCATCTCAATAAACTTCAAGAAAAAAGACAAAGACAACTGCTTGCTATTTTTCATGTCTTGTTTATAGTAAGAACAGCAGTTACTCGACAACTGAAATAAGTGATGTCAGAAAAGTATTGTCTCTGGTAACTTGTGTACTTTTAATTGCTTGTCAGTTACAAAAACAGGATTACAAATGGTATAGTCTCTGAATTAGTGTACATAATTGTTTTTTACTTTTGATATATCGTAAGGTTCCACTGCTCACACTTAAGCGTTATAACATACACCTCCATACAGTAAGTACGGCCTTTACCTGCACCGATTTTCACGAAATTCATGAATATTCAAGAGGAATGTATGCAGATATATTACACCGAAATTCACCCGAGTCAAAAAAACAAATATGCAAATTTAAGACAGAGTGTATTTCGGCTCCAAAGTCCAGAATGTTCTTCACTCTGACGATTTTCGCAGAACTGATTTCATTCCTGTGCTTATTTCCTTAAGCGACGTTTATATAAATTGCACCAAAATGTAGCAAATAGCAAAATTTAAATACTGCCTTAATGATATATAATTTCGCGAAACCCATGATGACTCAGCCGCATTAAGTAGAGATATTTTACAATGATTTTCAAAAATAATTCAAGCACTGTGTAAGATACAAGTGTGTAATTCCGTCACACCCCTCTCCCTTCCCTCCCATACGAAAACTCTGTTTTCAAGGAATTCACTCTTGCTAGACAACACTGTAACAAGAATTCCAGTACGAGCTTGTGGAAATCTCACAGTTCATTTTAATCGCTGATTCTAGGGCATAGACTGAAGGATTAATGTGGCTTTCACACAAGGCTTTTCTTTTTATTTTGTAAAAACGGCTAAGGAGTATCAGGAGCAGACGCACACTTTGAAAGACTGGCGTCACCCCAGCAAAGCGATACAGTCCAGTAGTCCAATAGCCCCATAGTCAGTATTTATTATGAGGAAGTCTTTGAATGAAAAACTGTGCTTACTAAATTCTGTCATTTCTTTGCACTCGCACCACAGTTGTAATCTCTATCACAACTAGTCTAGGGAATGGAAGGCCGAAGATTTGTGGTTCGAATCCGGGCAGTGGTAAGATTTTTACCCTTCTCCATAGTGTGTATATATGTATGTATGTATGTATGTAGGTATGTATTGTGTATGTATGTATATGTATATATATATATATATATATATATATATATATATGCACATACAAAAAGAGAGTGAGAATTGTTATACAGGGTGTCCCAGGAGGAATGTGCCAGACTTCGGGAGGGTGTTCTTTATGTTA
>Ga0136643_10014303_pt1 | contig 11901 bp, 6 predicted proteins | sample TergutLab28metaG_FD_96883 | JGI IMG/M metagenome (GOLD analysis project Ga0136643, IMG submission 96883) | Labiotermes labralis P1 segment gut microbial communities from Petit-Saut dam, French Guiana - Lab288 P1 (version 3) (version 3) | ecosystem: Host-associated > Arthropoda: Insects >...
ACATACACATATACATACATCCGTACATACATATATATACACATATACGTACATAAATATAATTCATAAATACATACATACATACATACAAGCATACATACCTACATACATTCATACATACATACATACATACACACACACATACATACATACATACATACATACATACATACATACATACATACATTCATACATACATATATACATACATACATACATACACACACACACACATACATACATACATACATACATACATACATACATTCATATATATATATACATACATACATACATACATACATGGACACTTATCCAAAGGGATTCAAATTTGCCATAACGGCACAGGTCAATTATTCAGAAGCCACCTCAAAATTCTGAGCGCTGGAAGGGCGATATGACACAAGTTCCAAGCTGAGGGCGACATAATACAAAATTTAGCCGCCCGACCGGCCGTGCTGCCGGGGTTTGTGCATCCCTGCATCATATTATTCTGGCAGTCAAAATGGTCATTAGCCCTCTACTAGAGTTTATTATTTTGTAAAATTATAGTTATTACCTTGCTCTGGTTGGAAGTCAGGATCATCATATTTTTATAAGTAACTGCTTCTTAAATGGTGCAATTTTATATATACAGTTTACAAGTTTGACATTCAGTCGTTAGCGTTTATATGTTCGGGCCGATTTCGGAGAGACAATCATCTGTAAGTATGAACGTGTAGTACCCGCATAACTATGACGCTTATCTAAGGAATTAAACCCACCAATTACGGTTACAAGCGAAACGTGACTGTAAAAGTGATCTTGACATGTTCACTCGAGGCGACGAATCTTTACTCCCCTGACCAGTTTTTATGCATCTGTTTATGACAGGATTTTCTTCCTGACAAACTTGCTTTGCTAACAGCGTGTCTTTCATTCATGGCAAATAAGCAGACTGACATACTATTTAGAAATATGTGGTCACGCGTTCGAATAAGTCCAATATTCAGAAAGCAGGTACAGGAAATGCGACACTTACTGTCTTCAAATGGCAAAACTGCAGACATTTATTGTCTTTAAATGGTACAACCGTTGACTTTTCCCCTCTTCAAATGGTAGAAACGGCGAAGCCTACTTTCTTCAAACGACAAACCTGTTGGCACCTATGGTGAAACCGTCAATACCTACCATCTTCAAACGGCAAAACCGTCAACACCTTCAGTCTTCAAATGGCAAAAAGGTCACACCTACCCTCTTCAAACGGCAAAACCGTCAAAACCTACTGTCTTCAAACGGAAAAACCGTCAACACCTACTCTCTTCAAACTGCAAAATTCTCACACCTACTGTCTTCAAACGGCAAAATCATCAACACCTACTTTCTTCAAACGGCAAAACCGTCAACACCTACTGTCTTCAAACGGCAAAACCGTCAAAACCTACTGTCTTCAAACGGCAAAACCGTCAAAACCTAAGTCTTCAAACGACAAAAATGTCACACCTACTGTCTTCAAACGGCAAAACCGTCAACACCTACAGTCTTCAAACGGCAAAAATGTCACACCTACTCTCTTCAAACACCAAAACCGTCAACACCTACTCTCTTGAAACGGCAAAGCCGTCAACGCCTACTGTCTTCAAAAGGCAAAACCATCACACTTACTGTCTTCAAACGGCAAAATTCTGACAGCTACTCTCTTCAAACGGCAAAATCATCAACACCTACTGTCTTCAAACGGCAAAACCTTCAACAGCTACTGTCTTCAAGCGGCAAAACCGTCAACACCTACTGTCTTCAAACGGCAAAACCGTCAACGCCTGCAGTCTTCAAACGGAAAAATCGTCAACGCCTACTGTCTTCAAACGGCAAAACCGTCAACGCCTACTGTCTTCAAACGGCAAAACCATTAAAACTACTATTTTCAAGTGACACAATCTTCGAAACCTACTGTCTTCAAATGGCATTACCGTGCAACACATACGCCAATGTCTTCAAATGGCAACACCATCGATACATACTGTTTGCGAATGGCAATAACCTAAAGGTTTAAGCCACTGTCTTCAAATGTATATGAAATATGATATTTATTGTGTTCAAATGTTTCGTTCAATAACAGATGTTTCGACTATTGTTGATGATTAATTAAAACTCGCGCTTCATACTTCCAGGATACCGCAGTCAAAACTTGGCTCTCAAATAGGCTGTTTTGTCAAAGGGTGTTATGGTTGTTATGGTCTTCTGAATCCCCTCCACTATAACAACCAGACTACCTCGAATTGGGCCACTTTGCGCTTCTTTCATATTCTGTCCTTCTTCATGTTTGTACCGTGCATCAATGACGATTAAAACACTTTATTATCCAACAGATGAACAAATATATAATTCGTAGATACAATTAGAATTATATAATCGTGCATCTGTTGGATAAAAAAAGTGTTTTAATATTCCGTCCTGTTTATCTCCCATTATTTACCTTATCTTTCGACATAAGATGAAATTAACACTTGAACACGTTCTTAGATAAAAGAAAATACTGATAAAATAAAGAACTTACTGGTTTACAATTTGGAATTTTCTCTAAGTACCTCAGAATTTTGCCCACATAATACAAGTATTTATAAGTTTCATATATTTCAAATAATAAGTTCTACTTCCCTACGCTACCTGAACTGATTAACCTTAAAGTGTATATACTTTGTTATATGTGACGTAGATTCTGAATTTTTAGGTAAGATTTGAATATTTTAGTCTGTAACGAGGTTAAGTGTAAATTTCTTACTTACTTACTTACTTACTTACTTAGTCCAAGGAACAGAGTCCTTCTTGAGATACTAACCTGTTTGCAGCTAGTCAAGAAATTCCCCCGCATTTTATGGAACCCGAATGTTCATTACCGCACTCAAAAATGCCCGCCACCTCAGTCAGGGATTTGCATTTTACGTCCGTGCAAGTAGGGGCGTCACATGTCCTCAGTTTACTGTGAAAATAAATGCCTGAATTTTGAAGTCTTCTGGGTTGTTACCCTGTCTTGATAGGTCAATAGTTATCGACGTTTCGAAGGTTCTTAGTGACTCCATCTTCAGGGTCAAGCAGTCTCAGTAGGTTTGTCTGGCACGCCATTGTGTGTTTGCAGTGATCCCACCGTAATATACCAAAAGATTTGAATCTTAAGCAGAACGGCTATGATAACCTCAAATCTCGCAAAATTAACGCATATCTGTAACAATAATCGATAACAAAAAAAAATCGTTTTTTGGTGAACAGGGGGTGGGCAGACATCCATTCGTAAGACGAAGATGGAAAAGAACGACTTTCGACTCTAACATGAAACACTTACCTGCGATGACTTAATTTTTGTTGGCTGTGACTCTTGTGGTTCACCTAACAATGGACGTAGAACAGTGACCTTCTTATTCCTTTTATGATGTTTCAAGAAGACAGGCAGTGTACGTGTAACATAACACTGAGGCGCGTTTGCGTAACCATTGTTGATGCGGAAAAGCAATAATTATTATATATTCTGAGTGCCAGTTTGGGTTCTTGCTTTAGTTACCCGGCATGTGAATGACATCTTTAGTGCGCCCCATTATAACTCCACTAGCGGCCTCTCTGAGTCTGCCACCCCCCCCCCCCATTATTTCAAAACGGCAACATTTCCAAAAAAAAAAATTATTTAACACAAAATATGTGTTTTGACTTTCTCTAGAACTTTCGCGTGAAACATTTCTCCTTCTAAGAAGAAATCAGCGAGATATTAAAATAAATGCAAAGAGTTCTTAATGTGAAATACCCGTTGTTTTTCTTAGACTTTAATCAAATTTAACCTTTAGACGCCCAATGTCAACTATAGTGGTCGTACCGCACCGCTAACCTGTAAAGTTGCATTTTTTTATATTTCTTCAACAAATATAGGTACTGAATATTTTAAACGTGGTATATACTCTTCGTTTTTTTCTCTTCAAAATGCAGTTTGTTTCATAATTCAAACTTATTTGGTTCATGTATTATTCACATTTTATATACAGAGTGTGCTAAAATTAAAAAAATAATTCCGGCGTCAAAAGGTTAAACATACTTGACAGATTTTCCAAAAATCGTCAAATATCAGATTTCATGTTAATCCTTCTAGTGAGAACCGAGTTTTTCCATGCGGACAGATAGACAGACAGACATGAACACTCCAAATCTTCTAATTCTCAAAAAGGAATGAAAAAATCATCAAGGTACCTTACTGTTGATCGAAATGTTTACTGGAGAAAGCCCCTCTTGAGGGGAAAAAGGTAAAGGTAAATTGTTACTGTGCATTGTACGTAGGTGTATGAGGAAGGAAGAGCTCTACTGTATTTTTCCACATTATCTGATACACGGAAGGATTTTAGAGAAAAAGAAAGATACTGAACACAAAATGTATGTTTTGATTTCTTCTACAACTTCTGTCTGAAACATTTCTCGGAGAACTCAGCGAGATATGATACAAAAATGTACATTGGTCTTCATGTACCGTACCGGTTATTCATGTCCAATTTTAATGCAACTTGAACTTTCTCGACAGACTCTGACCCGTTGTGCGTGTGTTTAGTTCACTGTACAGGAAGGCACTCTATTGAGTGAACACACGCACAACGGATCAGAATATGCTGCCATAACAACGACCTTTTCCATTTCACCAGACACGATAGAACCATTCTTGTAGTTTTTGAACAGGTACTGTACAAGGCTCCCTGATGATGGATCCTATGTGATCCGAAACATGTTTCAGTACTTTTAAATATTTTATCATTTTAATTTTGTCTACATTTTATATATTGTGTATTATTTGGATAATAAAGTGTTTAATTATCGTTGATGCACGGTGCAAACATGAATATTGTGAAGTAGTTGGAACTGTATGACACTTTTACCTGGGTCATGCGCAGATTTTATAACTCTTGGGTTTGTTGACCAAGACGTCGTTAAGTTTCTGAAAAAACTGTCACTTTTTATGGGACTTGCCTGTACGTTCTGGTATAGTACTGACCTTAGGAGGTCTCATAAAGAAAGACTTTTTCTCTAATCCCCCCCCCCTAAAAACCCATTTACACACGTCTGATTATTATGATTTGATTACACAATATCCGTACTGTTAGGACAGGCTTAATTCTTTTTTGAAACACGTCAGGGTACATGCCCAGGGCTACTCATTCATAAGTGCACTCGATATCACAGATCTAAATAGTTAACACCCATGCTGGCTACTGCTGAGTAGCCCCTGTATTTTAGACTCAGCATGTACCTGCATTAAAACTTTGTGCTCTAAACAAGCTTTGATAACTGAAATGTGTTGTTTAATTAATTCTTACCTTGACATTTGGATTAATGGTATAAATTATTTATATGTGAGCGGCATGTTAATAATGAGCTTAGTACTTGCAGGTACAATGGAGTGGGCGTTAGGGAGGCGTATTAAATATTAGCTTCTGCAGGTGCAGGAAATTCACTATCTATCTTCGTCATAACACGGTGTAGGTATACTGCGCGGACATGTGATTATTCTTATTCGGCGGATGTTACGAGATGGGATTTGTGTCTCCGTCATGACGCTGAACTATTTCCGAAACACTGAAACCATTAGGCATATTATAGGACTCGCTTGACGGTAAAATGTACCTTCACAACAAAGAACGTCGTCCTCTACAGGATTTCGATATCACGTACCCAGAATTCAGAATGTGTCTGAGATTCATGGGCCCTTTATCGCGAGGGTGACCACAGTGCGATTGGTGCTCGTCATTGTTGCATTTCGCATTCGTCACTGGTGCGGTTGACGCTCGTCACTGGTGCGGAAGCGTTCGTCACTGGTGCGGTTGGTGCTCGTCATTGGTGTGGTTGGCGCTCGTCACTGGTGCGGTTGGTGCTCGTCACTGGTGCGGAAGCGCTCGTCACTGGTGCGGTTGGTGCTCGTCACTGGTGTGGTTGGCGCTCGTACTGGTACGATTGGTGTTCGTCACTGGTGCGGTTGGCGCTCCTCACTGGTGCGGTTGGCGCTCGTCACTGCTGCGGTTGGCGCTCGTCACTGGTGCGGTTCGCGTCATTTTCCTGTAAAAATTTCGTGTTTGATTTCAAGCTTCCGCCGCGACGTCAAGGAGATCCGCGCTATTTTTCTCTGCGTAACGCCGCAAAATAGCGCAGATATCCGCATTCAGGAAATCTACATGCAAACAAGGCTGACCGCGAGCGGCGTTTTAAAAGATTTTCTAGAAAAAGTAGTTTCGGGAAGTTCCTACATCATCAGGAGTTTTTCACTGTACACACAGCAGGATCAGGACGGAACTGGTTCCATCCTGATCCTGCTCGCAAGCTGTCAGCAAACCTGTATGACATATACCATTGCTGTGTGTACAGCGAAAAACTCCTGATGATGGACAGAGGAACTGTCCGAAACATGTAGAATTTTATTCCAAAAATAAATTTGAAAAATTTTTGCATCTAGTTGGTATTACTATAAGAATATATCACGTTGCACGGGTATCTGAACGAAAAATATAAGTTTTTTTAATCATATTACTTCAAATATGTGGCCCGTGTAGCTCAGTCAATATGGCGACTGAACAAAGGGCTGGACGGTCCGGGATCGAATCCCGGTGGGGACGAGATTTTCCGCCCGTCCAGACGGGCCCTGGGGCCCACCCAGCCTCCTGTAAAATGAGTACCGGGTGTTTCCCGGGGGTAAAGTGCGGCCGGGGCGTGCTGCTGACCACTCACCCCCTTCTAGTGCTGCAGTCATTGAAGAGTAGAGCTATACCTCTACCGACCCTCTGGGCCACACCGGGCCTGTAACAGTAATACTTTACCTTTTACTTCAAACATAGCGGGATGTCCTCCACCACAATTCGTGTACCAAAAATTAAACACGATAGACGCACTATTTTCTTCCTACTTGTTTAGGTAAGAATTTGTGAAACCGACAGCACAGCATAAATGAAGATCAAAATTCTACCTACCTACATTTTTTTTTACATTTCTTACATTGCTAACATATTAGGAATTGAAGCCGTGTTTCAATTGAAACCGGTCTGCAACTGTGTTCTATACTTTGGACCAATTCGGAGGCGCACCTTATGTCAACATAAGGATTCCCTGATTTTGGCGCCCTTGGAGTGCCGAAAACACGCAGCGAGAAAGCAGTGCATCTGTCGTATTTAATTTTTTAGTACGTGAGTTATTTACATTGGATGGGTGTGTCGTCATGGACGTTGCATACAGTATTAAGATTTCTTAATTTTCTTTTGAAAGGTAAAGGTAAAGCAGTCCCGTTATAGGTCTGGACAGGCCCAGAGTGTTCCAGGAAGTTAAAGTTCCCATATTTCATGACAACGACACAGGATGGTCGTAAGGTTGTCAGACTTAAGCCCCGGCCGCCTTTACCCCCAGGAAATACTACTGATACTCATTTCTGTTAGAGGCTGAATCGAACCCAGGGTGATCGGAAGGATATTATGTCAATGAAAAATCCACTGATGACAGGTGTGATCGAAACAGCGACCTTTCGATTTGTAGCACAGCACCTTATCCACTGCGCCACCGCGGTCCCCCTTCATCTAAAAGGAGAATTACGAAATGCCGAGCTTCAGAATGAGTGGAGTTCTACCGCTTCTCCCCCCGACCCGTTATCTTTATAGAGTGCTCAGGACCGAGGTTACGTTTACTTTTTCCTACGATTAGACCACAAAGAGCATCAGTTAAATCTAGTTAAAACTAATTTAAGATACATTTTTACTGGCACTGAGTTTCTGTACAGGCCGTGCGGCCCATAAGGAGAGTAGAGGTATAGCTCTATTCTTTCTTGACCACGACACTAGAAGTGGGTGAGGGTTCAGCTTTACGCCCCATCCGCTTTTTACCCCCGGGAAGGACCCTTTACCCATTGTACAGGATATTGGGTGAGCCCTAGGGCCGGTCTGGACAGGTGCGGAAAATTTCGCTCCCACCGGGATTTGATCCGTCCAGCCCGTAGCCACTCGCTATACCGACTCAGTTACCCCGGCCCACATACCAAGCATAGTGACAATGAAATTTGAGCTGTCTAAATAACCGCTGGTTTGACCCATGGCAAATAAGTGTTTTGTGTTCGACTGTACCGGATTAAATAACGGGAAATTTCCATCTTCACCCCTGTTCTTCCTCCCCTACAATATTACCTAAACTTTACTGTAGGTTCAGATTGTCTTTACAGGATCCCAAGTTATATAGCGTGAGGGCGGGGCGTCTTGAGGGAAATCGTAATGCATAAATAAAGACACGCATACGTCAATGTGAATTGCGTACCGTCGGCGCCGATGTTTTCTTTGTTTTACGGCTTGTAGACTTACGTATAGGGTATCGCAGATTTCGAACCACATATTACTAACCCATGTTATTGCTGTCTTCACTTCCATGTGCAGCATTCATTCTACTTCCATTGTTTTCTTCTCCTTGTTTTGTGCGTTAGAAAATAAAGCAGTCCCCGTAGGTAGGCGATACGCAATGCCGTCCCATAACAACTTTAGTGTTCCTTCTACTTATTGCAAAATATGGAAATGTAACGAGCAAGAAGAACACGGGGAGGGGCTTATATGATTATACCAGTGTGAGGAAAGGTGATGTCTTGGAGAAAGAAGCAGCCGGTGTCCGATCCAAGTAAAACACTCCCCTAGGAGCTCTGCAAGTTTGTGCCATATCCCGCAGGATTTTGCGGTTAAGGAGGGAAGCCGGAAGGGGCGTGAAACAGGTTGTAACTGCAATACTTAATTGCTTTCGGTCTCATCGTAAATGTAGGAAAGCGAGATTTGAGGGCGAGGTGAAATAGGTGTTTGAACTGGCCTGGGGTATTTTGAAGAACAAAATTTGAATGACACGTGATAATGTCATGCAGACAAAATTTTATTAAGAAGCTAGGAGACATATTTTTGACATAAAAAAGAGGTCTTATTTATTTTGGTGTAACCTGAAATTTTATGAAATCAGTCCCTAGGCAGACAGGTACGTACATAATTATCTCATGTCCTTCTCGGTCTGCTACTATCAACGTGAAAAGACATAAACATAGTCCTTATACAGGGTGATTAAAAGGTCTCTGTGCACCGGAAGATTACAATGCAGAAAGTCACAAGTAATGTTCAAAGTGCCCCCAGCCAGTCTCCAGACATTTATTGACACGCCGAACTGTGTTCTCGAAGACCGTGTTCAGTACAACACGTTCCACATTCCGAATGTATTCTGTTTAAAATACTGTATTTTTGCTTGTTTTTGTACTGTAATCGTCAGGCGCACAGAGAGGTTTTGATCACCCTGTATAATAGTCTCTTAATTTTGTATTAAGTTACGACACAATTACTTAACGTAAAACTGAGCCCTCAAAAACGTCTTGTCGAAATTAATACCAACATATTTAGGCAATGTTAAAATGAGCACTAGCTAATTACCATTATTCAGGGAGGGGGTGGGGTACGTCAAAACACAACTGTCTTGTATCCTATTTATTATGCTGACGACGACATGTTTCGGCCAATGTGGGCCATTTTCAGGTCACAAAAATGTATGTAGAGGAAAACAATACAGAGTATGATCATAGTATAGGTATCCCACCACCTCCCTAATTGCTTATAACACAACGGGGATGATGCATCTAAAGATTACCATTACTTAACTCCACACTAAAATGTTTATATCTTTGGAATCCAACCGTCGGTCCGCAAGGTTGTATTACGCTGCACGCGAGCACATTTGTAAGTTGAGTGTAACTAACATCGAGTGTATAGGAACTTGTGCACCACGCTGTGTCAGTGTATGATTGGCCTTACGTTTGAAGTTAGAGAAATTGTATACAATGTGAAAATTTCTCACAATACAAGACTTAAAAAATTATACTCATTTTAAGAAGGGATCCTATGATTTTTCAAATGTTCTAGTCATTGAAACATAGTTAATCATACCGAGTGACAAATTTTCTTGTTTGGTAAGACGGTTATTTTCTGCCTTGCAAAACGTACTTGTTTTTCACTGACCAGAAATCATGATATTCAATGACAATCCCGTCTATATCACAACAAGCATATTGCCAAGTGTTGGCCGGGGTAGCTCAGTCGGTATAGCGACTGAGCTACCGGGCTGGAGGGTCCGGGGATCGAATCCCGGTGGAAGCGAGGTTTTGCGCATCTGTCCAGACCGGCTCTAGAGCCCAACCAGCCTCCTGTACAATGAGTACCGGGCCTTTCCTGGGGGTAAAAAGCGGCCGGGGCGTGACGCTGACCCCTCACCCGCTCCTAATGCTGTGGTCAAGAAAGAGTAGAGCTATACATGTACTCCCCCTATGGGCCGTACGGCCTGTACAGTGCCTCAGTGCTTGTACAGGGTGCACTTTATTTTAATTTTATATTCCCAAGTCACAAAATCTGTATTTGTGAGAGACAAATAACAGTATTAATTCTTACTTTAAAGACAAGCATTCTCGTATCTGTCTAAAATCTTTTCAAATTGAAGACTTAATTGGTACTGCAATTCTGCAAGTGTTGACTTCGAGAAATTTATTTTGACGGATTTAAAAAAATTAATGGAGTACGGTGGGTAGACAGACAGACAGACAGATAAAAAATATTGTCATATTTTGTAGAGACGACCACGCCCCGATTTTGCATATTCTGGAGTTAATAACGACAGTCTGATCGGACTCCTACGATCTCCAGTGAGAATGAGGTTTGAAGATATTCTTATTGTCAATGAACAATCTAGCGAGTATGACGTCAGCTGTCTGGGACGAATCGCATACTTGCTCGATTAACGTCCATTGAATTTAGACGTGTCCCACAAGAATATACAGGGTGAGCAAAGAGTCTCTATGCACCTGTGCACTGTGCTGTAGGCGGGGAAATCCCTTATGTTAAACGTTTCCTCTTGGCATTCGTGGCTTCTCTCACGTAGTTCCATCCGCCTCCACCTCGGCGCTCTTGGCCTAGTGCTGTACATTCTTTCACTGTGACTTCCACTCTAACCTACGTCTGACAGGCGCATAGGGATTTCTGGATCATTCTTTATGTAAATATGAAATGAAAAGAAACGCAAGCAATAACTCTCATTGACTGCTCATCACACAATCCAAAATATTCTATAAATAAGTGGAAGATATACTACACTATTTCACACAAAGAAGCAGTCCCATTACAGGCTTGGAGTCGCCCAGGGGGTTCCTGGAAATTAAGATTCCCAGATTTCGTGACAACGGCACAGGATGGTGGTAGGTTGTCAGCCTAACGCACCGGCCGCCTTTGCCCCCAGGAAATACTCCTGGTACTCATTTCTGTTAGAGGCTGTGTCAACCGCAGGGCCATAGTGTGGTCGGAAGAATTTTATGTCAACGAAAAATCCACTGACACCAGCTGGAATCGAACCAGCGACCTTCCGATTTGTAACACAGCACCTTAACCACTGTGCTACCGCGGTCCCCAGTTCACATATATCCGACATCATTTACTGCGGTTTAACTTAAGTTACTACACGTTAGTCTGTTATTAGTAAACTAATCGCTCTGCAGGCATAAATAGATTCTTTCATTTCTTTCACCAATTACATCACATTACTCACATACGTGTCTTAATAATGATCCTGTACAATACTTGTCATTTATTACAAAACAAAACATATTTCAGGAATGATACACTTCTTTATTTTGGGGACCGCACTGGCACAGTGGTTAAGGTGCTGTGCTACAAATCGTAAGGTCACTGGTTCGATCCCAGCCGGTGCCAGTGGATTCTTCATTGACATAAAATCCTTCCGATCGCACTATAGCCCTGGGGTCGACACAGCCTCTAACAGAAATGAGTACCAGGAGTATTTCCTGGGGGTAAAGGCGGCCGGTGCGTAAGGCTGACAACCTTACCAACATCCTGTGCCGTTGTCACGAAA
>Ga0136643_10014304_pt1 | contig 11901 bp, 14 predicted proteins | sample TergutLab28metaG_FD_96883 | JGI IMG/M metagenome (GOLD analysis project Ga0136643, IMG submission 96883) | Labiotermes labralis P1 segment gut microbial communities from Petit-Saut dam, French Guiana - Lab288 P1 (version 3) (version 3) | ecosystem: Host-associated > Arthropoda: Insects >...
CGGAAAACCGACGCTATGCGTCGCTTTCGCACAGCGAAAGTGCAAGGTCTCGAGCTTTTTGCCCACAAATGGGCAAAAACTCTGCCACCTACCACGCCAAGAAATTGGTGCGGCAAGGTTTCAGAACAGGTCTAATTTAGTGAAGCAGGGCCAAAACCGTTCGGCAAAACCTCTGCCAATGTATGAATTGTGTATTTTTGTGGGCTTTGGGCTATTATAATTTTAAAATCAGGTTTGCAAAATTCCATCATAACCTGGCGGCAAACACCGCAAGGAAAGCAACCTTCTGCAAGACTATCACCCATACCGCCTACTATTGCAATTGCTTCAAATTGTGCAATACCTTGCGAAACAGCAGTAAAAAACGCCGTGCGCTCGGCACAATTTGTTGGGCTATAAGCCGCATTTTCGATATTGCAACCCATAAATATTTCGCCATTTGTATCAAGCAATGCCGCACCAACTTTAAAACCGCTATATGGCGTATATGCACGTTTTTTTGCTTCGATTGCACATTTAATTAATTTTTCAATATTCATTTTTTCACCTCGGGAGAATAATATATGACAGGCATAATCTATTTTGTAATAATTCTTTTAACGAGCATTTTGGGTTCTATTGTCGGCATTGGCGGCGGCGTTTTCTTCCGCCCCATTTTTGACGCAATGGGTCATCACAATGTCAGCAACATCGCTTTTTTTTCGGGTCTTGCCATTGCAACAATGGCTATTGTGTCTACCATTAAACGATTGCGTGATGGGCAAAAGATTAACTTTAAAACAGCGGGCGCAATTGCTATTGGTGCGGCTATTGGCGGCATTGGCGGCGACCGCTTGCGCCAAATATTACTTAATGCCTTAACATACGAGCATAATTTTCAATACATACAAGTCGCCTCAACCGTGGCAATACTATTGGTTGCTCTTTTTCTATCAACCAAAACAAATTTGCGATACGAAATAAAATCGCCGCTTTTTCCGCCGCTTTTTGGTATTGTGCTTGGCATTATAGCCGCTTTTTTATCCATCGGTGGCGGCATTATAAACATACCAATTTTTATGATACTTTTTGGTATGAACATAAAAGACGCTACAACAAACTCTTTGGCTATCGTGTTTATCTCGCAAATAACGTCAATCATCGGCATGACAACATCAAACGGCTTTGCCGCCTTTGATTTATCAATCATTCCATTTGTAGTAATAGCCGCCGCAATTGGCGGTCTTATTGGTGCAAAGCTAACAAAAATCTTTAGCGAAACCATCGTTAAGCGGCTGTTTCAGTGCACTTTAATTGCTGTTATGATGCTTAATATCGCTAATGTTTTATTTTTTCTATAGGTTGCAATTATATTGGGTTTTAGGAAAATTAGGGATAAGAATCGCAATTGCTTTTTGCGGACAATGGTTCATACAGCGTGTGCATAATGCACAATTTCCTTTGGGGTTTGGCTTGCCCGTTTTTTGTTCAAAATTATGTGTCGGGCATATTTTTGCGCAAAGCCCACAAGATACGCATTTTGTATCATCTATCCAAACCATACGCCGCCCAATCGTTTCAAGACTATACCAAAACGAACCCTGCATCATTCCTAAAACCTGCGATACTGGGTTAAACCCACGCAACACCATTTTTCCCATACGTATATTAACTATAGTTTTGCGCAATTTGCTTTGCATATTGCGCTTTATTTTTGCGACTTTTTCGGGAGATTGTAACGGCGGATAAAAATGCGAAATATTGTTTGGCATTGTAAAATGCTCGGCATATATAATTTTTGCGTGGTTTTTTGGCAATAAATCTGCAAAAGCTCTTGCGCCGTCACCCGAAAACATTGCTTGTGTACAGAAGATTATCAAACGCTTACCACGCAGGGCTTCAAGGTGTCTAGCGACAAAATTACGCATAGGTCGCGGCACACGTGAGCCATATATTGGATAGCAGAACGCCACAACTTTTGCGCTTGCGATAAGCCGCCCTAAATCGGCGTTTTCCTCGATAGAATAACAGGCAAAACGCATTTTGCGAGAGAATATCTCTGCAAGATATTTTGTATTGCCTGTGCCGGAGAAGTATAGAGTTAGCATTGGGGGGTCCTCCTTATTAAAGCAACGATGGACGAGTAGCACTCGCCCATACGATTGCTATTTAATTACAAAATTTACTAATTTATTTGGCACGAAGACTTCTTTAACAATTGTTGCACCTTCCAGCCATTTTGCGGCGTTTTGTTTGGCTATAGTTATTGCTTCGTCTTTTGCTATGCCTGCGGCTACGGTCATATTTGCACGTAGCTTGCCGTTTATTTGCACTACCACAGTTATTGTATCTTCGGCGGCTTTTGCGGGGTCGAATGTTGGCCAGCTTTGGGTGAAAACTGATGGGGTGTTGCCTAACATCTGCCATAATTCTTCCGCCATATGGGGTGCAAATGGTGCTAGCATAACCGTTATTGCTTCTAAAGTTTCTTTGTCGACACCTTCGTTACGGGACAATTCTACCAGCTTATTAGTATACTCCATAAAGCCCGAAACGGCGGTGTTTAACGACAAATTATCAAAACGCTGGGTAATATCACGCACCATTTGATGACGGATACGCTCGCATTTTTCTGTATCTTTTGCACCTTCTGCGGTTGAAAAATCATTAATCAATCGCCATAGTTTGTTAAGGAAGCGGTATACACCTTCAAGCCCATTGTCGTTCCAGTCTGCATCAAGCTCTGGCGGTCCTACAAAAAGAATGTACATACGCAATGTATCTATACCATATTTTGGTAAAATTTCTTTTGGTGATACGCCATTACCTTTAGATTTTGACATTTTGGTGCCAAAGCGTGTTATCATCCCTTGGTTGAACAATAATTTGAAAGGTTCTTCAAAATCCACCACGCCTATATCGTAAAGGAATTTTGTGTAAAAGCGGGCGTATAGTAGGTGTAACACGGCGTGCTCTACACCGCCTACATAATAATCTACCGGCAGAAACTTTGCGGCTTTTTCTTTGCTTATTATTTCTTTATCGTTGTTTACATCCACATATCGAAGAAAATACCAAGAACTTCCAGCCCATTGCGGCATTGTGTTAGTTTCACGTTTTGCGGGTATGCCGCATTTTGGGCAAGGGGTATTTACCCATTCTTGTATTAATGCAAGCGGACTTTCGCCTGTTTCTGTGGGCTTGTAGGATTCTACGTGGGGTAATGTAACAGGCAAGTCGGCTTCTGGCACGGCTACCACACCGCATTTTTCGCAGTGTATTAGAGGGATAGGTTCACCCCAATAGCGTTGTCGGCTAAAGACCCAATCACGTAGGCGATAGTTTATTGTGGCTTCGCCTAATCCTTTTTGTGATAAATATTCTGATACTTTTTGTTTGCCTTCGTTGGAAGTCAAGCCATCAAAACTTCCTGAATTTATCATTATACCATCGCCCGTATATGCTTCTTGTAGGGACGCAATATATTGTGTCCCTACACTGGCGACAGCGGCGATTACCTGTTTTATAGGTAGGTCAAATTTTGTTGCAAACTCAAAATCCCTCTCGTCGTGAGCCGGTACGCACATTATTGCACCTGTGCCGTAGTCGGCTAGCACATAATCGGACACCCAAATTTGCATACGTTCGCCACTTAATGGGTTTATTGCATATGTTCCTGTAAAAACGCCTGTTTTTTCTTTGCTTGCCATTCTATCAACATTGGATATAGAGCCTGCGATTTTTACATATTCATCCACACGCTCTTTTTCGGTTTCTTTTGTTATTTTTGTGGTTAATTTATGCTCTGGAGCAAGCACCATAAAGGTTGCGCCGAACAAAGTGTCGGGACGGGTTGTAAAGACGGTGATTTTTTCATCGCTACCTTCTATTGCAAAATCTACTTTTGCGCCGTGCGATTTACCTATCCATTCTGCTTGCATGCGCTTTACTTTTTCGGGCCATTGCAAACCTTCTAAATCGTTTAACAAGCGTTCTGCATAATCTGTAATACGTAACATCCATTGGCGCAAATTCTTTTTAGTGGTTGCGCCGCCGCAACGCTCACATTCGCCGCCTGCGGCTTCTTCGTTGGCAAGTACCACTTTGCAGGCTTCGCACCAGTTTAATGGCATTTCTTTTTCATATGCCAATCCTTTTTCAAACATTTTTACAAAAATCCATTGCGTCCATTTATAAAAATTTGGGTCGGTAGTGTTTAGCTCCATATCCCAGTCATAAATGGCGGCTATGTCTTTAAGCTCTGCTTTAAAATCTGCAACGCTTTGAGTTACAGCGGCGGCGGGGTGTACATTATTTTCTATTGCAAAATTTTCGGCAGGTAAGCCAAAAGCATCCCAGCCCATTGGGTGGATAACATATTTGCCGTCCAAAATACCACGGCGGGACAAAACGTCACTTAACACATAGCCCCGCCAATGCCCAACGTGCAAGCCTTCGCCGGACGGGTATGGAAACATATCGAGATAATACATTTTTTCTTTATTTGGGTCTGCTGGGTTAATTTCGTTTTTCGCCCAAAAACTGCGCCATTTTTCTTCTGTTTGTTTAAAGTTGTATCTTCTGTCCTCGTTCATAGCTTTCCTCCGTATATGGTAAATTTTCACCATTATACCAAACATTGAATTGTTTGACAATGAGAATATTTTATAGTAGAATAGAGGTTGTTGAAAAATTAACGATGGGAGAAGATAAAATGATTAGCTCTATTAAAATGATTGAAGAATTTGCAAATGCCTTTGGTGCACCTGGTTTTGAGGATGATGTTGTTGCGGTTGGTCGCAAATATGCGCCAGAAGGTGCTAAACTTGTAGAAGACAATATGCGCAATTTATATATCTGCCCGAAAAACGAGCGTGATGAAAACAAGCCAGTTGTGCTTATTGACGCACATTCGGACGAAGTTGGGGCTATGGTTCATTCTGTAAAATCCAACGGCACATTGTCATTTATCACTATTGGTATGTGGTCGCCTGCTGTTATAATGGCGCAAAAGGTTGTAATTAAGAATAGCCGTGGAGAATATATTGAGGGTGTTGTAGCATCAACGCCGCCGCATTTTGGCGGAGTTAAGCAAGACACGCTTGCGGTCGAAAATATGTCTATTGATATCGGGGCGACCAGCAAAGAGGAAGCTATAAAGGTTTTTGGCATCGGTGTGGCTAACCCTATTGTACCGTATTCGCAATTTAAATATGACGAAGCCCGTGATGTAATTATTTCAAAAGCAATGGATTGCCGTTTGGGTTGTGCCGCTGTTATGGATGTTATGCACGCTGTTAAAGAAATGCCGCTGGATGTTAATGTTGTTGGCGTACTTACTTCGCAAGAAGAAAATGGATACCGTGGTGCAAAGGTTGCGGCAAATATGATAAAACCCGATATTGCTATATGCTTCGAGGGAACGCCAGCGGATGATACTTTCCAGGTGTCTGATATGGTGCAAACTGCACTTAAAAAAGGTCCGATGTTACGTCATATTGACGTAGGTATGATAACAAACCCACGTTTTATACGCTTTGCGCTTGATATTGCCCGTGAAAAAGGTATTCCCGTGCAGGAAGCTGTGCGTACCGGCGGCGGTACAAACGGTGCGGCTTTTCATATTAGCGAGCTAGGCGTGCCGACAATTATTATTGGGCATCCATCACGCCATATACACAGCCCACATTCTATCGCTAGTTTTGAAGATTATAAAAATGGTGTAAAATTGGCGGTTGAGGTGGTTAAGGCATTAAATAAAGATATTATTGCAAGTTTTTAGGGGGATATATTTTGGACACAACATTAGTGGTTTTGGCGGCGGGTATGGGAAGCCGTTTTGGCGGACTTAAACAGCTTACGCCGCTTTCTGCAAGTGGCGAAACAATTGCGGATTTTTCTGCTTATGATGCTATACAGGCGGGGTTTACAAAGATTGTTTATGTGATTAAAAAGGATTTTGAAGCTGAATTTGTAGAAAAAGTTGCTTCACGCATAAAGGGCGTTAAAGTAGAGCTTGCTTTTCAAGATATGCAGGATTTACCTGTTGGTTTTAGCGTACCATATGGTCGCACAAATCCTTGGGGAACATCGCATGCGCTATGGGCGGCAAGGCATATTGTAAGCGAGCCTTTTATGGTTATATCTGCTGATGATTTTTATGGGCGTGGTGTGTTTAAATCTATGCACAATTTTTTAGCCAACGAGGTTAAAGATAATGGCAAATATACCTTTGTAATGCCAGGACATCAGCTTGCAAAGACAGTGTCAGACTACGGTAGCGTATCACGTGCGGTTTGCGTGGTTGAAGATGATTATCTTGTTGGTGTTAGGGAATTGCGCAAAATAGAAAAACGCCCTGAAGGTATAGGGCACGATGTTTTTGGTGAATTTGAGATTTTGCCTGATGATACAATTGTTAATATGCTTGTTTTTGGTTTTACACCTGCTATTTTTAAAGCAATTGAAGATGGCTTTACAGATTTTTTTACGGCATTTGAAGGGTCGCTTGAAGCGGAGTATTTTCTTAATAATGTTGTAAAGAAGTTAATTGCAGATGGTTTGGCTACAATGAAGGTGTTGCCTGTTGCGGATAGATGGATGGGTATGACATATTCGCAAGATTTGCCGATTGTTAAAGCACATATTGGGGATTTGATAGCAAAAGGGAAATATCCCGAAAAGCTGTTTTAATCATCACACAACATCAATATTGCAGCCAAAAACAATAGGTCATTTTGGTTACTGTCATTGCGAGCTTGGTTCGCAATCTCGGTTCTTGCGGATGCAATTCCGATAGGTTTTTCATTTTCAACAAGAAAACTATGAAATGGTTCTGGAATTTCATTGATGATATTGTTTTGCATATATAACACCTCGATATTATTATTTTACAAAATATTCCGTTGGGTGAAAATTTATGAAGAAAACAAAATGCTTTTATTGCAATAAGATAATCGAAAACAGCGAAAATATTCAGGAAATGGTTGTGGATTTTCAGCGTATGCGTTGTTGCAATGATGAATGTATAACACATCTTCGCAAGCATATAGATTTTTTTCAAAGTCGTAAAAAATGGCTTATATGGGGTTTGGCATTGTCTTTTGCCCTTTTTGTCGCTATAATTCCCATTGCAGTTATTTTTCAAAACATATGGCTTACTGTATCCATTTCTGCCCTTAGCTGGGGTTTGCTTGGGCTTGTAATATTTGTTTGTCCTTTCTACAACGAATCTACGATGTTATGGATAGGCTTGAAAAGAACAATAAAAATGACCAAAGTATCGGGAATAATTTTGATGGCGACATCACCATTGTGGATTATTATACCATTTTTAGGATGATTGACAAATTTGTATATGTGATGTAAAATTGACGGAATGACAAAGGAGGAAGGTAATTATGGGAATATATAGTAATTGGCTTGAAGTGGCTTATGACCAGCGTGGCGGGTTGGTAAAAAAGACTTGGGATACGCATTTGCCATTAGAACAAGCCGTGTATGAAAAAATGCTTGAAACAAAAAACAATGTTATAAAGGGTAAATTTAGCGAGCTTGCGGCAGAATACGGTATGAGCTTGGAGTCTATGGCGGGCTTTTTAGATGGCATTTCCGCCGCTTTAAATGTAGCACCCGATATGGACGAAATTGCTGAAGGTAGCGAAATTGATGTTGTGGTTGATTTTGAAACATTGTATAAAAAAATGGTGGAATATAAAGCAGAGCATCTTGTTGCACTGCCGCAATGGGACAATATTTTTAGTGCAGACGAACGCAAAAAAATGTTTATAGAGCAAAAGAAAAGCGGCACGGTTGTTGTAGGTGAAAAAGTAGGTCGAAACGACCCTTGTACCTGTGGCAGTGGCAAAAAATACAAAAAATGTTGCGGGGCGGTGGCATAACATCGAAACCATTGTAAAAAGCGTACAAGACCCAAAAACCTTTAAACAAAATATTATGCAGGCTGCCGAGGTTATTAAAAGTGGTGGCCTTGTGGCTTTTCCTACAGAAACGGTTTATGGGCTTGGCGCAAATGCTTTGGATAATGAAGCGGCAGGCAAAATATATTTTGCAAAAGGTCGCCCTGCGGATAATCCGCTAATTGTCCACATCGATAAAAATTTTGATATAGAGCGGATTGCGCGGGATGTTCCTGCTGGTGCTAGGTTGTTGATGGATGCCTTTTGGCCAGGTCCGCTTACGCTTGTGTTAAAATCACGTGCGGGCGTATTTTCGTATGGGCATATGGATACGGTGGCTTTGCGTATGCCCAAGCATTTGAAGGCGCAGTTGCTTATACATCATAGCGGTGTACCTATTGCAGCACCTTCTGCCAATATATCGGGCAGACCGTCACCAACCACAGCCGACCACGTTTTGGCAGATTTAGGCGGTAAAATTGATATGATATTAGACGACGGGGCTTGCCAACACGGCGTAGAATCCACAGTTATAGATTTTAGCGAAAGCACGCCGAAGCTATTGCGGCCAGGGTCTATAACGCTTAAAATGATAGAAAACGCCATTGGAAAGGTTGCCGTTGCAGCTTTAAATGGTGAAGAAATTACGCCAAAATCGCCTGGTACGAAGTATAGACATTATTCACCAAAAGGCAAATTGACACTTGTTATCGGCGAACCGCAAATATCATCTGCAAAAATTCTTGAAATGCTTCAGAACTCTACTTCAAAAAGCCCTATAATCCTTGCGCCTACAGCAAACAAAGATTTATATGCAAACGTACCATTTATAGGTTTAGGCAGACGTGATGAAGAAATTGCCGCAAATATATATGCCGTTTTGCGCCGTTGTGATGATGATGAACACGACGAAATTTTTGTACAGGGTGTTGAAGAAAAAGAATTGGGCGTTGCTATTATGAACCGACTTAAAAAAGCGGCTGGTGCAAATGTTTTGGAGGTTTAAAATGCTAAAGATATTATTTGTTTGCACGGGTAACACTTGCCGTTCGCCTATGGCACAGGTTTTGGCGCAAAGGTTGTTTGAAGATAATGGGCTTGATTTTATTGCAGACAGCGCAGGTATTTTTGCAACAGATGGCACAGCGGCTTCGGCTAATGCAAAAAAAGTAGTTAAAATACATTATAACCTAGATTTGGCAAAGCATAGCTCAAAGCGGGTTACATCACAAATAATGGAAGATTCTTGGGCTGTTTTATGCGTTACAGCTGGTCATAAAACAAATTTGGTTGCAAACTATCCACAATATGCCGAAAAAATATTTAGCTTTACAGATGTTTGTGAAAATTGCAGTGATGTAAGCGACCCATTTGGCGATGATGTAAAAGTTTATGAAGATTGTGCAATGCAGATAAAAAATACTTTGGACGAAATTATTTGGAGGGAAATAAGATGATAGCATTGGGTTGCGATAGTGCGGGTTTTGCATTGATGAAGGAAGTAAAGCAACACCTAAGCCGTAAAGGGTTAGAATATAAAGATTTTGGTACTTTTAACGAAGAACCTGTTGATTATCCTATGTATGCAAAGCAAGTAGCGCAAGCTATTTTAAACGGCGATGCTACACGTGGCATACTTATTTGTGGTAGCGGCATTGGCATTTCTATCGCCGCTAATCGTTTTAAGGGCATACGTTGTGCGTTGTGCCACGACGTTTTTTCGGCAAAGTCTACCCGTGACCATAACGACAGTAACATCTTGGCTTTGGGCGGCTGGGTTATTGGCAAAGGTCTTGCGCTTGAAATTGTGGATACTTGGCTATCCCACGAATTTTCTAATGCAGAACGTCATCAACGCCGTATAGATATGATTGACAACCAAATAGATATGTGATAAAATGCTCCTGTCGAACTTTGTAAGGAGATAGGCTATGAATTTAATTAACCCCGAATATGAATTAGTGCATAATTGGTTGCTATATATAATTGTTTTTGGTGCGGCTTTTGCAATTACCCTTTTGCTAACACCTTGGGCTAGAAAAGTCGCAATAAAGCTAAAGGCTGTAGACCATCCAAAAGCCCGTGGCGTGCATAAAAAGGCTTTGCCACGTATGGGCGGTCTTGCTATTTTTATTGGTTTTATCGTAGCAATGGGCATTGCCACCTTTAGTATGGAAGATTTTAGGTCGCTAGAGTTTGCAGGCTTTGTTGTTGGTGCGCTTATCATCGTCGGGCTTGGTATGCTTGACGATGTGTTTAACCTGCCCGCAAAGCTAAAGCTATTTGTGCAAATTGTTGCGGCACTTGTCGTTGTTTTTACCGGTACGCAAATAGATTTTATAGGTTGGGATTTGCCTGATTTTATCGACTATGCCGCAATACCCGTTACCGTTTTATGGATTGTGGGTATGATAAACGCTGTTAATTTTATTGATGGTGTAGATGGTTTGGCGGCTGGTGTTTCTTCCATTGCGTCCGTGTTTTTAATGATTTTATGCATACTTTCGGGTTCGCCTATGGCGGTTATTTTTGCGGTGTCTTTGGCTGGTAGTTGCCTTGGCTTTTTACCTAGAAACTTTAGCCCAGCAGATGTAATAATGGGCGACACTGGCTCTACCTTTTTGGGTTATGTTTTGGCGGTTAGCTCTATAATGGGTGTATACAAATCTTACGCACTGTTAAGCGTTGCTATTGTTGGCTTTGCGCTTGCTTTGCCCATTGTAGACACCGTTTATGTTACCGTAAAGCGCATTTTGCGTGGAAAATCGCCTATGGTTGCAGACCGTGGACATATGCATCATCAGCTTATAGACCGCGGTATGTCGCATAAACAAACGGTGCTTATAATGTACACCGCAAGCATTTTTGCAGGTGGTTTGGCATTGTTAATTTCTTTGAACGACCTGCGGGCTTTAATTGTTGGTTTGGTGCTTTTACTTGTGCTTGTTTCTGTTATTTATGCCTATAGAAAACGCTTGCAAAAAAATGGGGATGATAAGGATGATAACAACAAACAAATTTAATTTGGACTATCGTGTGGGGTTTAACAGCCTTTTGCCCGACAACACAATGAGCCTGTGCGGACTGATGGAATATGTGCAGGAAGCCTCGCTTTACCACACACATTCTATACCTGGTGCATTTGATTATTATGACGAAATGAACTGGGTTTGGGTGCTGACGCATTGGCAAGTAGAAATTTACGATACGCCAAAAGTTGCCGATATTATCAACATTTCCACTTGGGCTGTGGGATATAAGGCTTATTTTGGCGAGCGTGGTTTTGAAGTGATGGATAAGGCAGGAAAACGCCTGCTTGTGGCAAATTCTAATTGGATATTGCTTGACCGCAATAATTTAAAACCCGTGCGCCCAACGGAATATATAGCGCAAAAATACGGCGAGCGTCATCCGTTTTTAATTACAAAGGATTTTGGTATGCCCAAAATGGATGGTTTTAACCCAATATCTACCCATAACTATACCGCAACACGCCGTGATATGGACACCAACAGACACGTTAATAACGTCAATTATTTAAAATGGGTGTATAATTTTATTGACGATGATTTGTATTTAAACTATCGCCCATCGACTTTGAAGGTGGCGTATAAAAAAGAAACATATCCTGGGGATGATTTAAAAATTAGCTTGTATAAAAAAATTGCTGATGATGGCAATGTAGAAACAATGGCTGTTATTGAAAAAGACGGGCATATTGCAACAGAAATTTTTATTGGTTGGAAAAAAGTTTGATAATGCGTGTACATTTAATATATTCAAGCCCGAAGCGATGTTGCCGATAACCTTGGCTGGATTGCTTCGGGCTTTATATGTACTGCTTTATGGTGTTGGTAGCCCTCGCAATGACGGTTATCCTATTAAGTCCAGCTAAGAATTGTCAATACCCAAAATAAATTTTCTTAGAAAATTTTTAACAAGACAATGGATGGACAAAACAGTATAGCAAACAAGCCCTATAAGAGCTTGAAAATCATAACTA
>Ga0136643_10014305_pt1 | contig 11900 bp, 9 predicted proteins | sample TergutLab28metaG_FD_96883 | JGI IMG/M metagenome (GOLD analysis project Ga0136643, IMG submission 96883) | Labiotermes labralis P1 segment gut microbial communities from Petit-Saut dam, French Guiana - Lab288 P1 (version 3) (version 3) | ecosystem: Host-associated > Arthropoda: Insects >...
ATCCTTCGTTACGGTGTTTACATCCCATGCGGACATATCAATCATCGGCTTGTGATATATAGTCAGCAGGTTTTCGTTAAGCCCCTTGATATCCCAATCTTCCGGCAAATCTGTCTGCCCTGTATATGTGTCCACGGCGCGCCCTAAAACGGCTTGAATCATCGAGAGGATATGCTGCTTGAGGTCTTCGCCCGTAAGGACTTTCATTCTCTCGCTGTACATTATCTCGCGCTGTTCATTCATTACGCGGTCGTAATCGAGCAGGTGCTTTCTTATGCCGAAGTTGTTGCCCTCGACCTTTTTCTGCGCGTTTTCGATGCTCTTTGTGAGCATGTTGTGTTCAATCGGCTCGTCTTCGTCCAGCCCGATTTTATCAACAATCGCCATAACCTTTTCCGAGCCGAACAGACGCAGCAAGTCGTCCTCCAGCGAGATAAAGAAGCGAGACGCACCGGGGTCTCCCTGACGTCCGGAACGTCCGCGCAGCTGGTTGTCGATACGGCGCGATTCGTGGCGTTCTGTGCCGATTATCTTCAAGCCACCGAGTTCTGTCACGCCTTCTCCGAGCTTGATGTCGGTTCCGCGGCCTGCCATGTTTGTCGCGATTGTCACCGCGCCTTTTTGCCCCGCCTGCGAGACAATCTCTGCCTCTTTCTCGTGGAACTTGGCATTAAGTACGTTATGCGGTATGCCTTGGCGTTTTAGCAGCGCGCTGAGTTCTTCCGATTTCTCAATCGTAATCGTACCTACAAGCACCGGCTGTCCTCTGTCGTGAGCTTCTTTTATATCTTTCACAACAGCGCGTAATTTCGCGGCTTCGTTGCGATATACGTGGTCGGACTGGTCTTCACGCGCTATCGGCACGTTTGTTGGTACGCAGATAACGTCCATCGAGTAGATTTCGCGGAATTCGCCTTCCTCGGTGAGAGCCGTACCCGTCATACCCGACTTCTTCACGTACTTGTTGAAGTAGTTCTGGAAGGTTATCGTCGCAAGAGTTTTCGACTCGCGGTTGACCTTAACCTTCTCTTTGGCCTCAATTGCTTGGTGCAGACCATCGGAATAACGTCTGCCCGGCATAAGGCGGCCTGTGAATTCGTCAACAATTACGATTTCATTATCCTGCACAACGTAGTCCTTGTCGCGGTGCATGTTGTATGTCGCCTTGAGCGCGTTGTTTATGTGGTGCTGAATCTCCATGTTTACAGGGTCTGAGAGGTTTTCAAGCGAAAAGAAACGCTCCGCCTTTTTTACACCCTCCTGTGTGAGCGATACAGACTTGCCTTTTTCGTCTATTACAAAGTCGCCCACTTCTTCGAGGTCCATACGAAGCATAGGGTTGAGGGCTTCTTTCTCATTCAAAATTTTACCGCGTTTCAGCGAACTTACAAAACTTTGGGCAACCTTGTACAGCTCTGTACTCTTGCCCGATGCGCCCGAGATTATAAGCGGGGTACGCGCTTCGTCAATCAGTACGGAGTCGACCTCATCTATGATGGCGTAGTTCAAGCCGCGCTGAACCATTTCTTCTTTCAGGACGACCATGTTGTCACGCAGGTAGTCGAAACCAAGCTCGTTGTTGGTGGCGTAGGTTATGTCACAGCCGTATGCATCGCGGCGTTCATCGTTCTTAAGGTCGCGCAGGATAACGCCGACGCTGAGACCCAAAAATTCATGAACCTGTCCCATCCAATCGCGGTCACGCCTTGCGAGGTAATCGTTGACCGTAACAATATGGACACCCTTACCCGCAAGCGCGTTCAAGTATGCAGGCAGTGTCGATACAAGCGTCTTACCTTCACCAGTTCTCATCTCGGCGATACGCCCTTGGTGCAGGATTATGCCCCCAAAAAGCTGTACACGGAAATGACGCATGCCAAGCACACGCTTACTTGCCTCGCGCACAACCGCGAATGCTTCCGGCAGGATATCATCCAGCGTTTCACCATTCGCGAGACGCCCCTTGAACAGAGCTGTCTGATTGCGCAGTTCTGCGTCTGAAAAGCTTACATACGTAGGCTCTAACGCCTCTATTTTGTCCACCAGCGGTTCGATTCGCTTGAGTTCCTTGTCGTTATACGAACCGAATAATGCGTCTAATATTCCCATTTATTTTCTCCTTTATCTACGAGACGCCCAGTGTGCGTCCCCTACGCTTATTAATGCGGATGTAACATTATAATTCCCCTCCTCGGAGGGGTGCCCGAAGGGCGGGGTGGTCATCTGCGTTATTCTCCAAATGATATTCCCAGTGAGCGTGCAACTTCAACCAATTCTCCCATTGGGTCTACCTGTTTTACTTTGCCCGCGATATAGTCCAGGCCGACATAGCTCATCTTACCGTCGCGCAGGCATACCATGTTGCCGTATTTCTGTTCGTGTACGAGGCCTGCCGCCGCAACGCCGTATCTGCATGAGAGAACACGGTCGGCTGCCGAAGTTTCGCCCCCGCGCTGGATGTGTCCTAATGCAACAGACCGAACTTCTTTCTCGATACGCTGTTCAAGCAGTTCTGCAAGCATCGCTCCGATTCCGCCGAAACGTACAGGGTCGAAACTGTCTTCAACAATCTTACCGACTACCGTTTCTTGACCTGCAAGGCTTGCGCCCTCTGTTACGACTACTACCGTGAACGGGCTGCCCATAGCCGTACGCTCGTTTATTTTTTTGATGATGCCGTCAAGCGTGAACGGAATCTCAGGGATAAGTATCACATCTGCCGAGCCTGCGATGCCTGAGTTCAGTGCAATCCAGCCCGCAGATCTTCCCATAACCTCCACAACCATCACCCTATGGTGCGATTCTGCCGTAGTATGCAGCCTGCCGAGGTTTTCGGTAACGATATTTACAGCAGTATCGAACCCGAATGTTATATCAGTCGCCGCGAGGTCGTTGTCGATTGTTTTCGGTATACCGACTATGTTCACGCCCTTGCGTGCAAAGTTCCAAGCCGAGGCAAGAGTTCCGTCTCCGCCGAGTATACATAACGCATCGACACCTTCACGGCGCAGATTCTCAACCGCAACGTCGGAAACGTCTCTTCTGACTCTCACACCATTCTCTTCAATCCAATAGTCGAACAGATTGTCCTTGTTCGAGCTGTAGAGAATCGTTCCACCCTTATGCAGTATACCCGATGTATTCTGCAACGTCAACGGTATATAGTCATTATTGTAAAGCCCGCGATACCCAAATTTATAGCCTATAAGCTCGTAACCGTACTTTGTGATGCACGTTCTGGTTAACGCGTAGATAACCGCATTCAACCCCGGAGCATCTCCGCCGCCTGTTAATACCGCAATCTTTTTCTTAGGCATGCTAACCTATCTCCCTATTATAATTTCAAAATTCTACCTCTCTAGTATAGAAAAAAAATAGGCAAACGTCAACAAACGTTCACCTATTTTATGCGTTTTTACAAAATAAATCCGCCTGATTACTTCTCCTTGGGTGAAAATAGCAGCGATGCCGCGAAACTGAAAAATATCGCCGCCGAAACACCCGCCGCCGCTGCTGTAAGCCCACCTGTAAGTATGCCGGATATGCCGCGCACACCAATCTGCTCTTTTACGCCTGTCCAAAGCAGATATCCGAACCCTGGCAATGGCACTGTCGCTCCCGCACCTGCCCAATTTGCAAAAGGCTCGTATATACCAAGTGCGCCAAGCACACAGCCCAATACAACAAATATCACTAATATTCTTGCCGGAGTCAACTTCGTCTTATCAATCAAGACTTGCCCTATTGCACATATCAGCCCACCCGCAATAAACGCGTTAAGATACTGCATACAAACACCTCTCGTTTTGTCGAATATAACGATAGTATTTGCCAATTACACGCAATTATACAGGCACAAATATTCAATCCGAAAAATTGGGCAAATTGGAATAATTGCTCAATAAATGTTTGACCTAACAAAATATGCGTGATACTATATCATTACATGGGGGGATTAGTATGAATAATAATCTGCAGCTATTTGAAAACAAACGCATTCGCACAGCGTGGGATGAAGTGAATGAGGAATGGCTATTTTCTGTCGTTGATATTGTTGAAGTGCTAACCGAGAGTGTAGATTCTGGGGCATATTGGCGCAAGCTCAAAGAACGGCTCAAGACAGATGGAAACCAAACCGTGACAAATTGTCACAGTTTGAAAATGAAAGCAACCGATGGCAAAATGCGGCTTACCGACGTTGCCAATACCGAACAGCTTTTACGCATTATTCAGTCTGTGCCATCGCCCAAGGCCGAGCCTTTCAAAATGTGGCTTGCCATGGTTGGGAGAGAACGAATCGACGAAACCATAGACCCCGAACTGACAATCGAGCGTGCACTTGAAACATATCTCAAAAAAGGATATTCCCGCGAGTGGATTAACCAAAGGCTACAAGCAATTCAAGTTCGTAAGGAGTTAACTGACGAATGGGAAAATCGTGGTGTCCAAAAGGGTGTTGAATACGCAATCCTTACTGATGAAATCTCTAAGGCTTGGTCCGGCATGTCGACACGCCAGTACAAGAATCTCAAGGGCTTGAAGAAAGAAAATTTGCGAGATAACATGTCGACACTTGAACTCGTACTGAATATGCTTGCTGAGGCCACCACTACAGAAATCTCCCGTACAGAAGAACCTGAGTCATTCAAAGAAAGCATCGATATAGCCAAGCGCGGCGGCAGCGTTGCCGGAATTGCGCGTGAAGCCGCCGAAGCGCAGACAGGTAAACCGGTTATCACCTCCAAAAATGCCGCCGATTTTAGCAATCTGATTTCGAATCTAATAGAAAATCCTTAAAAATATCTACCAACAAGCAAAACTCTTCTTGACTTCCTGTCGCTACGCAATTATAATTAACGTAGCGACAGGAAGGGGGTTAGCTCATGTCGCAAAAGAAAATCGGTCGTCCTGTATCGCCTGATTCTAAGCATACAATGTTCCGCGTTAGACTTGATGATAATTCAATGTCAAAACTTGATAAGTGTGCAGAAAAACTTAAAATCACACGTTCGGATGTTGTACGAAAAGGAATAGACAATATACATGACAACCTTGACAAAGAATAAAAGGAAGCGGCGACTTCCCACAAAGAAACACGCCACTTCCCCATCGCAGAATACCCATAAGGGCATACTACATGAAATATTGTATCATGTCAGAGGCTGTCCTTCAAGTATTTTGCAAAAAGTAATAAAACTCCAAAACTTCCTCTTGACTTTAGAAGTTCTTAAATGTTATACTTTAGAAGTTCCAAAGTGAGGTGATTATTTGGGGACAAAAAAAATGGGGCGTCCAACAGATAACCCAAAACCGCACCAAATGACTATAAAATTTGATAACGAATGCAAAGAGATTATTGAAGAATATAGTCAACAAGAAAGCATATCAAAAATGGAAGCGGTTAGACGAGGTGTTAAAAAGTTGAAAGATGACCTCAACAATAAGTAAAGGAAGCGGCGTATCCTCACAAAAGTAACCGCCACTTCCCGGAGCAGAATACCCATAAGGGCATACTACATGAAATATTGTATCATGTCAGCGACTGTCCTTCAAGTATTTTGCATAAAAGAATGAAAGGGTGGCTTTTATGTATTCAACATTGATAAATCTGTTTAACGAAAATCTTGACCTGACTAAGCGAACGTTGCTCGATTTTCCTTTACGAGAACATTATCTAAAGGAACATGACAAATTGCAAAAACAGCTTGACAGTATGCTCAACGAAGATGGACAAAAGCTATTGGACAAACTGCTGGAAACAAATACTCATGAAAGTCAGTATTACAGCTATGAATCGTTCATATGCGGATTTCGACTTGCCGCATTACTTATGGTAGAAGTATATCACAACAAAGATAACATGCTCGAAAACAATGAGCAGTATTTACGGCATTTCATGCAATAACCGGATACAACAAAAAAGCCTGCATTCGTTAATCTCGAATGCAGGCTTTAAGGTTTATGTTAGTTCTCAATTTTAATTCTTGTTACGCCTTACTGTCAGTCATCAGGCAAGTCTTAACAAATACAGCTGTACATGCCACGGTGAATGCACCGGCTATACCAAAACCGATTGGATTCGCCAGGCCAAAGCCATGTGCCGCTGTAAGGATGAAAGCGTTTGTAAGGAATGTCATGAATATTGCCGGAAGAGTACATATCCAGTGAAGTCTCTTTCTGCGTGCAAGATAAACCGCACCGGCCCAAAGTGTAAACACCGCAAGAGTTTGGTTCAGCCATGCGAAGTATCTCCACAGTACGCCGAAGTCTACGAACAGTAAAAGTATAACGATCGCAAACAACGGGATAGAAACCATCAAACGGTTTTTAATCGGGCTTTGGTCGATTCCAAACGCATCTGCAATTGCCATACGGCATACGCGCAGAGCAGTGTCACCTGTAGAAATTGGGAATATACCAACGCAGATGATCGCGATAATACCACCGACAGTTCCGAAGAATGCGAAAGAAATTGTACTAACAACAACCGCAGGAACACCTGCTGCCGCAAGACCGGCAAGAGGGCCACCCGCATAATTGTAGAAGAACGTCATGGCTACTGCCGCCCAAATAAGAGCAAGGAAACCTTCGAAAATCATTGCGCGGTAGAATACGTCACGCCCGCCTTTTTCATTTTGCATACAGCGTGCCATAATCGGAGACTGTGTAGCATGGAAGCCCGATATCGCACCGCAAGCAATTGTTATGAAAAGAGCCGGGAATATTGGCACACCTCTTGGATGTGGATTTGAGAACGAAAACTCAGGAATCATGAAAATGTAGCCTCTTACGAATAACATAATTGTCATACCGACGCCAAGCAGAATCATGCCCGCTCCGAATATCGGATACAATCTCGCAATAAGCTTGTTGATTGGGATAATTGTTGCTACACCAAAGTAAGCAATGATGATTGCAATCCAAAACCATCTGCCGCCAAAGTTCTCCAAAATAGCAGCCGGAGTAATTTCTACAAGGATGTCTGCAGGACTCATTGTGAATACCGCAGCAACCATTATGAGCAGACCAACCATTACCACGCGGCAAAGGTTCTTAACAATCGGCCCGAGATATGTACCTACCATTTCAGCAAGCGTCGCACCGTCTTGGCGAATCGAAAGCATACCCGACATATAGTCGTGAGTTGCGCCCGCGAATACACAGCCAAGAACGATCCAGAAGAATGCTGCCGGCCCCCAGAGTGCGCCTTGAATAGCACCGAAGATTGGGCCTGTACCTGCGATAGAGATGAATTGAATCAACATCGCTTTTCTGTCGGAAATCGGAACGTAGTCAACGCCGTCGGCCTTAGTGAATACAGGTGTTGTCCTGTCCGGGTCGATGACGAACACATTCTCAACAAACTTTGCATAAACAAAGTAACCAAAAACGAGAATGGCTGCTGCTACAAAGAAAGTAATCATTTTTCTATTCCCCCTAATCTTATACCTTGAGCAGATAAGATTACTTCTGCAACGGGAATTTCTCTGTGTAGCCCCATTTTGCAGAAACAAAGGTGCGCACAAGGTTAATTTACAGCCAAGCATGAATCATTCTGATTGACAGAACCATCCACACTAACTGTTAATTTAAAGATTATTATATGCTTGAATATGGCAAATTGCAAGAGATTTTCGCCTGTTTTTGATACATCGTGCTTTTGTGTTGGTTTACTGTTCACAACTTGTTCATTTTTGTTGATATTGCACAAGAATAAGTACCTTCGCACAATGCAAACTGCACGAAGGTTTTTTCATTTCTTGTTAGAAATGCTTAAGATAATATTTACTTCCCGACCAGCGAAAGTAAAAACATCATCTCGGCTAATCTTCCGCCGTTGTACATATTGCCCGCACGGCATTCCGGATCTATGTCATACACGCCGTCATGGTGCAGCGATTCATCAGCCCAAGCACTTCCTGCTCCGCCTCCCAAGCTTTGTGCATAAAACTGCGTCTGCGGTGCATTCAAACCCGTATGCCCGATGTTTTTACGAATTTCATGCCACGAACTAAGTGTTATCATAGCATCGGCCATTCTCTCGTACATTTCATGTCTCTCCGGCGGCACAAACTCTTTGAGCGCAGCAATAAGCGCAACTTCACGCGGCGGATTCGCCATGGCTTTCATTCGCTCGTACTCTACTGCCTTACTTACGCGTTTCAGATACTTCTCTTTGAAATGCTCACGCGCAAGCTCCAGAGCATCGCCCATATCTCTTCTGATATTGTCCGGGCTTTCGACAAGTTTCGCTATCTCCATAAACTTATTTGCCAAATTCTATACCTCCCACAGTAATTTTTCTATATTCAGCAAACCCCACCCTTGTTGATTTTTAGGATACTCCAAGCACTCCGCACTTTTTTTAATACGCAGCTTAACCTCGTTTGGACTTAGTGTAGGTTCTTTTTCAAGCAGCAGTGCTATAGCACCCGAAACAATCGGGGTTGACATACTTGTACCGCTCATAGTCACATAGTTACCGCACATAGATCTATTAAGCTTTGCCTTGGCGCGTTTTTTCGATAAGGTTTGGCTCAGGCACGACACGATATCAGCACCCGGTGCCAGAATATCGGGCTTTATGATACAATCAGCGGTAGGCCCGCGCCCGCTGTAGTTTTGCGAAGCTTCCAGGCGGATTTGCACAGGCTTGCAGTCATCGGACGCGCCAACCGTAACGACTTTGCGGCTTACTCCCGGCGATGTCACAGAGCTTGGTGCGGGGCCGTTATTACCGGCCGCGATAGTCATCACGATACCCGCATCCCACGCAGCTTCCACTGCTTTTACAAGAGGGTCATTCAACTGCAGCTCGTTCGTCCCGACCGACAGATTCGCCACACGTATGTTGTAGCGTTCCCGATTGTCCACAATCCATTGCAGTCCTGCCAATACATCAGACGAACATCCCACCCCTTCAGCGTCAAGCACTTTTACCCCGACAAGATTCGCGCTCGGCGCAATGCCCGCATATTTCCCATGCGAAAGTATACCGCTTCCCGCAGCAATTGCAGCGCAATGCGTGCCATGCCCATTGTCGTCATATGGCTGTCTGCGGCCGTTTACAAAATCCTTAAAAGCAATGAGCCTATTCTTGGTCGAACACAAGTCCGCCACAGGTGATACTCCTGTATCTAACACAGCTATGGTTATGCCGTATCCAAAAAAGCCGCCGTTATGCGCAACCTGCGCTCTCACGGTCTGGCGGGCGGCATCCATTTGCGCACTTACCGCCGCCGTCTTGCTTACCGAGCTGATACCTACAACCGCTTCCAACCGCCACAAATCGTCCTCGCTAATCTCAAGCACATACGAGTTTATAAGCGGCAGATGGTACTTTATCTTCCCGAGCCACGGCCCTGTAAGTTCATTGTTCTCCTCGGCATTTTCTGATGCAGCCTCTGGATTGTAAACGCTATCCTCCGGTGATGCAAAAAATGTTCGGATTTTCTCTTCTACTCTGTCGTTCAGATACTCAACAATCACCTCAACCATATGCAACCCCGCAGTTTCAATTTATACATACTATGTCTGTCTCCTTGTATGTGATACAAACTTGTATTTGGCGGACGGCCAATGGCCGTCCCTACGGCGATTGATTGTAGGGATGGACATTGGCCATCCGTTATTATGGTTGATTGTAGGAGTGCGTACAAAAAAGACCCTCATTACATATGAGGGTCTCGTCGTAGCAATTATTTGTTAGATTTTACAAAGCGGCGTACTGTGAATGCACTCACAATGCTCATAAACGCAATGCCGATAAGCAGAATGACATTCATTGAGCCGTTGTCACCGGTTTGCGGGTTTGGACGCGGTTCAGGAATATCGCCATCCGGTACATCTGTTGCCGGTACTCTCTCAGGCGGCAGCCACGTCGGCGGTTCTGCCGGCCAAGTTGTCGGTGGCGTTGTCGGCGGCCATGGTTGATCCGGAGGCCAAGCCGGTGGTGGTTCAGGCGGCCAAGCCGGCGGTTCACCCGGAGGCGTTGTTGTAGGAGGTACATGAGGCCAAATCGGCGGCCAAGGCGGACCCGGGTCTATCGGCGGGTGCGTATGTCCCGGTGGTACTGTCGGTGGTGCCGGTGGTGTCGGGGTATAGAAATTGTCAAATACCACCTGTATTACCTTGTATACATCATCAGGCATTATAACCATATGAATTGGGTTAGCCGGCTGAATTTGCACATCAAAGCCCGGCACGCTAAAACCACTCTCGGTTATTATATACGTCCCTTCCTGAACGTTTGGTATAAATGCCCTGCCCTCAATAATGTCGAGCAGGCTAAACGTCCATGTCTGCATTTGTGGGCCGCCTGTTACCGTGACTGCAAAGCCTTGCGGGAACTCCGACGAAGCCAGCCCGTGGAATGACTTGCGTATCAGCAGCCCCGGGTTAAGCTGCTCCGGTGGGATGGTCGTATAAATATTACTGATAGGCACTGTAACATTAGCTCCGGCCATCAGAGGCAGAACTCCCAGTAATCCCCCGTCGTTATAGAATGTGTATCCAGCTGCATAACCGCCTGTTTCATACATTACATATATTCCCGGAGGCAAGTTACGTAATACATAAGTATTGTTCACAAAGGCTGAATAAGGCACTGTTGTTCTGAAAATCTCAGCTCCTGTGTTGAAGTCCGAGCCTATAATCAGGAACGAAATAGCCGAAGCACCATCAGGCGGTGAATTATATGCTATACCGTCGATGTAGAATGTTTTTTGAAGTGTCAGATTCGGATATGGCGTGTAGGTGTTGACAATGCTGAGTACAACCTCCCCGGCATCATTCGGCATTATATAGCGTCTTGTCGGAAGCTGCGGCGATGTTGTAAGTACGAAATTCGGAATATTGGCAAACCTTTCTTCAATAAAGTATATGCCCGCAGGGATATTTTGCAGTACCATACCGTTTGGATTTAGTATATCAGCAAGGCCGAAAATATACTGGTTCCCCGTCGGGTCTGTTACAACAATCTGGAGGTTTCGCAAATATTGCTGTACTTGAGCGTCGGTTAAGCCTTCGAATGCCTTGTATATCCTCAAATTACCGGGGTTAAGATTACTTGGGACATTAGTAACCGTCACAAAGTCGGATACTTGATTGACACTTTCATCCGGCAGCAACACAGGAGCAAGCAAAGTATTGAGATCTGCTATCTGTGCAGCCGTCATTGTTGGGTTAAGCGTGAAGAATATATCTTGGTAAATAGGCTCATAGCCAACAGGAGGCCGGGATTCAACCAGCATATAGAGCAAGTAAAACCTTGGGTCTGAGGTAATCCATTGCTCACCGCTAAACAGTGCCATTCCGTTTGCATCGGTAACTACTTCCTCTATGAGGCCGAAAGTGAGAACTTGCCCGCCTGCCCCGGTAATGGTCAGATCATCAGTAAGCTCTCCCGGCGGTTGGTAGCTGCCTATAACAGTGACATATAAGTCGAACGTGGCACCCATAAGGTTGTTGCCTACGGCATCCTGCTTAAACACTCTAAGGTCAACCATACCTGCACCAACGCCGGCTCCGCCTCCGCCGACAACATAGCTGCTCTTGTCGCTTGAGTCGCCTTCTCCAAATATTGAAATTTCATTCGAGATATCGCCCGATGTGCCTGCCGGTAATGTAACGCCTACGGCATAGTCGATTTTTATCGGAGTTTGGTTTGGCAGCACAAACTGCACCTGACTGTCAACTCCGGTCGGCACATTGGCCTGCGGAGTAATGTTAACGCTCCACAGTTGGCGGTCGTTAAATGTAAACGGCTGCGGTATCCATACTCCGTTCCAAACCCCATTGACTTTCGTTTGAGTATAGATTTGGATAGAGTCTGTGAACATCATGAGGTTTACCAAATTATCCACAGCGGTTATCTGCGCAGGCCCCGGGTTTACACCATC
>Ga0136643_10014312_pt1:2500-11896 | contig 11896 bp, 7 predicted proteins | sample TergutLab28metaG_FD_96883 | JGI IMG/M metagenome (GOLD analysis project Ga0136643, IMG submission 96883) | Labiotermes labralis P1 segment gut microbial communities from Petit-Saut dam, French Guiana - Lab288 P1 (version 3) (version 3) | ecosystem: Host-associated > Arthropoda...
CTGTTCTGACTACCGTACTGCTTTCGCCTACCCACAGTTTGCCGTCCACAGTGTTACACTATCGCTAAGTGTTTCAGTGGCGTGCTGCATCCTCCGGGACAGGACTCCAGGTTTGAACCTGCTGCCCTCGTCCACAGTGTGGAATGCCGACAAACTAGACAGCAGGTTCCTACGACACGTTGGAGGGTGTTTAAAGCCTACACGGCGCAATGTCATAGAAGATTGCAAATTTATTGTGCACTGCTGTGATAACCTGACAGTGAAGCGCTTTTGTTAAATAACCAGCACTTCCTGCTGTGTTATTTCCCGCAGCACGACCGGCCCATACGTCACGTCTTCTGGACAAATAGCAGCGTCAGTTGAGTCGAAGTGCAAAGTCTGAACCTTCACGCCGAAAACTTGTAGTGTGAAACATCAGCCTACAACAGACCACTTAGTTTTGTAGCGCAATAATTGCTACATATGTTAATCCTACTGCTTTACGTGTTGGGGAAAACTGTGAGTGAGTGAAACGTCGCTTGGTGGCCACATATTGCGTACAGTACGGCTTCACTACAACGTTTTATACACTAAAACTTCTTTTGGTCGGTCGGCCGTGGATAGTTTGAAATGAGCTGACCAAAGAATGTTTTTGTTGTGACTGTACAGTGCGCGTAACTGTGGCTCTGAACAGTTCAGCGGTACAAAGTTACAACTCCTAAATACCTACTTACGTCTTCATTCACACACCAATACGATTCCTGTATAGACAGCTCTTCGCCGCAACCTTCGACAACAAGACCCACTCTACCTGCATAATGGCAAGACACTTCGCTTTCTTTCCACAGTTCCGGGCCCGCTCTGGGGCCCACCCAGCCTACTATTCAGTGTATGTCAGGAGTCCTTTGCACGGGGTAAACTGGTCGCAGCGTGATGCTGGACACTAACCCTCACAAGGGTCAAGGTTAAGAATGAGTGGAGCAATACATCCACTCCCCGTGTATGTGTGTACATGAGCTGTGCACAGACACAACTAGACCCTCCACCATTTTACCCGCATGTTACGCCGTACCAGTATTGCTGTCCTCCTTAGCACAGTGCCACTTCACAGCACCAGGCACGCCAAACGATCCTTCCAGTTGCCGTTTTCTGAGAAGGTAACATTTCAGGTTTCCGCATTTTATGGAACCAGAAAGTTCATCCCCTTGTTCACAACAGTTCGCCACCAACAATGTATCCCACGACCTCCCATCTTAGAACGCTCAGATTCAATTTAATATCAGGCTTCTGCGTACGCCTGGGTCAGCCAAGAGGACTCTGCCCTTCGGATTTTCCTACCAAACCTTTGCCTGCATTTCTCTTTTCCCCCATACAAGCCACGTCACAATTATCTCCTGCTGCTCAATATTTAGCGTGATGTCATAATTCGATTGACCCAGTACCCACTTCAGAACCTACGATACATTTCAATACGCCGTACCACTGTAAGGCGCGCTAACACTGTTAGTATTAAAAACACACGTTTAAAGAGAGATTTGAGCTTCAGACAGCTCTGCTGCTGGAAATTCCAATTGTTTGTGCTGTACAGCTGTGTGCCACAGTCCAATCATGCAACTTTTACCTGTTCCTAATAATAGTCATCTGATAAGCCGTCCTTGGACAGAACAGAACTCAGCGTTGCGTCCAGTGAAAGGTAGCTTTACCTAACAACCAACACTTCAAAAATATCAAACAGCCTTCAAGAATCTTGCCGTGTGTGCGTGCAACACAATTTGCTGTACACAATACGTTTAGTTCCGAGAAATTCGTGTTGTTTGCCTGAAAGCCGTTATTCTGTTTGAGTTGGGCTCTAGAATGGTCTTGGTTGCCGCGTTGGAAAGGAATGCAAAGTGGGGCTGTGTCTGGCAGCAGGGGTGGTGGTAGCTGGAACGTCACGGTTGCATATCAAGTGCTGCATGCCAATAAATATATGCCGGGGGCAAAGCGGCCGGGGCGTGGAACTAATCATCACTTTCTTCTAAGACGAGGTTAATAAACAAAGGAGCCATACCTGTGACCCCCCTCCCTATACGTTTGTCGGTGAATAGCAAATATGCAGAGAAAAGTTAGTTCTACCGAGGATGCAATATTAGCAGACCGGTAGGTACAGTGTCACTGTGCACGCCATGTCAGCTTGGGGAGTGGAGGTACAACTCCATTTCTTCTTTACCCAGGCATTAGGTGGCGATTAGTGGTAAACTTCACGCTGCGGCCGCTTTACCCTAAAGAGAATGAGCCTCGCTACCCTCTGAGTAGAAGGCTGGGTGCTGGATGCGGTTGAGAACAGCAGAGAGAGAGCGAGCGAGAGAGAGAGAGAGAGAGAGAGAAAGACATCTGTTGGACTTGTCGCGAAACAAACCGCAAACCTTTGGCCATCCTGGCTGTTGCCTAGTTACTGTAGGCCTGCTGACTGAGACAGCTCAGCTCCGGACATCGTAAGGCTAAAGACAATGTCTGCACCTACTCTTCCAAGCTCTGTTAACATGCATCGTAACAGGACCTAAATATTGTTGGTGCTAGTGGCACACTTCCGCGGAACTGACACGTTATAATTAGTGATTATAGAAAATTACAGTAAAAGATGTGATGCTTGGGTGTGAAGATCGGCCAACTGGCTCAAAAGTTGAGACGGTACACGCCGACCGTCAGCACGGTCATCCAAAAGGTAAGCAGGTTCCGCATCTGGTGATGACACTCAGTGAAGTGGCACACACACAGTACCACGGCATTCTGCACATCCGAGGATTCACCCTGTTCACGGACTGTTACGTACGTGCCTAGGTGCAGTTCTGCCTTCCGTGCGTCGGTGCTCACCGAAGTCACAATGCCCCATAGCCTCACGTGCGGCCGTCTTGTACCAATTTGATCGTAATCGAAAAAGAGACGTGGAGATTGCAGATAGAAAGTCTTTGACGTCTCCAAGAAAACGTGTTCTTCACTGCACCGATTTTCGAAAAATTCCTAGTCTTTCAATAACTATTGTGGGATTCCCTATACCGAATTTTATCCAAATCGGTAGGATATTGTCTACAATATTGCCAAAGTTTCATGTACGGTCTTCTATGAAGTATGGCTCTCACTGAACCGATCTGGAGGGGCTCTGTACTGCCGAACGGCTATTGTACACCGGTCAAAGTATGGAATGTGCAGACAGCAATGTTTTAACGCCGTTAAGTAAATTTAACCGTCACTAAGCCGATTTTCATGAAGTTCATGTTTTCTCGATAATTTTTGTGGAGAACGGGTTACCAATTTTCATGAAAATCCGACAAACGGTTTAGTCCCTGAAATTAGGTAACGGACAGACAGAGAGACGGACGAGGTCTTCACGCGCCAGACGTTTCTGTTACTTCCTAAAGCACACCCAATCACTGGCTTCCTCCCACCTCGCAAAGTGCCAATGCAACTCGGTCTGATTTCACACTCATTACAACGCCTCTAAAGAAGGGTGTATAACTTGCGTAATCACAAATTAGTACTTGATAAAAGGCCAATCAGCTAATAATTCACATGCTCAGCCACATTATTTTTAACCCAGTCTTGATGCAACTAAACCTAGCCCCACATCAGAGTCCTTCTTGACCTCTAACAGTCCCCCATCCAGTGAGAATTTCCTTCATTGCATTTAATCGGAAATGTCATTAGTGGCTGTCATCCTAAGCCAGATGAATCCATTCATAAGGTACCACATAAGCTGTTTAAAATCTCTGTCAATACTATATCCCATCTACACTCAGATTTGCCATGTGGTCCACCCTATGGTTTCAGCCTGTGCCATGAGTGCCACATGCCCCGTCCAGGACCGCTCAAAGAACTGGGCCAACCTTAATGGCGCAATGACGTCACTGGAACACTCGCAAATATGGCGATAGTAAACTCATATTTCCAAACACGAAAGAATTTCTCAGAAAAGTATCCGAAATTTGGGTACGCGCCCTCAAAAAGTTGTCCCAGCCCTGTCCTGGGCCGAAGAATTTTAAAATTAATCAGTTCGAAGAGCGCCAAATTACCAACCTGCCTGTGGCGCCCGCAAGTCTCAGGTCGGCTCTGCCTCTTCCACTTAATTTTCCTTCATTTAATCCGCTTAATGACTTATGGTGCCGGATGCAATCTCGTCAGTTCTTCTCCATGTAACTTCCTTGTTCGTCCTATATTAGAACCTTGTTTTTTCGCAGTTCGGTAGACAACAAAGGATTGAGTACTTTTGTTACTTTGCATTGCAGAATATTATTAAAAATGACCAGAGAACAGGAAGTACACAAACACCCAGGCGGATGTTATGGCTGGAAAATCAAATGCATAGCGCGAGCAAAATTGACTTGAAGATTACACTGTTCTGGAGCTGCAGACTGTGCAGTGTGCCAGTGTGGTAGAGAGGCACTGTACCGACTGTGCCATTGCGGTGCAGAGGCACTGTATCGACTGTGCCAGTGCGGTACAGAGGCACTTTACCGACTGTGCCAGTGCGGTACAGAGGCACTGTACCGACTGTGCCATTGCGGTACAGAGGCACTGTACCGACTGTGCCATTGCGGTACAGAGGCACTGCACCGAATGTGCCAGTGCGGTACAGAGGCACTCTACCGACTGTGCCATTGCGGTACAGAGGCACTGTACCGACGTTTCGCAAAGGTCTGCTCGCTCTCACTTTATAAGAGATTCTTCTAAGTTGAAGAAACAGACAGCTAGTTCTTCTGGTGTGCTGGTATGTATCTAAGAAAGTACACGGCATCACATCCCGGAAGATGGAATGTTAAGTACTTTTCTATCTAATGCTGCCCGATTTCCGAAAGTGCACTGCCTTATTTGAAGGTTTCCAGGCTTCTCCAGCTGGTCCTGCTCAGAAGGGTAGAGTCCCCTCGGATACGAAGGCAATTGGTTCCTTGAAAACCGCTAAGTTATTTGCAAGTCGCAACTTGAGACAATCGCCATTTAAACGGGAAGCGTTATCACTCGTTCCTGACAAACGGAATTAAAAAATATGACGAAATATACTGATCACCGAAACAATGGAATCTGACCACAGTGTCTGTGTTAGTTACAAACAGCTGTATTGGTATAGCCTAATTAGAAGTGTGTTGTGCTGTGCTGTAGCTGCCTACCGATGTACCCTACTGCGTGGTTATTCCTAGCGATATTGTTACTAATAACAGAACGGCAAACAGCAACAAGCCTAACACCAAACCAATTCTCCACTTTATTATTTTCCATTAATAACGATATATTGATTCACGAAACAAGACCAACATGTGCACAGATGTACGATATGTTTATCGATCATATTTCGACCAACGACACGTTCAGAGTAACTTACAAGAATGTTAGGAATCCAAACACATTTGTCTGGATTCCTGGTGAGTCGTTGACCTGTACGTTTTAACAAATGTGACTGGATTCGTAATGATGTTGTAAGTTACCCAAATATGTTGGTGAACGAATAATAAGTGAAAAACACGTGTTACATATGTGCACATGTTGGTCGTATTGTGTGCACTGAAATATCAGGTCTCCATCTCTTATGATCAACGCTAACGAAAACTAACAAACACTAACGAAGGCTAACAAAAGCTTTCTTCTTCAGCGCCAAAATCTGTTCGTTGATGGAAAACAACGTGTGATTAATTTTCATAAAATCGGATTGGTAACTGGACTGTTCGTGCACTGAGAGACGAGGATGAATATCAAGCAATGGTGGAGCGATCCTGAAAAAGAGTGATTATTTCCCGATACAGAGTAAGACAGATGAAGTTGTAGAATAGGAAAATAAAATTGGAGCAGGGGAGTAACGAGGTAGGGAGAGAGAGTTTCTCTTTGTTGGAAGGTTCCCACGCTTCACCCGCTCGTCCTTCTAGTAGAAGTACTATGAAAATGAGAATGTAGGTACATGAAGACGTCAGAATGGAGACAGTAATAGTTCTGAGCAGGGGCTGCGGAATTTTGATTAACCTGAATTGTATTTAAACATTCAGTCCGTACCGCGCAGTAAACACACACCGTTTCGTTTATACAAACCAGTCAGTTAATGCTGTATAGGGAAATAATTGCTGTTTGTTCTGAGATCCACACAAAACACATAAATGCACTGTGTGGGCAGAACGTAGTAACCTCTGGCCTACCAGCGGTTAATTTGCACTTAATTGCTTCGTGAATATAATTTTGTTTTGTTACTATGCTCCTTACATTTTTGAATTTGGCCATATTTTGAAATTTTTTTTCCCGTTAAAAAGTTCCCTCTCAGTTACGAAGATCAGCCCCCAGGGCCGGATGTTGCATGAAAGGACAGAAGGAGTGCCTGCCTGCCTCCCTGTGACCCACATTCACACTGACCACCAGGAAGGGCAGGCTTGTTGACAAGTTCCCAGTGTAAGAGGGTGGGCGCGTGTGGGTACGGAATAAAAGGAACAAAGGGGTTGTGGTTGCGGTGGGGTGGACCGTACTTACAGCGTGGCAGGTCATTCGGGCGACAGGAAACGTCGAAGCGTTTCGCAAGATGTACAGTTCCACATCTCAGTGTTATGTCAAATTTACAGTTAGCCCCCAGGCATGTAGAAAGTGTGCAGATAACATCTGCGTACAGTCTCAGCTAAAAGTGCAGGTCATTTGATATTCACTGCCTATGGGCAAGGAGAATCAGTGAGTAAGGTCGCTTACACAGGGGGGTTATATGGTTGGGGTTTGTGGCACCCCCTTTTGTCCACACACTGCATTATCAATCAGAACACGGTCCGCCAAACGTTTTTAAGGCAAAGGGTCACACCCAGTACTGAGGACTGGTTCGCGGGCCACGCGTGAAAAAACGGCAATACTTGGTATAGCTTACCACCTAAATTATAGCGTGATTTTTGTAGTATATACATAATTTACAAATATGGCCGAGGGTTGGAGACCCGTAAATTAGAACTTGTCTTTTACTGTCAACACACGTGATGTTTATTCCTGCATTTAACAGTTAAGTGAACTGCATGTTTCGGCCTTATGTGCAGGCCACTAGTAGGTTCACATCTTTAAAAAAATCTGAGGAATATTGCCGTTTGCAATAAAATTGGTTCTGTTTTCCTTAGGCACTGAGATGATCTCAAATTCCAGTACAGTCAATTTATACAGTACGTATTGAATAACACCAGACCACACACATGTCTTTGTGGAAGCTTCTTTATAATCGCTCTCTGTTGTGCACAACGTACATTCGTTAAGCACACTGAAACAAGCTCACAAGAATTCGTCTTTTACGACCAGAGTGTCAGCCAGGGTGTGCCTGCGACAGAAGACTGCAGATGGTGCACCCCATGTGTAGACACAGTTTATTTCATGGCATTCTTTACTGCCAGTACGTCACGGGTTTCCAAGGCACTGCGCACATGTAGTTACATTGTGCCTATAAGGAAAGTGCGGGGTTTGCTATACCGATTTTGAAGAAACTCCCAAACGCTGAGCTGCATTTTGTGCATAATACTTGCACCGGACTGCACCCACACTGGACAGTAAATGGAATTTTATTTACTGCACTAAGCACAAAGTGTGCCTGTGACTGTCCGTTTGTAGGAAATTCTACAATAGCTGATAGAATTTTTGTGAAAATCTTCTGTATCGAATTTTGTCCAAACGGGATAAAAATATAAAAACTATGGGCAAAATCACATCCATGCCTTGAAGTGAAGCGCAATCTTGACGGTACCGACCGTCGCGGTGTCCACAGGGACACGACGGCGTTACACGGAGACGAGATGTTCTGCACCGTATGCCACCGGCGTGGGCAGTCATTTACTGCCTTAAGTAACATATGACGTAAATGTGTCGATTTTCACGAAACACAGATTACTCAGCAACGCTGTGCGGAACTGCTATATCGAAATTTTGGAAAATCAAACAAAACTGCCTTGCCGATAGTCAGCGACAGAAAGACGGACAACTCTCCATGGTCTCCAAACCGACTTATTTTAACGTTGTAAAGAGGGCCTGACAATACGCATGCAATAAGCAAATTACACACTCTGCACTGCACGTCTCCCTGTGTTTAACATAGGCTTTGCTGCTAAATGTCTCGGCCATTGTTTGCGGCTGTCCTCAAGCAAACACAAAATTACAAACACTATACACTAACGTGCAATGTCACACATTTTAAATAGAAGAAGCAGTGGGATATGACTCCCATTCTTACAAAAAAAATCCACCCTGTAGATAATACGCAACCACATGCTTGTGTGCCCCAGGGACTACCTGCAGAACCGGAAAATCACTTTATTTTGCAGGGACTCGAACCCTTGATATTTCAGGCAGTAGCTGACTCACATCCCGTTCAACTAACTATGATTAGGGGTCCGCTATGTGCTTACGTGTACTGCATTTGTAATTTTATATGAATCCTCTGAGGATGGCTGCGCACAGTGGTCGAAACATGTTGCAGTAAAGCGCACATTAAACTAAAGGAGAAGCGTTATGCAGACTGTATAAGTTGTTTATTGTGTCTGCATTTGGCACGCAGCAACCAGCTGTCTGCTCGAACTGGCAGTGAACTTCAATTTGAAATTTGGCAATAGTGCGGACGTACCAAAGGCTAGTTGCCGACACTAGACAAACACACACTGAGACATACTCGTCTAACTGCATTCGCTGCGAACAAAGTTATCTCAGGACACTGCCTGCAGACGCAACTGTACATATCTCTGGACACTACCTGCAGACGCAACTGTACATATCTACCCCTTACTTTCTATACGTCTTGTGATAAGGGTGCAAACGGTTGATGACGTCAGCGTATGAAAATCGATACACTGAGTAAGAGAAAGTACTTTCTTTCGAAACGTCCGAAAACAGTAGCCTTGCTATGCAGCATAACTTACCGGAGGACACGAACCAAATGGAACACTGGAGAAGAAAATTCACATATCTTAAATTAAGACATTCCGAAGGGCATATAATGTTTAAATTCGTGTCAAGGTCACGGTGTACTGGTAAGTGACGCCGTATGGTTTGGTAATATCTACTTATCCCAACACGTTAGTAGCAAACCAGACGGCGACACATTGCTGCCTTGAATCTACCTATCAGACTCACACTTGCGGTTCAAAGCGTAAAATATTAGGTTCTGGGATGTGACGTCATTGGTATCAACGTTCTGCAGGAAGCTGCTGTGTGGTGACTGCAGGAGGCAGAATGTTCCTCAGAAAGCGTAGCTGTCCCTTGGTTCCTGTAGACCGTAACAATCCGACAAACTGTAGGGGGTCTCGTTCCTCCAAACCTACAGTCCTGCACATTTGACAGTAGTGTAATGAGATACAGTTGTGTACTGAGTTACAGACAGTAGTGTACTGAGATACAGACAATTGTGTACTGAGTTACAGACAGTAGTGCACTGAGATACAGACAATTGTGTACTGA
>Ga0136643_10014314_pt1 | contig 11896 bp, 6 predicted proteins | sample TergutLab28metaG_FD_96883 | JGI IMG/M metagenome (GOLD analysis project Ga0136643, IMG submission 96883) | Labiotermes labralis P1 segment gut microbial communities from Petit-Saut dam, French Guiana - Lab288 P1 (version 3) (version 3) | ecosystem: Host-associated > Arthropoda: Insects >...
AAATTTTTCCCTCTGCAAGGCATGACAATGTATGGGGTGGTGGTAGCCTTGGCCACTCTACCACTTGGGAAGGAGTCCCCAGTACATATTAAATAGGAGGCTGGGTGGGTCACAGAGCCATTTGCTACCCTGGAGAAGAGAAACAATATCTTTCCTATGCCAGAAATTGAACCATGATCCTTTGGTTGTCCAGCAGGTAGCCTAGTCATTAGTATGGTTGTCTACTGATACATCTGCACATTGTCACCACACAGAAGGCCATACTGCGAGTCACACATCTTGTTTGTCTTGTATGTCCAGATCATACTTGGTGTAGTGGCTGCTATATCAATACTGCTGCCATCACTGTCTGACCTGGCTGGGCATACAGACATTGTGGACTACTCGGAAGGCAGTGGAGGTAGACTAAGCTGGGAGCAGTACCAGAATCATTGTCACCAGCCAGCATGGGAACGGTCATCAGTTGCCTTGGTACAGCTACGCTGTTCCCACCTTGCTGGCACCCCAGTAGGTTGGGATGGCTATGTGACAGACATTAGGATAAGGAGCATCAGTAATACCTTGGAAGCAGTTTTTTCTAGGTGAATATGCACATGCTATTATTATGGTTGTCAGTAATTATAATGTTTGATATGCTAATCACAACGGTTGCAGCATATGATGTACCTTCAGTCCTGGGAATTGACTTCCCCTCAGAACATAGGTGTATATCCCACTTTTTTATACATTTGTTTCCTGGTGTGGGTGAATTCATGGCAGTTGACTGATGGCTGTCTCAGTAGTCCTAGTAAATGTCTAAAGGGATCATTGTTTGCAAATAATTTGTGAATCACAACAGGTGAAATATTTTGATTGTAGGTATTACGAAAGAACGTGTTTCCAGTCTACACCACAAAGACTTGGAATGACTCCAAGTTGTGATCAGAATATAAAATGCTTATGAGATTTTGGTTTGCAGTATAATTGAGATACATGCTTGATTGACTGTGTACCATATTACTTTGAATTTCCAAAACTGAAAATATTTCATGTCATTTTGAACCATTCAAAGCAGTGTCATTTCAGTACTGAAAGGACACTTAGAAAACAGTTTTCAAAACTACTGTCAAGCATGGCAGGACATTGAAATGCATGTATACAGGGAGATAGTGATTGAATGTAACCGCATTCACGAAAGTTGGATGCAGTGTATGGTTTTATGGTCTCAGTCTAATTATTTTGTTGACAGCCTGTATATGAGGGTAGAAAATAAACATTTGTAGAGTGTCTTGGATTAACCTACAACAAGCAGGCGTGTTTAGGGAGAAATGAATACAGCAGCATTTCTCAACAGGACAGTTACAATCTGAAAAGGGATTACATTATTTCTAACAATACAGATTGAAACATTTCACTTGAAAAATTTAATTATGCTCTTTACTGATATTTTTTAGAAGAAATGTTCACTGTATTTTAGCCATATATGGGGAAGGAGAAATGGAAAATTTGACTTCATATGGGTGGCACTGTTTTGCATGGTATTTCTGTTACTGCTGCATGTGGTAAAGCAAAATGTAATTTGACTGATATGCTATACTGTGTTACTGGAATGTTCACAGATTGCCAGCACCTCTGCATGAAGCCCTGACATGTTTTTATGGTGACAGATATGATCCTGATTGTGATGTAGAAACTACACCTGAATCTGTCCTGGCAAGCTGTAAATTACTCAAAGACTTAAAATTGCAGCATGCAAGGTGTCATCTTGAAGCTTGGAACAGGTACAAACATAAATTCATTAATAGTACTAGTGTGGGTAAATACAGATATGAAAGATTGTTGTAAGTTTTATAAATTCTATGTTCATTGCAGTACCCAGATACATAAAATATTTTAAGAAGACTAGCAAATACACTGGGGTATATGAATGTGATTTTACTAAATAATAATCACTAACATAAGGGTGCTTGGTGGCGCAGGTGGTTGAGGCATTGTGCTATAAGCCAGAAGCCACAGGTTCAATTCCAGATGGTGTCACTGGAATTTTTCATTGACATAATCCTCACTGCACTGTGGCCCCTGGGGTCAACTCAGCCTCTAACAGAAATGACTATCAGAAATATTCCTGGGGGATTAAGGCAGCCTGTGCTTAGGGCCAACAGACTTACCACCTCATGTACGAGTTCTCTAGAAATTTGGGAGTCTCAACCTGCTGGAACCCTATGGGCCTGTACAGGCATGTACAAGGATTGGGTTACCTTTGGCTTTTTTTTTTTTAAATCGCCAACACGTTCCAGCCATTCATATGGTCATCTTCCGAGAGAAAGAACAAGAATACAAATACAATTATAATGTGTCAAAATCAGTCCACTTTTAAAAATCATATAATTTTTCATTAAAATTCATGGTTTGCAGAGTTTGGTATCAATAAGTATAAAATATTATAAGATAAAAATTTGTTTTATCATGGAGTATAGTTCTGTTGAATGGTGTACACAGAAGATGCTTGTGGTGAATTGTAATACTGTAATAAAACCGATATATATGTGTGTGTGTGTGTATGTGTGTAAGAAAATTATGTTAATGCATAATAAGATGTTGGTAAAGTGGAAGTATTGAGAAAGTTGAAACATTAGTTGATGAAATTACATATCAGATTGGTGAGTGATGATACTACAGACTGGACATTTAACCACTCGGAACTAAAGTCAAGTATCCAGGAGGAGGTCTGGTGATAAGGGAGTTAGGCCCATGCATGATGCATCATGCATGGACATAAAATCACATTCATAAACCCAAGTTACCACACACACACACACACACACAGATTCTAAGTTGACCCCTAACTCTTATTAAATTGGGTGGATTGATATAATAATATTTAGAATTTAACATTTTTAGAGTATTATAATTTTGGTATTCAAATTTGTCTGCATTTAACATGAGCATCCTTTCATTATTATCATTATAATTATCATAAAAACATCATAATCATCTTATTACTAGTAATTTTATAAGCATTGTCATCATTTATTATTGTTCTTATTATTGCTGCTGTATACGTAGGAGGATAATTTTTAAGTGTATTATTTAAGGATGCTCTTAATTCCCAAGATTATGTACTGTCAGTGATAGATGAATGAGTCAGGGAGCATTGGTGGCTGTCTACCACAAACCCCATGTGGACTGGCCTGGAATTGAAAGCAGGCCTCCACAGTCAGAGGCCGGTAACTAACCATCTGAGCCATGGCACAGCAAAAGGATAGTATTCAAATGAATCCTGAAGAAATAGGATAGTAGTATATGGACTGGATTCATCACACTTGGGGTGGAGATTAGTGGCAGGCTGTTGTGAATACAGAAGTGGATGTAGATATTCCATAAAATGCAGGGAATTTCTTGACTAGGTAAGGAGCTGTAAGCTTCTCAGGAATAACTCCATGCAGTAATTATTGGTGGTGTTGTTACATGTATTAATTTTCTGTCCTCAGATATAAATTTGAAATTGGAGTAAAAATGAAGTCAGGCATGTGGGGAAAAGGAGCTGAGGTGACACTTATTGCAGAAGATTCATTTCGTAACTTCACATTGGCACTTCGTCCTGGTGATCGTGTGTGGTTCTCTGGTTATCTGATGAATGGTGGTGGGAAAGATAGCAGTGACTACATATTGGGTGGATTGAAACCACAGGTGGATCTGGAAGAAATTGGTTGTTTGGGGTGCCACAAGAGTGACTTACAAATACATAAGAAAGGAAGTGAAACACTAAAAAGTGGGAGTCCTGCATTGTTAGTAGCATATGGATATGCTGGTTTGAAGTCGGTACTGAACTTCATATTCAATCCTTTAGTGATATTCAAATGAAAAACATTTCGAATGTTCCAGAATATATGAAGTATTGATGTCAGTTTTATGGTTTGCGGTTTAGTGTTTGATGTGACAATATGTTGGATGTTTCCGTACAAATTGTGATGTCCAAATGATAGTTATGACTGTTCTATTCTTGTAACTTGGATGTCAAATTAATTTCATGTTACTCTGACATTTTATGCCTTGACCCTTTCACTGGAATAATTCCGATGCATAGAAAGGTGCTGTGTGCAGTCAGTTTTGCTATAACATGATAACTGTGTTTTTGTGAGACCTCATGTTACAGAAAATCGTGTCATAAAATTAGGATAAGATCAGAAAAAAATTTGACCCATCATCCAGCCTTATATGTATTCATATCTTCACTGTGGTTGCTGAAATCACATAATAACCAACACATATATGAGGGAGTTGGTGTTGTACAGACAGCATTGCACTGTTCATCAATCTTATTTTGGCCAATTTGCATTAATAAAACATGAGCAATAGCAGAACTTACAGTATCAAGCATGGTACAGTTATGCCACAATAGAAAAGGACTTGGAATATGAATGGAATTTTCTGCCAAATTTTGGATTATCCATATTTGATCTTATACTTCACATCTGCTTGGCTGAAAGATGTACTGTACCAAAAGTGTTCACTATTTTGCAAATTATTAGTGCCACCTTCAAGCACATGGATAAAACTGTATAAAGAGGAGCCTTATGATTTGTACTCTCTGTCAGATTCTGTTTGGATGATTAAATCGAGAAGGTTGAGATTCTTGGGGCATGTGGCTAGTTTGGAAGGGAAAGGAAACAGAGGGTTTTTGTAGGAAGACCTGAAGGAAAGAGACCATTTGTAAGGTATGAGACATAGATTTGAGGACAGTATTAAAATGGAGATTAAAAAACAGGTTGGAAGGGTGTGGAATGGATTCATCTCCCTCAGGACATGGACTAATTGCAGGCTCTTGAGAAAAAGGTAATGAACTTTTGGGTTCCATAAAATACAGGGTGAATCATGAGTAGGTGTGAAACTATTAGTTTCTGAGAAGTAAATCTGCTCCATGAAGTGCAAAAGTATATGGAAGAACAAATGTGTCGAATTGAGATGCAAAGGAGGAGGAATACTCTGTTACCTTCACTCAGTTTAGAATGTCTCAACAAGGGTGATGTGGATTTAAGTCTGCTTACCCATCCCCCTACACCAAACGCCTCCCTTCCCTTAACACAGACTGAGAATCTGAAGAGAAAACGGAATGCTATTCAGAACTCAGGTGACACCTGTGGGAGTTGGGGGGCCAACACGCAGTGCATACAGGTAGAGGAGGAGAGTTTTCATTAAATGGTACACTGCAACACCATACTGTTGAAATCGTCTGCATTCTGCAATAACAAAATGGTGGACATGCAACTTGTGATATACAAACACGAGTCCTTGAATGATATGTTATAACACATCTACAGAACACCGTGTTGTTACTTTCATTAGGGCGATCTTTGCATAGAGCACAAAATTACATCATGGCTATCATGTGAGTGTTTTCTATAGTTTCCAATTTTTTCACAATGCATGATGTGGCATCCGAGTCAAGCATGTGAAATTTCCTCATAGGTAAATCAAAAGTATACCTTCTGGATTGGTATTTGACCCTGAAGAAGGAACAGCATTTTCTTCTGCTCAGTGTCTTACAAGACCAATGACTAAATTATGTTTGTGGCATGAAGCCACTTGTACATTAATACATTCTAAAATATAATTTATAAAAATCTTTTCCTCTTAATACTGTCGCATGAAGCCACTTCTACATTAATATATTCTAAAACATGATTTATAAATATATTTTTTCCACTAATATTGTGGCATGAAACCACTTCTACATTAAAATATAATTTAAAAAATATTTATTCCCCCTAATACTGTGGCATGAAGCCACTTGTACCACAGAATATCTCACAGTCGCACCTAAAATACCTAATCCTTATATTTCCATGGCACGAAGCCAATTCTGCATCACTGTATTCTACAATAACATTTACAGAAATATTACGTAAAGAGGTAATGAAGTCACAGCCCTTTCTTACCAACTTATGTATGGCATGTGGCTGGATACTTGGTTCTCTCTGTAGCTTACACGAAATATATTCTCTTGACATTGGCATTCTACTTGTGCATAGCTTACCATGCTCTCACCCACTATTTTTTCGTTTTTAACCCCCAGAAATCCTGCATGTCAGTATGGTCTAACGCCTCCTCAAAATCCGCAAACTCCCAATACATTCGACATTATTTGCTCTCAGATATACATTCACAGTTCTTTTGGTTACAAAATGTCACCCAGCACTCTCTTGCCTTTAACAAATCAAGCTTGACACGGGGCCATCTCTTGTGGTTCAGCAGCCAGTAGGAGCCTAACAGCTGGCATCCCCCACTGTGGTAACAATGTTGATGACGTCTATGGCTTTTCCTGATTTTCCTTCCGTTTATAAATTTGTTGTATTAACACAGTTTCCCATTCTCCCTCTTACTTTACCTGAATATAATCTAGGCTGTTTAAAAATTGTGTCCAGATATTAGGCCAGTTAATGTGCCAGTTAAGTATGTGAATTTCTTTGGAAAGTAATGATTGTACGTGACGATTGTACATATTATAATGGAACTTGGTTCATATTTAATGCCAATGTAAGGCCGTGATATTAAATAAATTGTGTTAGACACCCGCAATTACATATCGATGTAAAGTTGTAACCAAAATGTAGTAATTTAACAATCTGCTACACACAGTGACATAATATATACCGGAAGTATGTTGGAATGTAAGACTTAAGATACAACAGAACTATATTTCAAGTTTAAAGCTAGAGAAACTGCAGATGCTATTGAATTTTACTCTTTAAATCATCCATGTTACGTATGCAGTTTTGTTAGTGTACGTAATGGCGTCTTTTGTCTCAATCAACATTCGGGTTATAAAACACGTGGAGAATCAAACATTTTGCTCTAAAATTCATATACACGGCTGAAATTTACCTACTTTTAACTTCGTAATCCAGGTTTATCGAGCTCTAATAAGGTAGATATGTCAGTAAGTGTACAATGGGCTGGCAACTTAGCTAGGGTAGGTAAACATGAAGAAAACATACACCCTGTATGAGGAAACATAAAAAAAAGAATTTTGTGAGGAAAATATTACAGCTAATTTAAAAAATTAATCTCGAGAATATAAACTGGATTGAACTAGTGTGGGATGTGGGCAGTTATGTGTTTGCTACTTGCGGCGTGGAAACTGTATATAGGCGTAGTAGTTCCTTAATTAGAAGTAATTGATTTTTATAATCCGTTTAAGCTGGTTTCATGATTACTGCCACACTGATAGCCTGCACATTAGTAAAGAGAATTCAGCTGAATGACGCTACCTGTCCTACTGGGGACGTGTCGGTATATGCCGGTGTGTGCCGACTGCTTGTGACAATGTAGGATGCGTTACAGAAATATCGCGCGTACCGCCATATGCAGAATTAGGCTAAAATTATCACGATAGGAAACCATTAAATAAAACTCCAAAATTCCGTAATTCCTTCCGTACGGAAACAATTGTGCTACTGTTTATAAGTTATTGTTCTCACAGTCTAGAACAACGCTTCTTGGCCAAGTGATTTTTGAATGATTTTTATCAAGTTTTGTATGTGAGGCCTTAACAAAGTTTGTTGAGCAAGAGTGAGAAAACCGACGCAGTCCAAATCGCACATTGCTTAACGCCGTGAATGAAATTTTGCCCTTATTTTCTACACTAGATTTTAGCCGAGTTGGTTAAAATCCGGCAGAGCAGATGTCCACAAAAATGCACCAAGGCATTGCGGGATACGTGAAAATCGGCACAGCGAAAGACAAACTTCACTTAAGGCTGCAAAATAATTGTTGTCCGACTGTCCACATGTATTCTCTGGTTTGGCTCAGTTTCTGGACATAACGCTTTTTGGCATCTGTGATTTTCATGAAAATTGCCTCAGGGAGTAACACACTTTCCTTGATGCTGTATATGAAACTGCATTTGTGCGTGTAACGGTAGAAAGTGTGATAATTAGAAAGTAAAGAACGCCTTGATAAGCCCTATATTATATGTCACAAAGTGCACCATTTGCAGTGTTGCAGTTACTTTGGTGAAAATAAGCACATAGCACAGTCTGTACAATTATTGCTTGTTCTTCAGCTGTATGCTGGCAGGTACCATAGTTACTGCATGTATGTGTGATTGTGTATGTACGGTTACAATACATTCTGTCAATATTCAGCATACCGCAGCCTGAAACAACCTGGTATAATGGAAAGGTGCTGTTCCGAAAATATTACGCATTGTTACAAAAAATCGGAATATATTCAGTGTTCCTGTTATGTGAAGGTTTTGGAGAAGGAGAATTTAAGTAATTTGTCTGTCGCAAATTTAACTCACAAGATGATTCTAATGGACACATATGAAAGTACAAACTGTGTTAGAGTTTGCCGGCCATGCATAAAGAGAGACAGCAACCCACAACCGGAATATCAAAGAAGAATTTGTTCTGTTATTGCTAAAGTGTGTTAGTCATATAGAGAAACTGGAATTTTGTACGGTCATATGTGGAAGTGGCCATTAAGTACTCTTCTGTGTCAAAGTGTGATGTCGTCATATATGCAACATCATATTTGTTGTGACAGTAAGTGTATGACCTAAGGGTAGACTGAAAGAACAAAAGGACTTACCACATTAATAAATGATTCTAAATATGAACTTTAAGTTTAAACTTATCATTATATTGGTAGGCTGCGAGTTTCTTATTATTTATTGTAACCAGGCTCTGAATTCAGATGTCAAACAATACAATAATTTTAGCGCAAGACATTGATTTGCATCAATGACAACAAGCGAGCAACAGAGCGTCCCTGAAACTGACCCTCTTGTCTGTAAATCAGATCTACATCAGCAGCAACATACAGGCAGGGCGGACTGCAGCAGACTAATGTTATATTGAGTGTTTGGTAAGGCACACAGCAAGTTACACAGTTCTGTAATGCAGGTAATAATGACACAATTATTGATGTTAACAGCAATACAGTTATCAGCCACTGCAGGAGACTTTCTGCAAAGGACAGTAGTGACAGATGAGTTGTGTGCAGTACAAGTGGGTGAGCAGGGATCCTAACGTGCCCAATTGCATATAATATGCTGGGAGGGCTATATACGAGGACAAAATACAACGCTTGTTAATTAGAAACTTTGAAAATGACACCAAGTGTTGTGTGATTGTCTATTTATGGAGCAAAATACCGTACACACATAATCACACGTGTATGCAGTAGCTATGGTACCTGCTAGCCTACAGCTGATTATCAAGCATTCATTGTACAGGCTGTGCTATGTACTTATTTTCACTACAGTAATTGTAACACTGCCAATGGTGCACCCTGTTACGTTTTCCACAGGGTTCATCAAAACGTTTGTTACTTTCAATATGCCACACGGTTCCACCGTACTCGTGCAAATGTAATTTCATTAACGTCCCCAGGAAAAATAGAGCCATCCCTGATATGAATTCTGCGAAACGCACAGATGCACAACAGCGTTATTGTAAGACACCTTATACCTCAATTTAACCAAGTTGCAGAATAAATATGTACAGTACCAACAGAGTTTTGTTGACGCCTATAAGTACAGTAGTGTCTTCATTCTATCATCTTCCGTGACACTCACAGTCATTAGGGCAATTTTGTGAAAATTTCCTGCACGGAATTTTATTCATATCGATCTAAAATATATCAAATCGGTGCAGAACTTCATTTACGCCCCTGAGCGAAGTATGACTTTCACTACATCGCCTGTCACTAAATTTTGTAACTGCTGAGTGACATCGCGTGCAAACATTGTATACCGAACTCTATCTAAATCTTTCGAAAAATAGGAAAATTACAGGTTGAAGCCCGAAGGAAATTACGTCTGTTCCTGAGCTGATTTTCACAAAACTGGCTTTCGTTCGAAAACTTTTTTGAAGAACGTCTATAACAAATTTCATAAAAACCGAGAAGCTATTTAGTCTCTTGCAGAAGGACGGACTGACGTGTACCCCATATAAGGGGTCCTTTTCTTGTTTCTTAAAGAAGACCTGAAGAGGAAGGGCTACAGTTTGGGGTCTTAATGACCTGCCGAAATGTTACTTGGCTATATCTAGTAACAGCAAACCAAATCACTGTTTTACTTGTGCTACTTTTTTTTTGTTTTCGAAACACGTCATTAAGAAACTCGACGTTCGGTTTTTTAGCTGCTGCCTAACTCAATGCAACTTCAGCCGCAAAGTAAACTTGTCCCTGTGCACAACTTGAAGGCGTACAGGAGGAGCAGAGGTATAGCTCCACACATTCGCAACGTCGGCAGTAGAGGGAGGTGAGTGATTAGCTTCACGCCCAGGCAGGTTTTACCCCATAAAGAACGCAGTACCCATTGAATAGGAGAAGAGAACCATCTGCTGTCTCACTGTAGGAAACTGCAACTATATATTTTGATAATATCTCTTGATTCTCCCAATTGCTCTTTTTCTACGAGGGTTTCCGTCCACAGTTTTACAGGCCTGGCTGTTTGCTTGCGGAATGCTTTGACGTCACTAAACACGTTGCAGGATCTGTTGGTATCGTATTTATGACTATTTAACGATGCTGTTATAAGTGCCGAGGCCAAGAGACTTAAGCAGCCGTCAGCGGGCAGCACGCGGCAGTCCGATTCACTTCTGCACCAATTAATTCCAATTACAGAATTTTCCCCGCCTCAGCGCATACACATTTTCAATTAAAATGGTTTTAATCACTAGCCTGAAGGCTCAACCTGACATGCTGCACACACAACATATTCAGCATAGCGATGACAAGGCAATACATTTTTAATTCAACAAATATATCATGATTTCATAATTAAAAGTACTCAGTACTCTGAATGGCGCTCTTGATCGCAATACCAACACTCTTCATTCCTTACAATGTTGAGTGACCAGCCTTAGTCTTCAAAATTATCCTTGTGGTCCGCGTCATATTTGACTTTGAGACCCCTGCCCTAGACAGCATGCATAACTGAGCCTGACTGGATGGTTGACTGAAAATTTGTGGATGTAGCCGTGGTCGAGTTTAGGCATGATCACACCACCTGTCAGATCGAAGTAGGGTAGTTACGAAATATATCCTGGCCGAGGTTCATGAAGCTTGGCGGTCACATTTCCTGGTTTCAAAACCCGCAATGTACAGACAACTTTCTGTGGATTCTACCAGAATTGCCTGGACCGCGTTTCGCAGTGAAGTGGTAAGCTATCCTGCTCCGTTCTTTTTTAAACAAGCTGTTTAACGACGCTCTTTATGTTACTATTAGCCTATATGGCATCAGTGATTGATTAGTACGTCGTTTCCCAAACGTCTTTGATCACCGAACACTTTTTAACCTAGTAAATATTTACGGAATACATGTTTTGGGGTCCCTCATTTATCAAATAAAAGTCAGTGCAACGAGATCTGTCAGTGACCAAATGAAGTTTCTTAAAAAAAATTCTTACATGAACAGTGTCTTAAACTATGATCAAATATGTTAAATTCAATTTTAATAGAAGATCTATGATTTTTCTTGGTTTCTCGTTTATTTTCACGCAACACCTATTCACATCTCGCGGAACACCAGCGTTCCGCGGAACATAGTTTGTGGAATGATGGATTCACGAATTTTATTTAGGCGTTAGTTTTGCTTCCAGTGGTCTATTTTTAAAGTGAGGCGATGTTGAAGGTGGTCTAATGGAAAAGCCGCCACTGCATTCAGCCATATAAACAAATGAAGTCGCAGACCGAACCAACCAAGGATGGCCCATGATGCAACCGTGCGACCACCCCACCAACTAGTACACCTACGCTAATGCAAGGTTTATACGAGGGTAAGGTCAATAAGTATCCGCACAGGTGTTATAATTTTTTATGGGTTGGCGGTACTGCTTTCTGCGCGCGCATGCTAACAGATAGCACCTTTGTCTCCGCTTGTGGAAAGTTTCAGCGTCATCACACA
>Ga0136643_10014315_pt1 | contig 11895 bp, 8 predicted proteins | sample TergutLab28metaG_FD_96883 | JGI IMG/M metagenome (GOLD analysis project Ga0136643, IMG submission 96883) | Labiotermes labralis P1 segment gut microbial communities from Petit-Saut dam, French Guiana - Lab288 P1 (version 3) (version 3) | ecosystem: Host-associated > Arthropoda: Insects >...
GACCGTGCATCGTGATAAATTCTTATAATAAAACCAACTAGATGCACCAATTTCTCAAATTTATTTTTGGAATAAAACTCTACATGTTTCGGACAGTTCCTCTGTCCATCATCAGGAGTTTTTGCACTGTACACACAGCTATGGTATATGCCATACAGGTTTGCTGACAGCTTGCTGTGTTTACAGTGAAAAACGCCTGATGATGGACAGCGGAACTGCCCGAAACATATAGAGTTTTATTCGAAAAATAAATTTGAGAAATTTGTGCTTCTAGTTGGTTTTATTATAAGAACTGGAGAACTTATGTAACAGTTGTCGGACAATTACAGTTTTCAGATAGAGTTGTAGGCTATATGTGATAACGCCCGTGTTACATTAAATCATAACTGGAATTTTTCATGCGTCCCACAAAACGTTCCACATATTGTGCTGGAAACTGATATGGAAGAATTCCACTAAATATCCTGAAGTTTCTATTTTCACCTGCATGCAGCTGTAAATGTATTGTAAGCAGACTCTGCTGATCTTTTATACGGTAGACTGTCACTAATTTGTATTTCTTTATTCCCTCTATTAAGTGAGTTTAATAAATATAAAATTCCCATTGTAATTTTTGTACAAATTTATAGAGTACACAATTTTCAGTCTTGGTTTAACATATGATGGAGTACGTAGCAGTTTTTACATGAATATTGCGAAACTGATAGTTCAAATTCAGTAAATTCCTCGCTATAATCACTCATGTTATCCGTTACAAAGAACAATCGGTTAAGATTAAATAGGGAAATAATCTCTGTTTATTGTGAGAAACGTACGCAACACATAAATACGGTGCCTTATAAGGGTAAATAGTATAATTTTTAAATACTAAAGTCGTGGACCTCAGTAACGCCGTTTGTCTGTTTTGACTTCCGCACATAAGTTGCTCATGCGCAGTAACTTCTATTTACTTGACCAAAGCTTCGAGTCATCATGGAATTTGAACTCCATACTTCTGTTATTATTCAACAGGGAATGCGAATATGTTAAAGTGGCGAGATTGGAATGACGTAACGACCGTGGTGTACGAATTTGTTCATCGACCTGTTCAACATTAGCAGTTACACTGTCAATTGGCAGCGGTTATCGTCCCTCCGAATATTTTTTGTGGGAACAGTTGAAATGAACGGAATGCAGATCATTTGTATTGCCAGATATCGGTACATTTATGTTTTATAAAATTTGGCTGTTGGGATATTTTGAACACATTGATGCACCTGAATATCAATAGAATTGCCTCTCCTACTGTACACTCGATTTGTAAGCTGCGCTTATAATCGATGTAGCCGACCCCCCCCCCCTCATTATTTACAAATAAACATGACAGGATTCAGGTAATAGAGAATGTGGACTCATCTATATTGCTTTTCATCCCCTTAGGATATTAAAACAGGGTGGGGGAAAACAGTAAATATTGTAACTGAGATTTCAACATAGTAGAGTTGTGTATTCTTCTGTCCCCCCCGTGTTATACTTAAGTACCTGGAAGTAGCTGGATCAGCTGTTCCTCTCTCTGAAGAAAATGTCGAAAGGAAACATAAACAGATAAACCAAATGAAACTTTTTCACCCTTAAAAATACTGGTCATGTAATTTTTTGTACAGTAGAGGTTAATATTTGTGAAGAAAATGTTAGGTCTTCTGACCTTGTACATTGAAAGATCTTTTTCATTTTACAAAACCTTCTAAAGATGCATTTAAAATTTTAAATTAAGTTCGTACCTCACAGAAAACCTAATGCGTTTTCATTAAAACGCCAACGGTTGAAGTTGTATGGGGGAAAAACGGGATTGAAAAATAATATGCTCCGTGGCGCTGTTTAGATAATTTAAGAATGGGTTCGATACTTTCTAAGTGTCACGTGGCTTCACAGTACACGCGTTAATGTGACTTCGTTTACATGCGCGAGAAAAATATTGTCCTTCTTGCGCCTGATTTCAAGAGATATGCAAATGTTTCAAAGTAACGCGTTCCGATCTCTCATGCTGAATTTTATCCGTATCGGAATATTAACCCTTTAATCGCCGAGTTAAATCCCATCTGCCATTTCCTGGCATTATTGGGAGATCACCATATTTTCCACGTTAGCGGGTTAATGTGGAAAGTACGTTTACGGGCCTTAGTAACATACGGCTTCCACTACGCTGAATTTCATGGAAACTACAATGACTCAGTGAAGTTTTGTGGACACAATACGGAACGGAATTTCTAAAAATGAGACGAAAAATTATATGTGCAAGCAATTTACGCCCTTAAGCAAGTACGGCTCCCACTGTACCCATTTCTATACAACTATTACCCAACTGCTTTGCATAGAGTTACTTCTTTCCAAATTTTAACCCAAAAAAATGGCGAAATTGTATTTACGCCCTTAATTCAACTATGGCTTTTCTCTACACAGATTTTCACGCAGCTCATAATATATGAGTGAAAGTGTTAAATACTGAATTTCACCCAACACGATCGAAAAATGTGGAAATTTGAGTAGAAATTTTTTACCACTTGAACTACAGCTTTACCGTCAAAGCACCGATTTTTGCGATGCTCATTCTTCCTTAACAACGTTTGGTAAAGAACCCATACACCGAGTTTCATAAAAATTCGATAAAAGATTTAGGCACTAATAGGCATATCATTCTACAGACGGAAGGGCAGAAGAACATAATCTGCACAAAAGGTATGTTTTTTTGTTTCGTACAGAGCGCCTACAATCCGCTGTTTGTACTGAACGCATACACACTGTGGGGAAAAAGTGTCGATTATTAATATTTCAGCCGGCGTTACGTGTAGTAATCCGTTAGCTTTAAATGGATGATTTTTGGTTTATTAATTCCCTCTTCTGTATGTGGTGTGTAATAATTGCATCGAAAATGGAATGGCACTTAAAATTAGGTAATAATCGTTAACGAACACTTTGTTAATTACATCCAAAGTGACTCGGCATTAACAAAGCATGTAACGTTATTTCTTCCACACCAGTTTTAATGGTTACATTACAAATTCGCGTTTTAAAATAAACTAATAAAAGTATTTACACACCTGATGTGATAATTTACTTTTATGTTGGACATCCGTTTGTGATAAAGACACGCAAGGTGAATTATAACGGTTACTAATAACTAAACTCTTTTACTATAACGTATGGTCTTAATTTAACTTGTTTCGGCTCAAAAAGAAGCCATCATTCGCTTAATAAGACTCTCAAAAAGTTATTATGTAAGCTGCATAACATTACTTTACAACATATATATATATATATATATATATATCATATCTGAACTTGACAAATATCATAAAAGTACATGATAAGCTTAAATCAGTCATCATCATCATCATCCGTCACGAGTTGGGCCTTGATTGACCTACTTCGGCCTCGACTGTTAGTCTTTTCGAAGTCGTCGTCCTCCATTTGTGCTGTATTTCAGCATTATTTTTGTCATCCTGTTGTTGTTGATTCATGTTAAATGCTGTTGTCTATTTTATTTGTACCTTCGTAGTTTCTTGTCAACTGGCTCTACTTTAAACTCTTCCAGAATTTCTCCATTCCTTATGTGAATCCAAAATTATGTTATTTCCAAGAAATGTGATGAATTGATAAGTTAATTTAGCAATAAAACAGAGTTAGAAAGAGTATATTGGTATTGCGATATGGAAGTGATTGTTTTTCCGTAAATATTCTGCCTTGGGAGATGGTTTTATATTCGCATATCTCTTGACTGAAGGAATATTCATGATGTCCTCATTCCTTGATTTCCTTACATTCTGTCATCTGTTCTTAATGAAATTGTATAAACAAATGTATACAAGATCTGCAAACCCCGTGTTATTGCATTGTTATTGTAGGCGCTGAAGTTGCCTGGGTTACGCCAGCGCATAAAATTCAGGTAATAGATCTCAGCTTTTCAGAGATTTGTAAATCTTGATGATGACTTGTCAAGAGCCGAAATATGTTGCTGAGGTTTTTAAATAGAAACTTTGTGCTCACTGTTATGCTTTAGATTTTATTTCACAGTATATTTAGTGATTACGCAGCAAATTACTTGATTTTCTGCAATTATGTGATTCTACAACAGACACAATAATTAAGAGGTACATCGCAAATAACTCCTTTTTGACGCATCAGCCCACTCAGGCCTAAGCCGCCTCACTGTTTAAGTTTCTGGATCACACACAATTAGACACACACAACTGGCAGGACTCCTCTGAACAAGTGATTAGCCGGTCGCAGAGGCCACTGTCTACGCAACACGCAACCAACACAGGAGTTGAACATTCATGCACTCAGAGAGATTCGAATCCAAGGTCCCAGCAATGAAGCGGCCGCAGACCTTAGACAGCACTGCCGCCGGAACCGGCTCGCAAATTTTATGGCATTCCAAAATTGGATACCGTAATTTAGTCCAGATTTAATACTTCTATCCCATAACACCATCAAATGGAATTAGCCAAAATTAATTCCAAACCAGACGCACTGGTTCTACCGCGAATAATAATTTTCTTTACATATGGTATGCTTATATTACCCACTACTGATATACCAGCAGTGTGTGTACCGCCTGTGTTCGTTCACCAAATCACATTTTGTGAAAACGTTGTACGGTACGAGAAGGTGAAGTTGACACTAAAGCAGAGCGGCATTACTCTGCGAATGAATTTTGCGGTGGAGCAGCTTTGACTAGGGGCTTGGTTCATTACCGATCCGCTGCTAATGGCATCGCTGTCAACAGCATTGTCCAGTCTTGGCTTTTAATTTCCGGTGTACCCTTCTGAACCCGGCTTGCTGACGGCGGTGACAGAAGTGATAAGAAATCCGAGCTGTACTGGCGGTATAGTTGGCTGAATACGGCTTTCAAGGTGATACATGAAATACATGAGTATGTGTGTGCAAATGTCAGTGCATGACTTGAATAATATAAACAGGTCTTACAGGTCGTACATTCTTTGAAGTGAACTGCAGAAGTCATTATAGCTGTAAATGCCACATTTTTATTGACCATCGGTACAAAGCGACGTTTACTCCTACAAAATTCGCACTCATTCGAAGTGGAAAATAAAATTTCGAAATTACAAGCAACTAACGTAAATAATCGTTGAAACTTCAACAGAAATTTGTTTCGATTAGATTTGCATTAGATTAGTTTGCACAGTATGAATTGCGGGGTAACTTGCGACTGCCTGCTGTTATCAGTTTTAGCTCGTAATAAACATTCTGAAATCACGGTCTCAGTGATTAAGCAAGTTGCAGAATTACGGACGTTTCGGCTGTACCGTGACCTGAAAGAACAGTTCCCTGCCTTTAGCTGTGGAGAAGCGGGTTCAATCCCAAGTCAGGTCATGTTAAATTGGTGGTGGACAGAATGACATTGGAACAGGCTTTCGGCCAGTTACGTCGGTCAGTGGCTGTCCACGATAGGTATCTACTCATTCATTCATTTATCACCGACGCTATACAGCTCTTACTAGCCGGGGATAGCGTAGTCGTTATAGCGACTATTCTGTGGGTTGTACTGGCCCGGGGCGCGAATTCCAGGCAGGGGCAAGGATTTTTTTTCTTTCTTGAAATATCTTAATTCCCTCGGTTTTCCTATTCCATGGGTACGGGGTACCTTCCGACGTTAAAGTGGTCGGGGCGTGATACTGAACATTGACCGCTATCTAGTGCCGACGTTAAGCATGAGTGGAGCTATGCCTCTTCTTCCCCTGTTCCTTCGTGACCTGGGCATGGACAATTTTACCGCATTTTACTCTACGTCTCGTCTTAGAAATTGACAGCATAGATGAATAACACGAAACTTTCTTTAAATTCAGCCATATTTACGTTAATTTACTGACCTTGAACATACTAGAATAGAATTATGCACAAAGCGGTTCCCCTATACGCACGTAACCTAGATTTTTTTTTTTGTAAAGTTGGACAATGCAAAACCTAAACCGCATGCCTTACACTGTTGTTTATTTGAACAGTGTTCTGCTCCTATTCGTAACTGTGTTAGCGTTCATAACAAATTAAGTGTAAGAAGCATATGAGAAATAGCAGAAGCCAAGCGTCTAGGGTTAGAATTTACTACTCATACATCATATTATGAAGGTTATAGTTCCACATCTTGGCCCGCATATCCATCTAGCTAACGTACGACGTGGTTTTTCTCATTTTCTATGATAACATTCTTAGTTAGAGTATAAAAATACGTCACTAACACCTCTTTCTACATCCGTTCCAATTTATCAATCATATTTATCCTACACCTGAAATTACGCGTTATTTTCTTAGTGCAGAGTTATTCAGGGACTGAGTGTAGCTCAGACTGGCTACGGTGTAATATTGTGTGGTTAGCGAATACACCCAAAAGGACGCACACGTAAGTTACTGCCGCAGTTTTATTTACTTTATCTGCACTGTACTGGATACAAGGGAGACAAACAGGAAAAACCTGAAGAGGATAAACGGTATAAACGGGTACTTAACCGATCACCAAAGCACCACGGTTTTAGGTAGATTTACCTTACAGTATGAAACCTAAGTAGCTTACAGCGTCGTGAAATAGACACAGAAATAATTATACAGAGAGGTTCTAAATGAGTTACTTTACGTAACGAAACCTCAAGAGTTCGTAAGCTGAATACATAATATATGCGAATATTGTGTGCCGCCCTCGGGGGGAAATTTTGTCCGAGTGTGAAACTTCTCGTTAATTTTCATCCCGTGGCGGAGTTGAAAATGCGATGTTCTACACCCCTAGTTCACCATATGCTTTCATGAAGCAACTTTCCATTTATAATTACAAACTTAGTAATTAATGAACTTGATTATATCACAAATGCTTTTTTCTCTTGTGCTTTCACACATTTTCTATCGATTTTCGATGGGTTACACAGAACTAATCAAGCTTTCCTTGTACTGTTGACTACTCTCAAAGCAGATTGTGCAAAATTAGTCGTGCAGACGTATTGCATTCTTCATATGAACATGGCAAGATTTCAGATGCCGTGCTGTGAAAGCAAAATTAATAGTGTAAGAAAAATACATATCTGACTCAACTAAACGAACTTAATGTATTTAAATGACGTGTTTTTATTTATGATTTTGTTCAATCTTAGGTTGTATAATTATTTATTTGTGGTTTGTATCATGAATCTTTCAGTAAGTCAGAAAGAGCTGAACAAAACTGTGAAATTTGCTGTTAGGACATCTGGATCGAAAATTGAAGTCATTACTGCCGGGGTACATATTTTAGAGCTGTACTGCTGTACCAAAGTACCCCTGATGGGTACGAGGGTGACATTAAAATGCATGTTAAGAGACACAGCTTGGAAACAATGTGCAGCATGTGCTGGGTAAGGAATTTAAAATTCCGTGAAGTCGAACAAGTTCACCATAGACTTGTATTACGAACGTATTGTAAATTCGAAAGAAACAGCCTTTACGACATTTTTTGGGTTATCACGTCGTTGGCTGTGGACATTTATTTCTCTGAAATACGAAACCTCGTTTCTTGTTAAATAGCGATCAAAATTTTGGAGAAATATTTGGTCACGATGTTTGCGGTAGAATTTTGGAGACAGAATTTTCTTCCACTACGTTTGCACACATCGGACAAGCTACAAGACGTCACATCCCAAGAGAGAAGAAGGTAAAGATAATTTATTCTTCACATAGAAAATGTGTTTTCCTTAGGACAGCGAAAGTGCTGATAGCCCATTATTAATCTGGGTTCCCATTTATTGCAGACCGGAACGTAATGATAATTACTAAACCCTGAACTTTATAGTAGCCTTTTAACATTGTTACAATTTGTGTAACGTTGTTAAAGTCACTTGCGCAGTCAAATTTTGTTCTTTACGGATTGTGGCCATTAAATTCCACTCGTTACTTTAAGCCATATTTTAATCCAATTAAGTAGCGAGACTCAATAACTCTCAGAAAGACGCCTAGCGAATTACACAGCTCCTTGAACTCAAGACGAAGAGGCCGTCAATGCCTTGACTGGGAGTGGACTTCAGATATTATTTTCGGCTTTTGCTGTCACATTAGCAATGCGAGAACTTTAATCATTCGCAGAATACAACCAACAAGATGCAAAGTTTCACAATTTATTTATTTCTGTAGGACGCTCTACATGTTTCAGACGGTTTTTCCGTCCAACATCAGGAGCTCAAAACTGCACATACAGCGTCAGGTATTTGTTAGACCAATACCTGATCCTGTATGTGTAGTTTTGAGCTCCTGATGATGGATGAAGAATCCGTCTGAAACATGTAGAGCTGTTTTCCAAAATATTCAGAGTACTCTTAAATCTGTGAATGAAACGGCCACTAGAGGTGACATCTATCTTTATGTAACTTGTTACTGGCTCAGTCTAGGTATGTCGAATGGCATATAATTATTAAAAAATGAATTGGAAAGAATGTGGAGGGAAGGATTCGTGGCTTTTGTCGAAATACCATCCAGTTATTGGCCTGAAGGGACTGAATAACACGGAAGTTATCAGGCTAACCGATCTCCGGGTTTTAATTCAGGACTTTCCCAATACGAAAAGCAAATGGTGACTATTCCACAGTGACGTCCCTCTTAATTTGTTACATCAAAAACATTTTGAACTTTTGGCGGGAAAGCTGAAGCGAAAATACCGCTTGGAATATGCATGTGTGTATGTAATGGGTAACGTCAAAACTGGTTTTGTAGGAATAGAACAGGGACTGAGTAAGGCGTAGAGTGGATTGAACTGGCTCAGGGTGGAAGATAAATAATTCTGGGCTTGCAGAAATATGGAAGGACCTCTTGACAAGCTGAGAATCGCTTTCTTATGGAGCATTGTACTTCTTGCTTGTTAATTAAATTTGAGCTCTTTTAATTTATCAGTAAGGGATCTAAGGAGAACCTTTTGAGAAATCAAATATATAAACTACTGTATAATTGATGAAAGGTACTCAGTATTTTAATTTTAATATTCATATTTTTTCCTTGGGTATGACACATTATATTTTGATAGATACCTACTGTTAAAGCAAATCCACTGCCTCCATTTTCAACTCAGACGATCCTGTCCACATATCTTACTACCCACAACACGGTGTGAAAACATTTTCAGCCTGAAAGCGGTTGCAGTGAAGTTTTACGAGTCATCAGTACCCATTTACCGAGCTAAAAGCATGACAGACCGACCTTACGCAAGATAATGAAGGTTGTTATGTCAGTCCAAAACTATGGTATTTACAGGTCCCACTACAAACGGTGTGAAAACCATCAGTCCTAAAAATTGACTTAGTATATCACTCCGAAACGTTGGTACCCAACGACAAGACCATCTTGTAGTCTGTTACAGCAAAGTCTTGGTACCCATCTGCCAGACAGACAGCAAGGTTGTGATGTCAAAAGTACCCTATACGCCGCAAGTTATCGCACCAAAACCTTGTCACTCACCTGCATGGTTGCAAGATGGTGTCAAAATAATGGAGGCAGTTTGTTTGGTGTTGTATGTACATATTCCTTGCAACATCCATTACACGCAAATTTCACCACCAACTATTTACACAATGTTCTGTATTTATTACACAGAGCTGCCACCTGTACAGCGTCTTCATTCACGGTGCACACACGGAGTAGCAAAACAGCGGATTATCCGATCCAGATTAAATGAAGAGAACATGCCAGCACCACAGATGTCTGGATACGGAGCATTTACTGTTAATACTTTTAGAACCTGTAACTTATATGAGATCAGTTAAAATAGAGTTTTAACGTTATAACTACCCGTTTATGTACTGGCGACGTATATGCTGATAATAATCGTTGTGTTTTTCCTACATTTTACATATATGTATATATACGCGCGCGCACACACACACGTATTTATATAGTCTGCCAGTTATCTACGATAAGTTGCCATATACGCTGTGCACGTCGACCAAATTCGTAACTCTCTGAAGATGGCCAGAACATACAGAAAACATGTAGGAGCGTTGTGTAATAAATGTAAAACGTGTGCAAGTAGCTGGAAGTAAATCTGTGTGAAAGGAGACAGTTGTTAATCGGAAAATTTGATGTCCATCTAACAGAATGTAGCATAATGTCACAGCTTGGAAGACTGCATTATTATTATTATTATTTACTTTACCTTTACACTTCCGTATAGTGTATAACTTGGGAAGTTGCATGACCTAACTAAGTTAAATTTGTGCAATTTTAGTTCGTGTTTGTTACTGCAGCACATAAACGAAAAATAAACTGTTTGCCTTGGAGTTACAGAAGAATGTTATGCCGTAACTCTTTTTATTAGTTTCCTTAACAATAAATGGCCAGCTCATCATTAAACTCCTAACATTTTCTTTAATATTGCAATTACAATAAGGTCAGGCAAAACACATTTTATTCTATTACAACCCCACAAAATTTTCGAAATCATTCTCAAAATTAAAGGGCCTGTTATCTCAGACATACACCTTCCCCTCGTTCCTCAGCAGTCAACACTCTTACAGTGGTCATTCAGACACGGAATGGACACGACTCTGTACAGTATGCTACAAAAGCATGTGTCGTGATATTAATTTCACATGTGTAAGAACCAAGGGAATCAGAATGTCCAGCAATAGTTAAAAACTGTGGAACTATTTATGATCTTCGGTAAACGTCAGTTTTTAAAGTTTGAAGTATGTACCGTGCATATTTGTATGATTTATTATTTAGACCTACAAATGCGCAATATATTAACAATATATTAACTTCAAGCTTTTAGATACTCAACAAGTAAAAATCTATTACCTCTATAAGAACATGAAGCTAAAGTTAATTAAAACGAAAGCAGCTATCTGGTACAACAAAATATGCAGAGCTAAGCAAAGGAGTATTTTACGATACAGACATTATTGTTAATATTTTGCGCATTTGTTGGTCTAAATAATACATTTTTTAAAGTTCTTTTCCCTCCCAAAATTACTTCCATGTGACTTGTTTAATTCATCTCATCCCCTGTTAAAATTGCTTTTTCTATTGTTTTTATATATTCTAAAATGTCAATACAAGAACGTACCACTTAAACACCACATCTGTGAGAGAAAGTTACCCCCTTCAAGTGCGCAAGACGACTGTGCATCTCACACTGGCCGTCTTCTGAAGAATATCCTACATTTGTACTGATTTTGCCTTTAAATATTTTGATATTATTACTTATTTTTCATATTGATATATTCCTGATATGTTGTTTTTTTTAATACTGTAAACACGGTTATATGCATGTATATTCTGTTTCCCAAGGCTGTTCTACTCATGTTACGTATACCAACATAACAACCCCAAATGTGAGTTTCTTGAGATCTCCAATCCATATAAATTGTTTACATATATTCCTTTATTCTTGTGTTCAAATTATTGATGATATTTTAGGCCGAAACATGTAGTTGAAAACAATAGACTAAATCCTTGTGTTTTGACTGGACATACCGCAATTCTAATTGTTAAGAAGCACAACCGGGATGAATTGTCTTAAAATTGTTCTTTACTTTGAAGACTATACACAGATGAACGGCTGTAAGCTATGTAACGTACAGACACACTGCTTGATTTTCTGGGAAGGTTGAATGCGTAAAATTAAATCTAATCACATAAACAAATTGCAGGTACCGCAGAACATTCGTGTTGTGTTGCTGGCTAGTGTTGACTGCGTGTTCACTACGCAGAAGTATTAATCATTCTTACTAGGTAATATTAGAACCACAAGGTGACAGCAGTAAAAGGCAGTGACAGAGGTGAAGTCAGCAGGCAGCAACTTCCCCCCCCCCCCCGGGGAATTTTCAACACTTTCAAAATTTTTTTAAACATGCTTTAAAAGTGGATTTATTGTAATAAAAAAAAATAAAGGAC
>Ga0136643_10014316_pt1 | contig 11895 bp, 4 predicted proteins | sample TergutLab28metaG_FD_96883 | JGI IMG/M metagenome (GOLD analysis project Ga0136643, IMG submission 96883) | Labiotermes labralis P1 segment gut microbial communities from Petit-Saut dam, French Guiana - Lab288 P1 (version 3) (version 3) | ecosystem: Host-associated > Arthropoda: Insects >...
AACAACAATACACACAACACAACTAACAACAATACACACAAGACAACTAACAACAACACACACAACACAACTACAACAATACACACAACACAACTAACAACAATACACACAAGACAACTAACAACAATACACACAAATCAACTAACAACAATACGCACAAGACAACTAACAACAATACACACAAGACAATTAACAACAATACACACAAATCAACTAACAACAATACACACAAGACAACTAACAATAATACACACAAGACAATTAACAACAATACACACAAATCAACTAACAACAATACACACAACACAACTAACAACAATACACACAAGACAACTTAAAACTAGCAAAAATACGCGCGAGAAAAATTAGAATTTTACAACTTGTACAAAAATAAAGACACCCAAGCAAGACAGTACTGTGTACAGTTTATTGTAATTGTTTTTTCCCCCAATCATTAATTCACTCACGCTTTCACCCCAGTCCTTCACTTCTCATCACTTACTACTCCTACAAACCTTTTCCATAAAGACTCGTCCCGTCCCCCCCTTCCCTATACTGCACTTCACTTCGCCTCATTCCATTTTACTTTGCTTCGTTCACTTCACTTCACTTTATTGCACTTCGCTACCCTCCACGTTAGATAACTTTTCACTTCACTTTAGACTTTTCACTTCACTAGACACAGCTTCTCTATAATTTTCGATGATTTCCAGCACATTTTACTTCTTTTTAATTCAACTCAATTATCACTTTCCTTACACTGTAGGATTAAATTACACAGTCAATAAATAAATTACAAAATGAAACACTCGATGTATAATAAATGTACCGGTCTACCAAACTACACGCAGTAGTCTCTCAGAAGTATCTGGACCTACGAATCACCACTGTGCTAATCTCCAATCCTATTCATATCTACGCAATTAAAGAAGTCTCCTCAATAAGGCAACGTCGAAGTAAATCGGTCCGTTTGTTCATTAAAATTCCCGCAGTTAGCAGACGCACAGCTTCGCTCACTCTTAACGTCGGTACCAGACATCAGTCTCACGTCCTGGCCGCGTTACCTCTGGAGAAACAGATCCCTGTACCCGTCAGACAAGACGGCGAACCGGTACAGAAATTGTGGAGAAACGACGATTCGTTTGACGCGACTCAAGACATGTAAACCAGCTCCCAGTTCATTAAGCCAGTGTCTCAGGCGGTCTCTTGACTGATTCATTATGATCCGTAACAACCCAATAGCCAATCAATATAATATTCACAGGACAGACCATGTCCGTATAGAGTAACATTGAGGCCCGTTCGTTCAAGTATCGCTGCAGTAAGAAAAAATATAATATTACATATTCTAAGTGTGTTTCTGTAGCCTTAGGCAACCAGCATGCAATGCGCATGCGCAATCTGTGGTCCGTTCGGCTGTTCCATATTTTTCCACATTATCTCACACAGGGCAACATCTTCAACAAGCTTTTGAATATGTATAAAATATATTTTTGATATTCTATACAAATTTTGTCCTAAATATCTCTCGTTATAATAACAGAGCGAGATATGATCAAAACCGTATATTGTTGTTCTTCTTGCAAAAATGACCGCAATCCTTGTCCGATTTAAAGAAACTTGAATTTTGTCGAGAGATTTTCAAACAATATTCACGTACAAAATTTCATGAAAATCCGCCCATTTGTGGCCGATTTTTTTCCACGCAAACAGACGGACAGACATGGCCAAGTCAATAGTAGCTTTTCGTAATTTTGCAAAACGGGCCTCAAAATGGTGCAACAAATGTGCCATGATCATGTTCAAATACGTATAAAAGTTTCGCAATTCGTTTTTCACCTTAAAAGACCTACAGCTCTGGAAGGTGCAGCGCGCCGTTACTTCCAGTTCTCAGCTGCGAAGTGCTTAATTAGAAAACTTTTTGCACGCAGATTACCGTGCTTTAAACCAGAAACAAGCAATACGTTACAGCAACTACCTGCATACTAACTTATATCCAATCGCACCGCGAGCTGAGAGAATTGGTCATTCCAGAGGGTGAAGTTTTCAAAAGGCCTAGAAACCTAATATCTAAAGCAGAGAACTGGAAGCCCTTCAAACTATCGGAAGAAGCTTAAGTTTAATTACAATCCGGTACCGAGTGTATAAATAAGGACTTTGTTGAAATGGAGGAAATGGCGTTCGCCACAACGGTGTATATGAGAGTATCCAATGATTTGAGAACCATGCTGCCACTTGTTTGCTTCGCTCGTTAGCAATCAGTGAAGTATAAAGATATATTAAATGTCTTTGTACGGCATTCTGGAACTGAAATGATCCATTGTCAGTTAACCTTTTGGTGCCGGAATTATTTTTTTAATTTTAGCACACCCTGTATATAAAATGTGAATAATACAGGAACCAAAAACGTTAGAATTATGAAACAAACTGCATTTTGAAGAGAAAAAAAAGGATAGTATATACCATGTTTAAAATATTCGGTACATGTATTTGTTGAATAAATATATAAAATGCAACTTTAGAGGTCAGCGGTGCGGTACGACCACTATAGTTGACATTAGGCGTCAAAGGGTTAATAGAGAGACTAAGATAAGGACTGGGCGACAAGGAAATTGTGATCGACTCCCAGCGGAGATCTGTAGCAGTGTCCATACTGGATAAGTTTTTCTTCCCGCCCGTCTACAGCTGACGGTTGACTCGCACTGACCATTTACCTGCATTTACCACCGAAGTTAAGAATTCGTATAGCGATAATTCCACTCCAGTATATTTGTTCAAAGCGTTGTGCTTATTTCCGCAAGAGATAAAATCTTAACTTTGCTTTGTTAAGCACTAAATTTTACATTTAATTTGCATGTCTTTGCAAGAAGGGGCGCTCACAACAAGGCGAAGAAAAATGTGGTTTTCAGCCAGAAACTAACATGCAAATTAGGAAAAATGGATTCCCCATACGTATGTGGATTATGTATATCTATATTTCTTCAAGTTTTTTGAACTTTTGGCGCCGGAATTATTTTTTTTAAATTTTAGCACACCCTGTATATAAAATGTGAATAATACAGGAACCAAATACTTTAGAATTATGAAACAAACTGCATTTTGAAGAGAAAAAGACGGAGAGTATAAAATATGTTTAAAATATTCAGTACCTATATTTGTTGAATAAATATATAAAATGCAACTTTGGAGGTTAGCGGTGCGGTAGGTCAAATATAGTTGACGTTAGGCGTCTAAAGGTTAATACTCAGGAGCGGAAATTCAAATTTTGAAAACTGCAGAACTTCCTAAAATTTTAGGACGAAGATTTAAAAATAAAATATCATCTACTAAATGGATAATGCTACTTAGGTTACGCATCGTCGTTTATTGCTGAGAAATAAAGGAACGGAATAAACACTCTCTTTTCGAGACTATAAATTTCTGCCTTAAACATTCCATAATTAAGACTTGAAATACTTCTGCATTTCTGTCCAATGATGAGTCGAGTCGGAGTTCAGTTGCGGACTTCACGCAGTAACTTCACGCAGTAACTCTTTGTCTCTATTCATCTCATTTTGCTTTACCATTTATAACTTTGTGGGATCTCCTTTCTTATTGAAAATCACGTGCTCTGAATTTGGTTACACATAAGTATTTAACTCCCATCTGTTTCTAGATCTACGATAGCTTGCTTTCTTGAGCATACTTAGTCATTTAAAGCTGAGTGGTAAACATTTGTACCAATTCCTGGAACATTTAAAGAACTCCGTATTTCTTTTCCACACAGTTCATTTACAAGGACGAGTTTTATTCTCAAATTCAAAATTGATCTCTTCCTTGAACGTTAAATGGCTGGCGAATTTAATGGACACAAACTTACGTTCTCTGTGAAAGACTAACTGAAATTTTATACACGTTTAGATAAATGACAGTCTGTGAAATGGTAAAATGGGTCGCCAGACTGTTCTATTAGTATAAACTGTTTAACTATGCTGAAGGCCTGCCGATAATGGCTGACATGAATTATTAAAGCCTCGTGTAGTTTGAGTCCTCCTGGAAACGTTATAGACGTAGGAAATCTGTTTAACATATGAATAAATAATCACTGAAGGAATTTCGTTGCTATGCTCTATGTAAATGACGAACGAACATGGCTGCACACAGTGCGAGATCATGTTCATTGCATTAATATAAACCAACCGCTAACTACAGAATTCTTAGTAAGGAGCATTACCATATATTCAGTTATTACGGGCTTATCTTTGATAATAAAAATCAGGAACATGCTTAACTCAGCATTCTGTGCATATGAAAGAAAATATAAAGAGAGTCACAACTTGAAGAAGGATAGATAAAACAACCAAATGAGAAGAGGAATACACTAAGAGAAATTACCTGGTACAAAATTACGTTTGGGCAAGAATTATATCTCCGGGGATATTTCTGTCTTGTTTCAGGCACTGATCTTTCTTCTGTCCCCTTCTGTAATATTGGCTGCATAAACAAATATTAGATGGGAATTTTCAACAACACGTGGCCTCGGTTGAAACTTACTCAAATAACGTAATGGGAGTCTCTTAAATTATGCAACAAATATCTTTCCTTATGAAAATATCATGCAGACAGGCAGAGAGATAGGGGAGTGCGTGAGTGGTGAGAAACGGCTCTGGTAATTCTATATTCTCTGCGCTACCACTACCCAAAAACAGCCACTGTTGTCGACTCCAGTTGAAATGTGATGACACACGGTGACGCACGGGAGGGGAAGTAAAGGGGAAACTGGCGAATGCAGTAGGTAGCCAGTACACTTCACACTACCTCGGAACATGATGTATCCAGCATTACTACCGCTGATGCGCACACCTCGGTTGCCAGTAGTCGACTGAACTGACGCACCCTCGCCGATTTAAATGGACTCGTCCGTTTCGCCGAAAGACGAAATCTGATTTTTGCGCGTGTGCCATCACATTTCAACTGGCAACTAAATAGAAGACTGCAAAACTTGACAGTACTGCCCCTCGTTAGACACAAGTACCATTCATATCGCTTTATCGCGTTGAGGTAAGGAAGGGAAGGACAGGCGTCGATGCAGAACTTTGTTGAGGGAAATTCTTCATGAACATCTCACTCGAATAAGGAGAATTTGCAGGAATTACCATCAAAATGACCTTGGACTGAGACGACTCTTTAGACACACAGATTACAAATATGGAAACGGATTAAGCTGGCACAAATTTCATCCAATGGCTACGACAGGCACATAGACTCCTGAATTTCTCCTACCATTGCATTATTTAGGCCTTATATTAACCATTTAAACGCTGAGTTAAATCTCATCTGCCATTTGCTGGCATTATTAGGAGCTCACCATGTACTCCACGTTAGCAGGATAAGGGTTAAGATACACTATCCTTTATCAATTTAAATTTTATAATTAGAGCTACCAAACCTAAGGCTTATTTGAGATCTGCGCTCTTCTGGAATCTTACGCAGCGTAGGTTGGTAATTTGTTTCGGGACAATTTATCGGTCCCCATATTCAAGGATTAAATCAAATACATAACATATGTATTCACTCTGTCAGATCTCACAAGTTTACAATAATTAATGCAATAGAAAATTGTATAAAATTGTAGAAAACCGTTGTGAAATAGCGTTAGTTAAAGTGAATATATTTGCAATATATTTTAAACCCCTAGTTTCAAATTCTTGTACCGGTGGACGATAACAACCTAACGCTAATACTAATTTACTGAAGTATATCCCGTTTCAGCTTTGGAACATTCAAGAACGAAGCGTTTACCTTCCGTCGAACACAACCAGATTTTACAGATTTAAAGAATTTTACATTGCCATAATATCTCAGTCGATATGGCGACTGGCTACGGGATGGACGGTCCGGGGATCGAAGTCCGGTGGGGGTGATATTTTCCGCACCCGTCCAGACCGGCAACGGGGTCCCACCCAGCCTCCTACACAATGATTACCGGGTGTTTCTCGGGGATAGAGCGGACGGGGCGTGGCGTTGACGAGGTTAAAGAAAGCGTAGAGCTATACCTCCACTCCCCCTCTGGGCCTTCGTGGCCTGTTCTAGGGTGAACTTTACCTTTGAACTTTAACCCTTTGACGCCTAATGTCAACTATAGTGGTCGTACCGCACCGCTAACCTCTAAAGTTGCATTTTACATATTTATTCAACAAACGTAGATACTGAATATGTTAAACATGGTATAAAATCTACGCTTTTTTCTCTTCAAAATGCAGTTTGTTTCATAATTCTAACGTATTTGATTCCTGTATTCACATTTTATATACAGGTGTGCTAAAATTAAAAGAAATAATTCCGGCGCCAAAATGTTAATAATCACTATAAATTTGTGGGATGCCAAAGAGTGAAGACACGTGTATTGCATTTTACTCTACGTTCAAACAACTCTTTACCCATACCTTGTGGCGAAAATAGTGGCTATCTCCACTCACTCCTGCGCAGGTTTTCTCGACGAGATGGTGTTTCAAACACAGACAGCTTCACCTATCTACTTACATGATATGTTCCCAATACCATGTACTTTAGATTCCCATATTCTGCGTATTCCATGTAAGATAGTACTTGAAGGTACAGACCATAAAATCCACTTTCGGTCCTCTTTGTTCCTGCATCGACAGACTCTTCTATTTTACAGCTGAATTCAAGGTGTATAGAAAATACTCTAGATGGAAGTACTGTTAATGTCGGATCTGTTGGCGAGGGATTTCAACAGTCTAATTGTTCGCCTTTCAGCTCTCTATACAATACTGGGCAGCCCAAACACACTTCACAAAATGAAGAAGCATAATACACGTGCGCGGAAATTGTAGAGTGACATTATTACCAGCAGAGAGACAGAGAGGCCAGTCTTTTTGAGGCCTCTTTTACTCTTGCACATGAAAGGCGTGTACACGATTATTTGGAAGATGCCTGGGGTGAGAAAAACGAATTCGCATGGACTTTGCTGTTCATTTATATAGTTATTTCGCCTGTAGCATTTCCTGTACTTAATACCTGGCGAATTCTTTCATTACACGTAATTGGTGAATTTTATATTTCGGATTCCTCGCAGCTATCGTCCAGTCTGGTCATTTAAATGACTTTACATATATTCGTACATTCTGACACAAAACGATGTGCATGAGAAACCGACACACGGTCCCGCGTTTGGGCCAGATTCCAAAATTAATGAGGTACTAACAGACCTTTTTTTTTTTTACCGGAGGGTCACGGTTCTTGGAAAAGTGTTAGCGGGAATTCTTCTTGTTTTGGGACTGCTTCGCCCATAACATCAAGGTTGTGCGATCTTCCGCAACGTTAGGAAGTATCTACGTAACGACACATTTCCAGGAGATACGAATCCTCAACATGAACCTCAGTTTTAAGCCGCGTCAGGTGACTGAACGGCCAGCAAAACGACGTTTCTAGAACCATCTGCGTTCTACAATAAAATGGTTTATTCCATTCTACCACAACCATAATATATTAGTTTCTTGGTTACATATTTCGGTTTTTACAAAACCATCTTCAGGCCAATGTTAACCACAGGGAGGTACATTTATTGTGTACATACATTATGGGATCCAACAGTGTTTACACAAAATCGTAACAATCATAATGATTTTCCTTTTAAAAATGTAAGTGTAATATATATATAATAGGGCATATGTTATTATTAATAAACACTATGGGATACCATAATGTATGCACACACTGAATGTACAGGGTGAGTCTCTCGCTAGAGGGCCCAAACTATTGTCTATGTATACAGTCGAACAGCGCGGTTTTCTCTTTCGTAAATACTGGCAAACAGGTTCATTTAAAGCATGCCAGATGGCATTTCGAACGGAATTTGATGAAAGACGTGCACCATCGATGTGTTGCATCCAGAAATTGGTTAAAAAGTTAGAGACAAGGGAAAGCCGATCTAACGCCTGCCGACTTCTGTCTTTGGGGGCCTATTGAAGGGCAAAGTGTACAAAAATACACCCCACACAATTGAACAACTCAAAGACGCTATACGCCAAGAGATTCAAGCCGTCAACGTCGACACTTTGTGAAAAGTATTCCAGAATTTGGAGAAACGCTTTCCAGTGTGCTTGGATGTGAAAGGAGACCAGTTTCAGCATCGATTATGTGCAGGTCCTGTTTTGCATCGTTCCCGGTATGTGTATATAAATTTTAAAGTTATTATCCCAATAACATAATTTTGTATAGACAATGGTTTCGGGCCTCTAGCGAGAGACTCTCCCTGTACCTCCCTGTGGTCAACATTGGCTGAAGACGGTGTTGTAAAAACCAAAACACGTTACCAAGAGAGTAATGTATTATGGTTGTGTTCAGACGGAATATACCATTTTATTGAATACCAGATATACATCGGGATGTCTCCCAGTAAAAGACAAATTTTAGCTCGTCTGTGTTCTGGTCAACGGAGCAAATTGGATATCGCGGTCCGGCGACCAGCACCGAGACGGTCCTCGAAAACTTCGCTATACCCGCCAATCAAGCACCTGACTCGGCTCCGAGCCCAGGAAATGTTTTTTTTTTAAATTCAGTTTTCGTGGAATCTTCATGTCAAATATCCTGACGACACAAACGGTAACAAACTAACAAACTAGCAGTAAGAATGTGAATGTGGAATAAAACAAAGGCCAGTACGTAATTCATGGCAAGTTAACTTTCATACAAATTGAACAGTAGCCCTATGTCTAAGGTTTGAGTTTAAGTTACAGAATTCCATAATTTATTTCATTAATTTATGGTATGTCATACAGGTTTTTGGTTGGGAAACCTGAAGGAAAGAGACCACTTGGGAGACTCAGGCGTAGATGGGAGGATAATATTAAGATGGATCTTCAGGAAGTGGGATGTGGGAACATGGATTGGATCGAGCTGGCTCAGGATAGAGACAGGTGGCGGACACTTGCGACTGTGGTAATGAACTTTCGGGTTCCATAAAATGCGAAGAATTTCTTCAATAGCGGAAAACCTCTTGGCTTCTCAAGAAGTACTCTGCTACGTGGGGTAAGTGAATAAGTGAGTAAGTACGTAAGTAAGTAATTAAGTAAGTACGTAAGTAACTATGTAAGTAAGTTCGTAAGTAAGTGAGGAATTAAATAATTAAATACGTAAGTAATTAAATAAGTACGTGAGTAAGTGAGGAAGTAAGTAATTAGGTAAGTACGTAAGTAAGTAACTATGTAAGTAAGTACGTAAGTAAGTAAGTGAGGAAGTAAGTGATTAAGTACGTAAGTAATTAAGTAAGTACGTATTTAAGTACGTAAGTGAGGAAGTAAGTAATTAAGTACGTAAATAATTAAGTAAGTAAGTAAGCAATAAGTAACTATGTAAGTAAGTACGTAAGTGAGTAAGTAAGTGAGAAAGTAAGTAATTAAGTACGTAAGTAAGTAATTAAGTAATTATGTAAGTAAGTAAGGAAGTACGTAAGTAAGTACGTGAGGAAGTAAGGAAGTAAGTAATTAAGTGGGTACGTAAGTAAATAATTAAGTAAGTACATAAGCACTTAAGTAACTACGTAAGTAAGTACGTAAGTGAGTAAGTAAGGAAATAAGTAAGGAAGTAAGTATAGTTTTTCATCTCACGGAACCAAGAAAATCAAGGCAGTTCATTACCGTCTAGACGACATGGCAAGTGTCTTAAAGTGTTTTAATACGGAGATCCCAACCAGTCTGAGGCATAGGCCAGTGACCGGAATTTGCATTTTAATAGACCCTCCTGGTTACACGATTAAATTTTCCTTCTATTACATTTTATTTCCCTCACGAAATATAACTAATGGTCTAAGACTGCAACAGGAAACATGACATTCTAAATTTGCATAAACATTTTCTTTGTTATACAATTTTTTGAAGAGAAAATTACAAAAATGTAGAATCCTTAAATAAATTTCACATCATTTAAATATTATTCGGTCTCAAGAGTACATTTTATAAGGTGCCAGAAAGTGAAGCTGAATGAAAGATGTGAATAGAGCTCCTAGCTATTAAAAGGTACAATTCTACAAGACATAAATCTGGGGCACTACACCGAATATTACTTCAGAACAACCCATGACACAGTAAAATCTATTGACCTCAAAGTAAGACAAAAACCAATTCAATTACAATCCGTCAGGGTCGTGCACAATAAAGGATATGCAAAGAACTGACCTTAGTATAAATTTATCTCAGTAATTAACCATCTTGATGCACAAAATTTTGTTTTACAATAAGTTTATTTCATGCCTCTACATTTTTCGAACACATGTGCTCATCATCAGGAGGTCAAAATTGTATTATAATGTATTATATATTATGTAATATATAAAAAATATATAATATAAATGATATATGTAATATATAATATATATTATATAGTACATAATATATTATAATAAAATTTAATTTTTACCTCCTGATGATGAGCACATGTGCTCAAAACATGTGGAGGCATGAAATAAACTTTTCGTAAAGCAAAATTTTGTGCAAAATTTTGGTTAATTACTCAGATAAATATATGTGTATATAACATATATCTTATATATTACATAAAATACATTATATATTACATAACATATAATGTATTAAAATACAATTTTGACCTGCTGAGGATGAGCATGGTGCTCGAAACATGTAGAGGCATGAAATAAAACTTATTGCAAAACAAAATTTTGTGCATCAAGTTGGTTAAATACTGAGATAAATATACTGAGATGCAGCACGGTCAGCAAAACGTCAAAGCTTATTATAAATGTCCCGGCGTATAGATATGTTATCTCCTGTCTATAAAACGTTAAATTTCCACTTCCAGACTCCAAAGCTGTCACCGAAACTGTACATTTATGTCATTCAATATCACTCCGGAGGGACCAGAAACTGGACAGAAAGAGAATATCCAAGCGAAATCTGTACTTACTCTAACAGGCACCGTTAAACTTACGACTTTAGCCGAACTTGCAGTAAATCCGTTTATAACTTTCTTGTTTTACTCGTAGCTAGCTATACATGATTTATTTAATGATGCTGTCCGTAGCTCAAGATTATATGTCGTCAGGTTGTTGGGGGATAAATAATTAATGAATTGTAAATTTCAGGAAAGTAAGATGGGCTCCCGCAGTTGGACTGGGCTGACTGAAAAAAAAAGACGACATATTAGTCAAACCGGATATCCGGTTGAATTTTGATACAACGATAGACACATCTGCCCGAATGTCAGTCCTTTGGACATGAAAGTTTTTGAATATGTCTTATAACACGACGGTTAGAGTATGCGCCAGGTGCTTATGGATTAACCTTTAGACGTCTAACGTCAACTATAGTGGTCGTACCGCACCGCTAACCTCTAAAGTTACATTTTATATATTTATTCAACAAATATAGGTACTGAACATTTTAAACATGGTATATATTCTCCGTTTTTTTCTCTTCAAAATGCAGTTCGTTTCATAATTCTAACGTATTTGGTTTCTGTATTATTCACATTTTATATACAGGGTGTACTAAAATTAAAAAAAATAATTCCGGCGCCAAAAGGTTAAGAAACTCTTTTTCTGTCCACGCAATGTGATAATATGATTCGTATAACTCTGTTCACCATCTATTGCCACTTCCCACAGCACAATTAATTGTATGAATTCTGTGTGTAATTTTATTTCCTGCAACTTAGGAACGCTATATTCTACCATCTTTCCACATACCAATCCGAGTTTTAAGGAACCAACTCTGTATGTCGAATTTTCAATTTTCACAAATTATTACTCAAGAATTGTTTTGTATGGGTGTGAAACTTGGTCGCTGACATTGCGGGAGGAAAGGAAGCTGAGGGTGTTTGAGAACATGGTGTTGAGGAGAATATTTGGACCTAGGAGGGACGAGGTAACCGGGGAAT
>Ga0136643_10014321_pt1 | contig 11893 bp, 8 predicted proteins | sample TergutLab28metaG_FD_96883 | JGI IMG/M metagenome (GOLD analysis project Ga0136643, IMG submission 96883) | Labiotermes labralis P1 segment gut microbial communities from Petit-Saut dam, French Guiana - Lab288 P1 (version 3) (version 3) | ecosystem: Host-associated > Arthropoda: Insects >...
CCAAAAACCAGGTACGAATGGGGACGGGGAGGGGGGGGGTACCGCCCCCGGGGGATTAAAGAAAAGGGGGGGTCTTGCCCCCAAAACTCCCCCTTTTTTTCCCGGGCCCCCCCCCCCCCCCAAAAAAAACTGTGGCATTTACCGGCTGGGACGCTGGGTTGGTAGCAGACTGGTCAACCATAGCGACGTTGAGAACAAATCTTTATTCCTTTCCGTGATCGAACCCCGTACATCGGATCATGCAGCCTGTAAACTAGTTACTCACCGCACTGACTCAGCTACAGGATTCACACGTCGGCAATAATTGAAGCTCTTATTCGGATTATTAATTTTATCAGGGACCGCCGGGAAATCTTAGACGTAGATGGAAGAGCTTAACGTAACACAGTGTGAGGTCTGAATTATGTGACTTAGAGCCTGGTCCAACGGATAGCTTATGTCTAACGGCAATGAAAACTCGGCAATGAAAACTCACCTTCTCTAGATTTTGGGAATTTCTTGACTAGCTGAGGGACAGCTGGCGTTTCAAGAAGGTCTCTGTCCATGGAGTGAGTGAGTGAGTGAGTGAGTGAGTGAGTGAGTGAATGAGTGAGTGAGTGATTGAGTTAGTGGGTGAGTGAGTGATTGAGTGAGTGGGTGAGTGAGTGAGTGAGTGAGTGAGTTAGTGAGTGAGTGAGTGAGTGAGTGGGAGATTGGTTAATTGATTGAGTGAGTGAGTGGGTAAAACAATCCCATTACAGGCCTGGACAAGCCGTAAGGATTCCAGGAGGTTGAGGTTCCCAGATTTCGAGACAATCGACACATGAATGTTGTAAGGTTGTCAGCCCTACGCACCGACCGCCTTTACCCACCGGGAAATATACCTGGTACTCATTTCTGTGGGGGACTGCGGTAGCACAGTGGTTAAGGTGCTGTGCTACAAATCTAAATGTCGCTGGTTCGATCCCAGATGGTGTCAGTGGATTTTTCGTTGACATAAAATCCTTCCGATCGCACTATGACCCTAGGGTCGACACATCCTCGAACAGAAATGAGTACCAGGAGTATTTCCTGGAGGCAAGGGCGGTCGGTACGTAAGGCTGACAACCTTACCACCATCCTGTGCCGTTGTCATGAAATCTGGGAACCTTAATTTCCTGGAACCTTCTGGGCCACTCCGAGCCTGTAACGGGACTGATTTGCCTTTACCTTTTACTCATTTCTGTTACATGCTGAGGTGTGAGTGAGTGATTTAATTAAATTTGCATGGTTCACTCCGTGCATTATGATGAAATAAATATCTCGCGTGACACCAACAAATGTAATACTCCATAATTTAAAAACGAAACCTTCTACATAGCTGCTACATGTTTCGGCGCTATTATCTCACTATCTTCAGAGTGCTGACACCAACATTTCTTTAAACCATACAGCATTAAAACAGGTCACACTAACCGTACATATATTGTGGTATCAATATGACACATACATGTACAATTTTTGACCATTTTAAAAACATACCCTATTATCACGTGGACCGGGTGGCTCAGTCGGTATAGCGACTGAGCTACGGACTGGACGGTCCGGGATCGAATCCCAGTGGGGGGCGAGATTTTCCGTTCGTCCAGACTGGCCCTGAGGCCCACACAGCCTCCTGCAAAATGGGTACCGGGTCTTTCACGGGGGTAAAGTGCGGCCGGGGCGTGCTGCTGACCACTCACCCCCTTCTAGTCCCGCCGCCATGGAAGAGTAGAGCTATACCGCTACCCACCCTCTGGGTCACACCGGGCCTGTAACGGGATCACTTTTACCCTATTATCACAGTTTTACCAACATTGTACTACAATTATATACACCATTTTAACCACAATCCTGTAAAGTTCAGTACCGTTTGTACCACAATATACATACAAGTGTTTATTGTGACTTATTTTATTGCTGAAAGTTTTAAAGAAATGCTGGCGTCAGGTCCCTGAATATGGCGAGATAATATCACAGAAACATGTAGCAGCTATGAACACAAACTGCGTGCATAAATTCTAGAATATTGTATTTGTTACGTCAGTTGTTTGCCAGTTAGTTAGTGACTTAGTTAATAAGATTAACGATCTAGGAGAGTTGTGACGTGGGCCGGGTAGCTCAGTCGGTATAGCGACTGACTGCGGACTGGACGGTCCGGGATCGAACCCTGGTGGGGACGAGATCTTCCGCCAGTCCAGACCGGCCGTGGGGCCCACCCAGCCTCCTGTAAAATGGGTACCGGGTCTTTCCTGGGGGGTAAAGTGCGGCCGGGGCGTGCTGCTGACCACTCACCCCCTTCTAGTGCCGCGGCCATGCAAGAGTAGAGCTATAACTCTATCCACCCTCTGGGCCACACCGGGCCTGTAAATGGAACACTTTATATTTACCTTTAGGAGGGTTGTGACATTTTGAAGGCAGTGAAAATTCTTACTGTGTTCTTCCACTTCATGACACCGTGTAGCCTGGTGTATGGTTACCTACGTTTCATTACAAAAAATAACGCCTTCAACTGCACTGTCAATAGGGAGGTCGTTGGCTTCTCCGAACTGATTTTAGCAACAGACCAAAACGCACAGTGTCACAAATACAGTATAACTGACCACGTAACGTTACAAGTACCAATTAGAAAAAGCAGAAGATTTTATTTTCCATTTAATTACCCATCATGCACCCAGGTGTTCACGTCTTCCGTCTGTCACAGTAATAAATTGTAATTAAATTTGCAAGAGATTCATAGTGGGTAATTAATTACACAACAAAAGCTATGCATTTCATTTGAAAGATTCCATGACCTCTTCGGATCAATGAACGAGTTTATCGCGCATACATAACGACAGGGCTGTCCAAAGAGTTAGATTAAAATAGTTGTGCGTTTATTATTGTCGGCTCCACAATCAGATTTCCAGGCTCCTATAATATTTGATTTTGGAAAGGATTGCACCATCAATTAATCTAAATTCAATACGAAGTTCTTACAAGATATGCCATCCTGTATTTGGGTAAATGAGTATCGATCTTTCGGGGCAATTTTTTTCCTCCATCTTCATGGTACATCTTCAGTGTTTATTGTAGCATATCGCTCCCAACAGATTTTTTTAATTTGAAAAACCAATTAAAGGAGCAAGAAGAATCCCGCACTTAAATATGTACACACAGTAGACACCAGTGTGCTTTGTCTTAAGTCATGCGCCTGCGTGGGCACCAAAAAAGCTGCACAGTGTTGGTCAAGATGACAGTGCACATGGCGATGATGATGATGATGATGAGTTGTTTACATTTCTCGACTTACAGCTGCCTGTACAGTTTAATTTGGCTATTCATGATGCTAGATCCCAGTGGCCGCGCGGTCTAAGGCGTTTGTCTGTGGCCGCTCGCCTGCTGGGATTGTTGGTTCGAATCATATCGGAGGCATGGTTAGCTGTCTGTTTTGAGCGTTGTGTGTTGTCAGGTAGAGGCCTCTGCGACGAGCTGATCACTAGTCCAGAGGAATCCTAATGAGTTTGGCGTGCCTGAGTGTGATCGTGAAGCTTCGACATAAAAGAGGCCCTGGCCCACTGGGGACTGTTGCGCCATGGGGGGGGGGGACTTAATGCTAATCGCAGACCTATGTAATAAGATCCAACAAAATGCACAATTTTTTACACTAATGTTTTAATTAATTATAGTGTATTCGACATGTTTCGAAGATCCAGGTGTTCATCCTCAGGAAGACTTGCGCATGCAGTTTTATGGTATTTCTTTCATGCATCCATATAAGCAGTTTGGTCAATGGCAGGATGTATCAAACACATCCTGCCATCAACCAAACGGCTTATATGAATGCATGAAAGAAATACCACAAAACTGCATGTATATTCTTACTGAGGATGAGCACTTGGATGTTCGAAACATGTCGAAGACACTATAATTTAATTAAATTAATAATAATTGTGCATTTTGTTGGTTCTTATTACGTATTTATATCACAATGCACGGTTCAAAAAACGTAAAGTTTGCTAATCGTAGACCCTGAGTTACTCAGTCAGTTAGTTGGTTGGTTAGATATGCAGAGGATAAGTATTTCTTTCCTTTTTTCAGAAAAGACTCTGCTTTTTTTATACAGGGTGATCAAAAAGTCTCTGTACACCTGACGATTACAGTACAAAAGTCGCCACACAATTGATGATTTGAAGATGGCCATCACAGAACACATTCGGAAATGCGGACCGTGCTATAATGAACACGATCTTATATAACACACTTCAACGTGTCAATAAATGTCTGCAGATCGACGGGGGACACTTTGAACATTGCTTGTAAATTTCTGTATTATAATCATCAGGTGCACAGAGACATTTTGATAACCCTGTATTATAGTGGGCACAATAGGGATCTGTTCTCTTGGGTAGAGAGGCTGAGTCGTGGGGCTGACCATTCGCCCAGATTGGAAAAAACTGTACGAACAGTTGCGTAAGTCAAGTTGTGGGTCTATCATAATGACGCTGACGAGAGTGCGAGACGATAGGAAGCGAATGTGTGCAAAATGGACTTTAAAATATACACACGGTGTTTCGCGGGAAAGAAGCAAACGTGCAGTGTGGAGTATTGTCAAATTGGAAGGCCGCTCTTGTCTGGGTTGTGACTCCCTGCAGTCGCGTTAACCCTTAATAAAGTTCGAATTTGTGGGCCGGGATAGCTCAGTCGGTATAGCGACTCGCTACAGGCTGGACGGTCCGGGGATCGAATCCTGGTGGGGACGAGATTTTCCGTACCAATCTAGACCGCCCTTGGGACGCACCCAGCCTCCTATACAACGGCTATCGGGTCTTTTCCGGGGGTAAATTGGCCGAGGTGTGGCGTTGACCGCCCACCCCATCTAGCGCCGAGGTTAAGGAAAGACTACAGCTATACCTCTTCTCCCCCTCTAGGCGTTCGTGGCCTGTTCTAAGCCGAACTTTACCTTTACTTTTACCTTTAGCTTTTTAACTTCGAATTTGGCACAATGTGAATGATGTTTTCTTTCCCTTTTCTGGAACTTGGAAACCCCCATACTTGCCAGACAATCATTTCAAAACCGCCATGCTACAATGAATCCTTCACTCTGTTTCTCTACTTATCTTGCACAACACAAGCCTTCCTTTGAAAACTCAAGTCTTCTGCAATACGATGTCAGAACTTAGAAACACCGCTGTGGTAACCTTACATTTCGCATTCCGTTCTAGTCATTTCCTTCGTTTCTACCTTTCTTCATTCACTCCTTCTCTCTTACCATTATCGAACTCATAATTTGACCTTCCATTACCTACACAAAACACTAGTGAATACTAGCAAATAAGATTACTTGAACCCAATCCACACGTAACCCACTGAGTACATGTGTGTAGTCTTGTAACACAAAATCTTGTCCGGTTAAGGGCACTGTCCGGCGTTGATGGAGTGTCCGAAATCATGGAGATTTCTGTTTCAGACAAGATAATTTATTGCCGTCTTTTATTTGAATGAAATACAAGCCCACGGGTGGTCTAGTTGGGAGGTTACAGCACAGAAGGTGTGTACTAAACTGAGCAAGGAACGTATCTGGTTTATTAATACAAACAGCGAACTGGTTACAGCAACAAATTGTGAGATGAGACCGTGTTAAACACTGCATTTCCCGTACCGTCTAACAACAGCCGAACTGCAGAGCCCAAAACAATAGGGGAAATTCTAGGATATGGCCTCCTACCTTGATGATGGGGACAGCAGGACCTTCTGTAACAAAAGGATGCTTGATTTCAGCCTACCGAGTTTGTGTAGTTGAGATCTTCCGTGCGATATGCTATCCTGAAATGTCTGCAACCAACCATCAATCCGCACCGCGCAATTTCCCAGAAAAACGAAAGCCTCGTCAGTATAATTACCAGGCTAAACGGCGCCACATTTGGAAGAGAGCGATATTCTCTAGTGTTATAACGAAGATTTCTCCCAGTCTCTCTTGTCAAACACTGGCATACTGCCTCAAATCAGAGAAGAACCTTAGCTTTGATGTCTGTGTGACCGTGCATCGCTGATACACTAATATAAACAGCCAAATAGACGCAATAATAATCATTTTATTATTAATTTCAATCAGCTCAACATGTTTCGGGCGATAATTTCGTCCATCTTCAGGAGCCCTAGACTGTGTTTAACCACAGTCTAGTGCTCCTGAAGATGGACTTAAACACAGTATAGTGCTCCTGAAGATGGACGAAATTATCGCCCGAAACACGTTGAGCTGATTGAAATTAATAATAAACTTATTATTGTTGCATCTAGATGGCTGTTTATATTATTATAAGAACATTAGCTTCTGCAAGCTAATTAATACCTCGTTATTAGCCGATGTCCCTAACACTCAGCGCTTCATTAACAAGACATTTTGGAAACTTTGTTAATAAACAAGGTATAAGGTAACATTATACAAAATTGACGCTGCCCACGCAATGGTGGTGTAGGGGGGAGTAGAGTTATAACTCCTGTCGTTCTTCATCTCGACACTAGATGGAGGAAAGTGGTCCGTCAGCTTCACAAACTGGTCGCTTTACCTCCGGTAACCACTGAATAGGATGCTCAGCATTCCCCAAAAATCTGAACTTCTGGAGAAAAGAGAATCTCTGACCCGTAACGCGGATTGAACTACGATTTCAAATCATCGAACCCGTAAAACAGACAGGATACTCAGCTGCACCGTATCTCTGCACAAAGAATAAGTAGATAATAAATTACAAATGTGACTCATGTTGGATAACCACTAACTAAATGTGGCTTTCGTGATATTCCTCATTACCTCACTTTAAATTTTAGTATAATGCTTACCACTAGGGGGACACGTGGTGGCGCAGTTAGTTCAGGCACTGCATTACAAGCCGGAATGTCGTGAATTCGATTCCCGATTATGCCATGGTGTTGACCTAATACTTCCGGCCGCACTATGGCCCTGGGTTCGACTCATCCTCTAACAGAAATTAGTACCAGGAATTTTTCCTGGGGGTAAAGGCGGCCGGTGCGTAGGGCTGACAAATTCACCACCTTCATGTGCCGATTGTCTTAAAATTTGGGAGCTTCAGCCTCCTGGAACCCTCAGGGTCCGTTAAGGTCTGTGATGGGATTGCTTTACCTTGTACTTACCACTAGACTGTGACAGTATCTTCCCCATTATTTCCATCTAACCAGTCTTTAATCACCTTAAGATTCGCAGCAATATTACTCACCCAGTTCGTGGAAAAATATTTAACAATTAAATTAAAATTAATCTGTAAAATGTTGAAAGATTCATTCCGTACAGCACAGTAAGCACACTCCTCCTCTTTTATGAAATCCAGTCAGATAATGATTTTGTAAAGGCAAATAGTCACTATTTCTTATGTGAACCATGCAAAACACATAAATACCCGGCGCGTGCAAAATGTGGAACGCTTTAAGATCGATGCAGGTGGTAGATACAGCAAGTGCTGTCTGAAGATCTCTCAAAGAATTAATTTGAAGGAACCCAACCCCTGTCCAGCGCAAACACAGAAGTATATATGGCAAGGTAAAGAAGGCTGACTTCGCTCTTTTCTCCTGTTTCCACAAGCACAAGATGCAGCGGCCTCTGACCATCCTCAGTACTTGCAGCCCGGTTCACCTTGGAAGTGCATGTATATGGGTGCACTTGTCTTTCAGAGTTGCCAACATCTAGCTAACAAAACCAACTCCATGGAGCAAGAACTGCGTGAGAATATAAGGGTCAAGAGCCAGTCCCGATTTTCCCTGCCTTAAATGGAAACGGAAGGTCCTTTACCTTATTCACCGCCAGAGGTCTCTGTGCTGAGCCAGAAGAACCCACTTAAGGCCTGTTTCTATACAAGCCTATATCAACGCTTAAAACCTTTGTTCCATGGAGGAACTCCAAAAATAATTGTGCACGACCCGAAGAAGTCCCATCTCTGAAAATGCTCACAGCTCGGAAAACAGAGGGGCGGTTTTTAGCTTCTTCTTTTCTTCTTCATCATCTTTTTCGATTTCTTCTTCTTCTTCCTCTTCTTCTTCTTCCTCTTCTTCTCCTTCCTCTTCTTTTTCTTCCTCTTCCTCTTCCTCTTCTTCTTCTTCCTCTTCCTCTTCTTCTTTTTCTTCCTCTTCCTCTTCTTCTTCCTCTTCTTCTTCTTCTTCAGGCGCTACAACTTCAGCTCGGAAAACAGAGGGGCGGTTTTTAGCTTCTTCTTTTCTTCTTCATCATCTTCTTCTTCTTCCTCATCTTCTTCTTCTTCCTCTCCTTCTTCTTCCTCTTCCTCTTCTTCTTTTTCTTACTCTTCCTCTTCTTCTTCCTCTTCTTCTTCTTCTTCCTCTTCTTCTTCTTCTTCTTCCTCTTCTTCTTCTTCTTCTTCAGGCGCTACAACTTCAGCTCGGAAAACAGAGGGGCGGTTTTTAGCTTCTTCTTTTCTTCTTCTTCATCTTCTTCTTCTTCTTTTTCTTCCTCTTCCTCTTTTTCTTCCTCTTCTTCTTCTTCTTCTTCCTCTTCTTCTTCTTCCTCTTCTTCTTCTTCTTCCTCTTCTTCTTCTTCTTCCTCTTCTTCTTCTTCTTCAGGCGCTACAACTTCAGTCTTTAAATGTTTCGGCCTTCTCAACATACCATTTCCACTTATTACGATCCTGGGTGCAGCTAGTCCAATTCTTTATCTTCATTTTCTTCATACCATTTCTTATGTCATCTTCCCATCTGTTGTTTGGTCTCCCTTGTTGTTGTTTTGACATCCGTTTCCACTTATACACTTTTTTTACCATTCTCTCTTCCGCCATTCGATATAAATGGCCGAACCAGCGTAATCGTTTTGCTTTTATGTGATTTATTATATTCTTATGTCTTATTAATTCATCTAATTCATCGTTTGTTTTGATTTTCCATGTACCACCTCTTTCTTTTGTAGCAACAAAAGTCTCTCTTAACACTTTCCTTTCAAATACCAGGCGGCTTTTAGAACACGGACAATGTTATAGTATTGCCAATTGCAGGACAGAAGTTACCGCGATGTTTCAAGGGACTTTTGTGGGTTTTTTCGCGTTATTTAATCATTCTGTGTATTTGTTTCACGGTTTATCGTGGAAAGTCTAAAGATGTTCTGCGAAACCTTGGTTGGGAAACATTGGTCTACAGATTGCCTTGGGGTTTACCGACAAAAACGTTTATACGTATTTTTCATGTATGCCGTCTTTTTCCTCCGACTAAACTGATCGGTCTACGAATACTGGATGAAGAACAATCTAATGATCTACCAAATAAAGAAAATAAATCCAGTCGCATTGAATTAACCTTATAAATGGAAGAGTTTTATTCTAGAAGATCCCATTATTCTGACACTTTGAACTATATATTTGGGTAGATGCCGACCTTTACCTTCATCTTCAAGATCAGGCATTCCAAAATTTTTGAACTAGTTTTCGAAGCGTCGAAAAATCTTCATCCAACATCACGGCACCTCATCCTAAAAGACACGAGACTTCAGCAACACCGCGTTTTTATTTTAGTTGATCCGGCGTAGCTCAGTATTTAAAGTGACTAGCCTAACTGCTGGAGTACTGGGAAATCAAATCCAGATATTGGAACACGTAACCAGTCACTTTACCGACTGAGCTAACCCGCGTCTCATTCAAAGTGCGTGGGATTTAATGTTAAACTGTGTAAAATGTTGTTTGTAACAGTGGTAAATATAGCTTCCTTCAGAGAAATGTAAACACCTGTGTCTTCATGACAACATACATTAGGAGTTTAATTCACTGTAAAGACGCTGTGTCCTTCTGCACTAAATTGTGTCAAACTCATCTACAGACTTCGTAAGAAGTAAAGAGATAGATCAATCACAACCCAAATTTATAAAAGAAAAAGTCTACTTCTTATTTACATTCCAACACAACCGGATGCAAAAGTTTAAAATTACAGATTTCGGGCTCACTTTAGACAGAGGAGGTCGGTCAGTCACGTCATGTCTTCAATTTTTTTGTTTCTTTTAGAAATTCACATCTGTAAAAATCTATGACATATGGTCTTGCAATCTGTTTTGAATGTCACGGAGAAAAATGGCGAAACACAAAGACGAAACGCCGACTGTAGTGGAACGGACAGAGTTATGTCCACTCAGTCCGTTACGGTATCTTGGTGCGTCCTTTTTAAGTTAACTGCCTTCCTTATAAGTCCGTGATGATGATGATGATGATTCGATTCCAAGGCATTCCTTTGTAAACGTACAAGAATTTTGCTGTTAAATATTTGCTGTATTCATATACCGCCTAAATAAATACTGCAAGCGAGCGGCCAATGAAAATGGGATTCTATACAGTATTTACCTTCGAGTAAATTTTAGTTCTCAGAGATGAACATGACCAGGAATTGTCTTACTGTTTTTGTTATTCAAAACAGAGCACGTTAACAACGCACCATTTTTCCAAAACACTGATGGTCAAAATATGTTATCTATAATTTATATAAATGATGTTTGGGGTTACACAAATCTTCCACTTATTTGTAGTTATTTAACGACATTTCAAGTAAGTAAGATTAACCCTTATCGTGCTAACGTCGAGAATATGGTGAGCTCCTAATAATACCAGCAAATGGCAGATGGGATTTAACTCGGCGTTTAAATGGTTAATAATGACGTAAAATTTTGTAACAGGTAAGAAAAGGCAAAGTGGTCATTGTTTAAGATATGAAGACACGCAGTGGCAGTAGAGCTAGGCAAATAGCTCCATTCATTCCAACTTCGGCTCTACAGAAAGATGAGCGGATAACATTAGGCCTCTGCTTAATTACCCACGGAAAGGGTCGGTACCCACTGAACGGGAACATGGGCGGCCCCAGATTCGGTCTAGATTTTTCTATGGAGAAAGATAAAACCCTTGTTCCTGCCGGAATTCGAACCCCGGACCGTCCAGTCCCATACTTGGGCTCATACGCTACCCAGAAAATATCGAATAAGAATTTGAAAATTTTGTGGAATCGATCCGTAGTGTCCTAATTTAAGATTAGCTGTAGTTTGCACGCATATACTGAGGAAAGCCACGGAAAGCGTCAATGTGGCTACAGAGATAAGAACCAGGAACGTCGCTAACTAAAGTCAGAACGTGACCGCTCGATCCAGCGAGCTCTGCCGTCGTACCTTACTTCAGGGGAGGAACATACTTCCCATATGTGAACAATAAAGGTACAGTGACCATACGAGTGTCGGTGAGCCATAAGGTTTAGTTCCAAATACCCATCATATGACGTTTCAGCTAAGCAACGTTTCACCGCTTCTTTTGTCAGTGCTTTCAAAAGAAGGTTTTCTCTTCCTGCTGGCTGTTATCCAAAAGCGCAAATATTTAACTGTTCTTTCTTTACCAATTAGTAGTTATAAATGAAATTATCCACTTAACATGTGTTGACAAATGCGAGAAATGTGTATAGAATTAAGGCATTCTGGTACACAACTTTCAGCAGTTATCCTACATTCCCTTTCAAGAGAACAATGAGGTGAAAACAGCGTCCTCCGAAGATTACTGTCTGGATCACGACGTTTGACTTAAAAAAGGTAAAGTGCACCGTTGTACAGGCACTGAGGCTCTGTACAGGTCGTACGGCACATAGGGGGGTAGAGGTATAGGTAAAGGTGAAGTGCACCGTTGTACAGGCACTGAGGCTCTATACAGGCCGCACGGCACATAGGGGGAGTAGAGGTATAGGTAAAGGTAAAGTGCACCGTTGTACAGGCATTGAGGTTCTCTACAGGCCGTACGGCACGTAGGGGGAGTAGAGGTATAGATAAAGGTAAAGTGCACCGTTGTACAGGCACTGAGGCTCTGTACAGGCCGTACGGTCCATAGGGGGAGTAGAGGTATAGGTAAAGGTGAAGTGCACCGTTGTACAGGCACTGAGGCTCTGTACA
>Ga0136643_10014326_pt1 | contig 11892 bp, 5 predicted proteins | sample TergutLab28metaG_FD_96883 | JGI IMG/M metagenome (GOLD analysis project Ga0136643, IMG submission 96883) | Labiotermes labralis P1 segment gut microbial communities from Petit-Saut dam, French Guiana - Lab288 P1 (version 3) (version 3) | ecosystem: Host-associated > Arthropoda: Insects >...
GTAATGTTAATATCTGTACTTAACATCAAACTAACTTGTGAGTGACATAAAGCCATTAAATTGAACTACAAAAACACTCGCACTCATGTCATAGTTGTCCTTAGGGTTACAAGCACTATACATCAGAAAGCCCCGCGGTGACGTAACATGACTGATTGCGCAAAGCGTCACTCAGGCACAGTGAACACTGCATTCTCCTCTCAAGGCCGCTAGCATTGTCACGTGACGTATCAGCTGTGCAGGTTGCAGTATTTGGAACAGCAAGAAGTCCCACTTTTCTCTGGCCATTATCTCCGTAACCGTTCAACTTTGGATATAGATGTTTTGGGTTAAATCGGTATACTTTAACATAAGGAACACCCTCCCGAAGTCTGGCACATTCCTCCTGGGACACCCTGTATATATATATATATATATATATATATATATATATATATATATATATATATATATATGAATGAATGAATGAATGACTGCCACCTAAATGAGTTTAGTTATCTCATTACCTTGGTCGTTAAAGTATTTCCCACAGTAGTGCGAGAGACGTGGCATTATCTGTCTCCGGCCCGCCCATGTCGAGTTGTCCGAAGTATAGTCCATTAATTTCCCCAAGACAGCGCAGTATTATTCCTCTATCTACCATGTGTGGAATTACAGACATTCATGTTCAAAAATATGCACATGTAGGTCGTTCAGTCATGAACCATTGCGCGGATGTCCCTATGTCATTCATATATATTCATATTAGAGTAACGGAGAAAAATATGAAGAAACTTTCCAATAAGTATCTTAAATTTTAGTCTTAGGTGACATCTTACTGTTCAGTATATCTTCTCATTAAAGTGTTATACTAACCGAAAACACAACCACCCAGATCCAATATACTGGTTTATTATTCAGTACTATTACAAGCTCATCAGCCGTCATCAGGTAGGCAGCGGTTCACAAAAAGAGTATAAAAGGGAAGAGGTCTCTCCTAACAAACAGCACTCATTATGTACTTATACCTTATCTTATTTTATTTTATTTTATTCTATTTTATTTTATATTACATTACAGTTTTATGTTTAATCCGATACATTTGATTAACCCAAGAAGTCTGCAATACCTTGTTAATGTAATTATTCCGTCTTTCGTTTTAACAGTTATCATATTTTATAATGATAACAATTTGACGTTCAGGTGACGGTGCATCGTGATAAATTCTAATAGTGAAAACAACTAGATGCACTAATTTCTCAAATTTATTTTTGGAATAAAACTCTACATGTTTCGGACAGTTCCTCTGTCCAGGATCAGGAAGGAACGTCCTGATCCTGCTCGCTAGCTGTCAGCAAACCTGTACACTGTACACACCATTGCTGTGTTTACAGTGAAAAACTCCTGATGATGGACAGAGGAACTTCCCGAAACATGTAGAGTTTTATTCCAAAAATAAATTTGATTAATTAATGCATCTAGTTGGGTTTCTTTATAAGAAATTACACCGCTGTTTTTAAGAGAGATCTTTTTATGAATCGAAACCTACATGATAATGGCTGATGTAGACAGCCGAAACATGCAGTAGCGCTGAATAAAAAACTAATATATTCTGTCTGTATGGTTGTGTTTATCGGTTACTACAACACTTTAAATTTTAGGTTTACTTACATCAAATACTTTACGCTTACATATTATATTTCTGTTAACAATGTATTCTAAATTTATGATCCCGTTTGTGGCTGTAAAGAAACAACGGTCCTTTCGGACAGCCTTTTTATCAGCTAGATATGCAAGAAAGACAGTAGTGTCACAAGAAACGCACTCGGCAAACTTAAGGTGAAGGTTAAACATTTGTTTCCGCAAGTCGTCACTGTTCCACATAGACCGCAGCCAGTGCTGGCGCGTTATAGGCTTTCGAATTTGAGTATATTTTCTGAATGGATGAAATATGTTAGTTTTCTGTCTTCAGTTTGTCATATCGTCTGGAATATACGCATAATTTTAGCCTGTATAATGTACATATTTGTCTACTTCTTTCTTCAGGCAGCACCTTTTAACTTTTTCACTCCGGAAAGTTCAAAAGTCACAGCTCAGTAATTCAATCTTGAATCTAGAGAACATTGGCAAATTAGCTCCTCTGGAGAATCAGTAATGAAATATAGACTTCCCCGACCAAGACTGACCTTATGGTACATCCTGATCGCTCCAAGTGAGAATTTTAACGCACGAAGTGTGAGAATATTATAATAAGCACCTCCAAGGCTTTCAGATTACGTCAAATTCTAATTATCATTCGCCACAAAAGACCTATATCATCACTTCCTCCTATCAAAAACTATAAAGTCTAGACCATACACACATAAAACATCTCCACAAGGTCAGTGGTTATATAGCCGCCTGAGAGCTCTGGATTATCTGCGTAACAAACAGAAAGGTGAAATGTTACAACAAGTTCCGTTCCTCAATACGCAACCCTTAGTCCTGATCTGGACCATCGCCATAACCGAGAAGACCTCTTCAACTGATTCAAATTTAGAAGATATTTTAGTGTGTGGCATCCAGCTGTGATTAATAATATGAAGTCAAGAATACTATTTTGACGGACGCAATAAGAACCAACACGATGCACTATTTTACTCTCAAATTATTTCGGTAATTAACCTCTACATGTTTCGAGCAGCTATACTGCTCATCATCAGGAGATACTTTGTATATACAGCAATTGGTATATGTAATGCGTTTATGTTGACTGGCTGTTGGCAGGATCCTGCTAGCAGCCAGCCAACATCAAATCATGACACATAGCAATTGCTGTACATACAGAAAATTACCTCCTTATGATGAGCAGTAAACCTGCTCGAAACATAGAGAGGTTAATTACTGAAATAAATTGAGAGCAAAATAGTGCATCCTGTTAGTTCTTATTGTGCGGATTTATCACGATGGACGGTCAAAAGACCATTAAAAATGCTATTTTAACTCAGGCGACATGACGTCATTGGTAAACAAAGTCCTTCGGTTTACAGTAAGTATGGATAAGTTTCGCTTTTATACCAAATCTACAATAATTCTAAACCACTCTAAGGATATACTAAGGAAAATTGTGTATCACTTCACTCGATTGCCGTGTGGTAATGACATCACACACTTTTTTTAAGCTCATGGCTCCGTGCATCTTAATTCAATGTTAATAAAAATCCAGCCATATGCAACAGTATGTACATATTTATTTACTGCGAAGTCACTCTACACGTTTCGGGTGTTACAGCACCCATCATCAGGAGTACTAAAAACTGTAACCGCAGCCTCCGGTACAGGTCATAATACTGGTACAGCTACTTGCCTCTATCGTGGCCTGCAGGCCACGTTGGAGGGAAGTAGCTGTACCAGTATTATGACCTGTACCGGAGGCTGCGGTTACAGTTTTTAGTACTCCTGATGATGGGTGCAGTGACACCCGAAATATGCAGAGTGACTTTGCAATAAATAAATGTCTGCATACTGTTGCATATGGTTGGATTTTTATTAACATTGATATCACACACCTTCCAGATTCTTGTTCTCTAAGTAATGACTCTGTCTAGTTCAGCTGGTTTGATGTTGTGTTTATTATGTTGCATTACAAATTAGCTGCAATTATATAAGTTCCTAAAATTTACGAAATCATCTAAGTCTTGTAATTGTACAGTTCGTGGCAAAACGCTGATACATAGGTACAACATGAACCAACACAAGTGATAGTGCTAGTCTGATATGCCGTCGGTAAAACCTGCATTTCTAAAAAAAAAAAACGTTAATTCCCCGAATTTACAAGTTTAAAAGACCTATAAAGGAATTAGTGAAGAGGGACACAAACTGCCATCAACAAAACTAAGTGGTTTTGTTGATGGCAGTTTGTGTCCCTCGATATTATATCTAGCAAAACGGATTGACAAACATAAAAAAAAATTAAATTTAAAAAAATTCAATTCAAAGTTACACATCCCGTTGATTATCGTAAATTAATAGAGAAAATGAAACAAATAACGCCGTTAACTAATCCAAATTTTACTATTCTTTAACGCAGCTACATGTTTCGACCTTGTAAGGTCATCATCAGGCTAACAATAAAACATTTAAGAAGATAGAATTAATGCAAAGGCTGGAAATGAAATCTCATTTTTTACAAATTGTGACTTATATTTCTCATTCAGTACTACTCAAGCTGCGATGTGAACAAGATGTAGGACGGCTGAATCGACCTAAACTCACTGCCATACGCCTCCAGCTGAGTACTGAGCTTACCATAGAATGTCCTGCATACGGCAGAACAAAAACACAGCGACCTGGTTGCCCCAGAGTCCACGCTAACATATTGCTTTCTCCGGTTTTTATTTGTTTCAATCCCAATTTACGTCTTTAACTGCATGGGAAATGTGAGACACAATTTGTAAAAATGAGATCTCATTTCTAGCATTTACAATTTTTATATTTTTTTAAATATTATATTGTAAGTCCGATGATGACTTACAAGGTCGAAACATGTGGCTACGTTAAAGAATACTAAATTTCAGTTGTGGCAACGGTGCTATTTATTTCATTTCATCCATTAAAAAAGACATTCATTTTATAAGTACTTAGAAAAACCACATAATATGACTTTTAGAGCAACTCACTTAAATAACTTTTAATTATTCCAGTGTTCCGATTTAATGATAGTCTTTTTTACCAACTTGATGCACAAATGCACAAATCAAGTACCGGTACAGCATGATATAATGCATGCGTGTCATCACTGTAAGTCGTGAACACAAATAATATATTAAACGTTCTACTTATGTCCTTGCATACAATGGCTATTACATTGTACGATATTGCAGAGGAGGAGGTAAATTCACTTGAGACGCCAGCACAATCTATAGTCAGACCCTCAATACCGCACACGGAAACAAGAACTGACAATAAATATATGCAAAAATTAAACAACTGGTAAAATTTTCATCAGCCAAGCAATTGATTTTAAAAGTCTTTAAAAATAAAGGCTTTTACACTGTACAAAATCTGTGTCATTTTAACTAAATCTGTGTCATTTTAACTAAATCTGTGTCATTTTAGCTAAATCTGAGTCATTTTAACTAAATCTGAGTCATTTTAACTAAATCTGAGTCATTTTAACTAAATCTGTGTCATTTGAACTAAATCTGTGTCATATTATCTAAATCTGTGTCATTTTAACTAAATCTGTGTCATTTTAACTAAATCCGAATAAAACTGTAACGTAACCAACACAACATTAAAACCGCAGGGCTAAAAAAAAAATTATGTAAATAAAATAGAATGTTTTACTCTGAGCCATGTAACTACGCCACTGGACTGGAAGGATATGGTTCAGAATTTTCTTTTAATACGCTATTCTAGAGGTTGAGCCTGATTATGGCTTTGTTATAAATACAGAAATGTGTAGCTATTTAATTAAAGAAAATAAAATTATTTAACAATAAATTTGTGTCGTTTAAGTCAAAAATATTCTTGGTTTCATTTTAGAATAATTTGCTTACTGACACAAATTTGAACTCAACTGTTAACAGAAAATTTAAAAAATTTACATATATTTAAAATTATTTTTCTTTTATCACAAAGGACTGACGGTTTTTAACATATTAAAAAGCTGTTAAGTTTATTGCATACACAAAAGGCAGTTTATGAACCATTTTACTTCTCATTATTGCGGAAGAAAATAAGTTTATTTGATCATTGTGTTGAGTAAAAAAAAATATTTTAAAGTTTCATGTATTGAAAACTTTCAAGATTTAGAAAAATGTACAAATTTCAAGAATGGTGTATCTTAATGATCAACAGGGTTCTTTATCTTGCGACATCCTGTCTTCCTACCCCATTTCGTCATCTTTATACTAAGTGTCGTTTCCGACTCATAGTTTCGTTTCCACCTGGATGATGGATTGTCCTCCAGTGACATAACATTCTTACAGAATTTCGAACAATCTTTTTAAAACTTGAGGGGAACATGCAGAATTAGAAAATATAACCAAACCATAAGCCTGTCTTATCTCCGTAAAGTAGGAGAACTGACTCACTATGCTCATATGGCTTTGTAAATTCGCCGCGAGATAGAAACAGACCTCCATTATCTCAGACTACATTGCAGTAGAGCTTTGGTATCACTTCGCAGGTTGTGGATCGCAAAGTATCCTTCAGTGTACCTTATTCATTCCTTCTACACATCTGTGCTGCTCTCACGTCAGTATAGTGCAGTAAATGGCTTTGTAGTACTTCTACACTTTTAGTATGCAAAGAAATAAACCTAACTGGCCTACTAGATATAGCTAATTTTCTAACGATTACATTTTTATTGAAACTAATCCAAACGTAATCATTTGCAGTTCTACAAAAAAAAAATACAAATGAGGAAAAGCTTCGAAGCACTTAACCTACAACTCTTTTCAGTTTACATCTTATAGTCTAAGCTCTAGCTTGACTTTCTTTCTTCTACTGAATTCATAAAATGAGCGGTGAGAAGTGCTGAACAAATGACGCTTATCGTAGAGCGCCGTAGTTGTGGTCAGCTGATCTACTGCCGGTTGTGCCCGGCGGTAGTAAAAAAATCCCCGGTAAGACTGTGTAAAAGCTCCCTGGATAAGAAGAAAGACTAAAAGAGGATTGGACGGAGGTTTCCCTTCGCCGTGGGAAGTTAAGCCCTCCGAACAGAGTCATACATCTCCACGAAATGGTTCTGCTACTACAGCCTTTATGCTGTCATGCAATTTTGTGTACACAGACATATCGATATACACCGACATTTCCATTTACAGTGCATTTCGATTTCTTTACATCGCAATAACTACCAAATCACATTTATCAGTTCCAATTAATTTAATACTCAAATATTTATAGGTCCAACCAAAGGTGTGGACATAACGCCAACATCCGTCCAACAAAACCTAGTAGCCTATATCTTTGCATTATATTCTTGGACGTCCTGACTCCAAAGAATAGACTGTTACGATCTTTCGAAATACTGTAATTTATTTGCCCGACGACACGACATCATGTGCGAGAAGACCTAGATCTTCAGTAGCGCTGCTGTGAGAACCTCAAATCTTGCACTATTTCATACAGTTTCTTATACAGACATGTATGACCCAATTTAAACAATTGAACATTACGTCATAACCTGACGATTGGGAAGAAGATCAATGTATTATTTACGCCACTTTCTATCACTTACAAATTAATACACACTTTTACGTGAATTGCGTTAATCTTGTGAAGCACAGTGCTTACGGAAGTAGCATCTGCTCTAATAATCAGAACCTCCTTATTGTGATTCATATAACTCTCAACGAAATAATGAGTACTTCCCTAAATATCATTAGCCGGATGGCTTATGTAGTGGAGACGCAGCATGGTTACTGTGACGTAGGAGATGAATCCTGAAATGTAATTTAGATTAATGACGTATGCAAAGGCTTCCCCTATCTTCGGCCTATTCTTACCAGCCGGACGAATAAACAGTGCCTGGGAACCGTCAGATCTTAAAAATTTTGTATGTTTCTTCCTGATAAATGGATATTTCTTTTGCGGCCCCTCTCTTTCTTCTTGTTCGTTCTTGTTCTGTGCTGGCTGTTATTCTTATTTTTCTTCTTTTTCTTCTTCCAGTTCCCTTTCTTTCACACTTCAGAGGGTTAAAGGTAGCTTATCCTACAATTTCCTTCATACCAAAAGCATCGTTTAGGCTTAGTTCTGACAAATGTAGGTTCAAGTTCATACACAGCAAGGCTATCAGTTTACTCCATGTGTAACGGACATGTTAGAGATGGAATCCCAAAATAGATCAGCACTAATAAATCATTACTACTGGCGAATTTTTAAGTACAGGAAATACATTCCGAATACCAGAAGTACTCCAGCCAGTATTCGTAACGCAACCAGGCTCTTGGCTAGTTCTTCAAATAAAATCTAATATTCATCATGAAACATCAGGTCCATCCTACACTGGAGGATGAATTTCTATTGTTGAGCTATTAAAAAATGTGCTAGTTGTTACACGTAATTCACATGAAATTCAAAACGCTCATTTGAACATAACTTATTCTTCAGAATTTCCTTGCCTTAGGTTTTTTCCCGATGATGTCAATAACACAGTACGATATAAGTGGAATATATGGACAATAGTGACGTAGCCTAATTAGTGAACTCACAAAACATATGGAAGGTAGGTATTATCCAAACCTTTGCCTGGAGAGGTTATGTACAACCACGAAAATCCACAATCAGTATATCGACGAACATGTCAAGATTCGAAATGAGCACCTTTAGAATGCAGGTGAGCATTTTACGCTTCGGTCACCTTTCTCATTATCATTTGTCAGATATTGAGACGATATTCAGTTACTTTCAACATCATTCCTAACGTACAAGGACAGTAAACTGAATGAAGAATGTAAGAATTATATGGAAGCAAACACAGTTCAAAGAGTTGTGTTTCCCCACTTCCTTAATTTTCTGTTGTTCCAAATTACTTGTACCAATCGGCGAAAATATATGCAATTAAGTCTGCATGTATGGCTGATCAACCAGGTTAGTAGCGAAAACTAAAAATCCTTGAAATTAAGGGTATAGGATTCAGTGTGCTTGGGCCTCGTGGGGTAATGATCATTACAATTAAACGACACTCACAATGCTCCTTGTAGTATGATCCCTACTATAATAATGATTATAATAATAATAATATAAATATAAATTATTATTATTATTATTATTATTATTAATATTAGGTAGTGCTCCTATTGCTGCTTGTAGTATGACGTTTAATTTTAATAATTAATTAAATAACAGATCAACGCCCTTTTTAACACAAAAATATTTCCTTGGCAAGTCAAGAAATTTCGCGCACTTATCGACCCGATAGCTCTTTGCCTTGCTCACGACAGCTGGACACTTGCTTCTGTTTTGAACCAAACTAATCCGGTCCTCGCCCTTCAAACGCTTTCTTTAAGACCAGTTTTAATATCACTGTCACATAGGCCTACGTCTTCCAAGTGACTTCTATTCCTCCGATTTTACCACAAAACACTCCGTACGTATTCCTCTTCTACCACGCAAATGCCCTGCGCCCCATCTGTAGTATCCCCATTGACATAGTCACCCACAAATCATTTTGGGAGGAGAAAAATCGTGCAGCACGCCCCTCTTTATGTAATTTTGCGCCGATCTCCTGTTACTTCCACATTTTAGGTCCAAATTTCTTCCTCAGCAACCCATTCTTAAATAACTTCAGCCTATGTTCATACCTTAATGTGGGAGATCAAGTTTCGCACCCATGTAAAGCACCAAACAAAATTATTCTTCTATATGTATCAGGCGTTATATTTTTAAATAACAAAGAGGAGGACAAAATATTCTGGATCGAATGGTAGCCGGCATTCGCTGAAGTTAATAGGCTCTGAATTTCTTAACGCATGCAGTTTTTTTGTTTTGTTAGTGTCGTTCCAAAGTACGAGTATTTTCAATTTGCCACATTTCAATGGAGTTGTTGGCTCTCTAATGGTGTAATGTTGTCCTGCATTCCATTCACGACACATTCAAGTATTCTTTAAGTAAAGCCAACTCGGTGCACAATTTATTCTTAGTATCTTTATCAATCTCTACATGTTTCGGACGACTATGCGTCCATCATCAGGAGAAACACAGTTTTTCTCCTGGTGATGGGCACATAGTCGCCCGAAACATGTAGAGATTGATAGATATACTAAGAAAAAATATACTAAGAATAAACTGTGCACCGAGTTGGCTTTATTTACAAGAATATACAGGGATACACGGTCAACAAAACATAAAACATTCAAGTATCTTTCGTTTTCTCAGTGCTTGATTGCACCACCACCCTCCTTACTAAAAGCTACTAAAATTTTTGTGTTTTCTTCTTAGTATGTGTATTTCCGCCCAATAAATTAACATAATCAACACAGACCGGAAGCTGATGTGCCCCATTCAGTCTCAGTTCTTCCACGCCTGCTTGTAACTTCCTAACCTTATTTTCTAAAGAAAAGTTGGAAAAGCAATAATACCAATAAAGCATCTACTTCTTTTAGGACACTGTGAAGAGGAACTGAGTCAAATATTTGGTTACGCGATCTTCACTAAAGATTTCATTTTAGTACACTGCAATTAACCTAATTAAACACATATTTATCTGACACTAAACGAGAATATTATAAAAGAAACCTCTCATCTAAATAAATTACAGTGTTTCTAGCATTCTATAAACAGCTAATATATTATCCCATTTTATTCCCCCTTTTTCTCAAGATCGGTAATTGATATGTTCCATCTCAATCAACGTTGATAATACCCAACAATTTCGTCTACAAATACAGCGAAATTTAAATCAAATTTTGTATAAAATTTTGTTAATTGTTCATATGAGTAGATGCCCTGATTTTTATTACAAACATTTTTACCACATTTAATATATTCAGTTACAATGGAGGAACCTGTGAACCGTTGAGGCGATTCTTTCTAATTCCCAACAGAATTAATAAAGTTCATGGATCTCGGGCCATACTTTATTACCACCTAATTTAGTCTATTATGCTGGTCTCTAGTCTCTATATATTTATGCCTTTACAAGAGTTTTTTTTATGGTAATTAACTTGTACTCACCATGCGCGTTGTAGTGGAAGAATCGGGATGAAATGAAGGTCTCATCTATGGGCTCATGTTTACTTCTGAAAAAAAAAATTGTAAAGATTTACATAAAAATCTGAGCGCGTCTACAGAAACTCTGCTGGTGATATTCCCACACATTTAATGTGTATTTTGAAAATACGTTTTTTTATATCGTGTATTTAAATATCTGAACAAAAGTAAGCAAAAGTATATCTATGAAATTAACTTTGCCTAAAAAATTGTTTGCCTTTGTATTTTATCAATAAACATCTGGTAGTGAAGCAATAAAAAATTAACAATACAAATGTCAGACAGGAATACACATGCATTCCGAGGGCATAAGATTTTAATCACATCCTAATGAGGGAATAATACTACGCAATATCCTAATGAGGACACGGTATTATACATCATCTTAATAGGCCATGATATAATGTAAGAACTTAACACGGGCATGATACTATGCAACATCCTATTGATAGCATTGTACTGTGCAATATCCTAATGAGGGAAGGATGCGGTGCAATATCCTAATAAGGGTATGATACTACATAAGTATGTAATGAGGGAATGACACTACGTAACATCCTAAAGAGGGATGATACTATGTAATATCCACATGAGGACACGTTAGTATGCACCATATTAATGCAGGCATGATATAATGCGATCTCCTAACGAAGGCATCATAGTATGTAACATCGTAATGAGGAAATGAAACTATATAACATCTTAATGAGGGCATGATACTATGTAACATCTTAATGAGTGCATGATACTATTTTACATTTGAGGTTTTCGCTAAAACTTGTCGACATTTTAAAATTTTGGTTCAAACATAAAAAATAATGAACATTTGTAATAAACAACTACGCACATTCATGATATCTCATCGTGTTTGGCCTTTATAACCGAGAGAAACTGTGTTCCGTGCATAATGCAATCTGAGGCCGAGGAAAGTTGAAGACACAAACGTAACAAAACCTGTCTTAAATCTCACTGATCAAGACAAATGGACGAGAGATCCATCTCGCTGTTTACAAGATATCGATTATGATCGATTGTAAAATGAAGAGTGTGTTCTGCAAAACGTGGTAAGGCAATTTTTTTTAAACTCATGGTTCCGTGCATCGTAATTCAATGTTAATAAAAATCCAACCAGATGCAACAGTATGCAAATATTTATTTACTGCAAAGTCACTCTACATGTTTCGGGTGTCACAGCACCCATCATCAGGAGTA
>Ga0136643_10014327_pt1 | contig 11892 bp, 4 predicted proteins | sample TergutLab28metaG_FD_96883 | JGI IMG/M metagenome (GOLD analysis project Ga0136643, IMG submission 96883) | Labiotermes labralis P1 segment gut microbial communities from Petit-Saut dam, French Guiana - Lab288 P1 (version 3) (version 3) | ecosystem: Host-associated > Arthropoda: Insects >...
TACTGTGTATATATATATATATAAATATATATGTATAAGTTAACATAACGAAGTAAATCACCGGGTGTTATTGAACTATAACTTTAGCAATGAACAATGTGTTCTCCCTGAGGATGATCGTGTGATCGAAACATGTAGAAGCGTTTTAAGTGTTTTAATGTAAATGTTATATTAAATAACATATATATATATATATGTGTGCATTTGTTGGTGCGTGTAATTAAGTAGTGTATGGTATTGCTGTCTTACTATTGCATCATGTTTCGGTCTTTCTTATACCATCTACAGGCCAACGGACATATGTAAAATATACAATCAGTGCGTACTCTGTAATATGGGCTCCCATACTACTTAAAAGGTGTACGCGAAACCATCGTTGTAACACAAAACGTAACCTTCTCTTAATTTTAATATTATCCTACCTCCTAAGCGTTTGTCTGCCAAGAAGTCTCTTTACTTAAGATAAGTAAAACTGCCCTTATAATAAATAATAATGACAGCACGAAGAAGTACTGTGAAGGGAGTCTGAAACTCCACGCATTCTTGACGTCGGTGTCTACGTCCGTTGAACAGTGACTACGAGGATTCGTGTTCTGCAGAGTCAGTCTGGAGGGTGGGGTTTTGGGGGGGGGGGAGGAGAAAGCTGCTCTTATCGTGAATCCAATGTCTGTCGCCTAATCTATGCAGTAACTGAACCGAATTACCCAGAATTACATAAGTCTTCCATTTAAACTTTAACACGTATTTCATGTATCTCTCATGTCCATCCGTCTCATCTTCCTTAATTTGATAACCATAAACGTTTTAGCCAGGATTACAAATTATGAATCTCATCGTTAACGCCCACTGAGTGTTACTGGACCTCCACGTCACTAGGTCCTAATATTTCTCTCAGCTTCATGTTCCCAAACACTATCAATATGCCGATGCGTAACGAATGTAATAAAGGTAAAGTGATCCCGTTCCAGTCCCGGTGTGGCCCAGAGGGTTGGTAGAGGTATAGCTCTACTCTTCCATGTCCGCGGCACTAGAAGGGGGTGAGTGGTCAGCAGCACGCCCCGGCCGCACTTTACCCCCGGGAAAGACCCGCTACCCATTTTACAGGAGACTGGGTGGGCCCCAGGGCCGGTCTGGACGGGCGCAAAATCTCGCTCCCACCGGTATTCGATCCCAGACCCTCCAGCCCGTAGTCAGTGGCTATACCGACTGAGCTACACTACACACAACAAATGTAATACATTCACTTGTACTGGCAAGGGCAATAGGACATTAATTACCTGCACTCTTGGACAATAAATTTATTGTATATTAAATCTCTGCGGAATAGAGATTCTTGTTGTTTGTTCTCAAGATAACCAACTTTATTGCATTCGTACGGACAGAAAAATATTTTATATACTAGAAGTTCCACACAAGTGCAGCTACGTAATGCCTATAGTTTGAAGTCAAAATAAGAAGGAACTAGTACTAGCGAAATTGGGTACAAGTTCACTTCAAGACCTCATTGACCTTGAATCGATCCAGTGACATGCGCGGTATGCCGTGCCTCTTCTACAGTGTTCAGATCTCGCAGAAAGAAATATAATTATACATAATTTCTTCTGTTCGTCTGTCCGTCACAAGCCACCACGAAAACTGGCTTAAAATTGAAGGAGTTTACAAAAACTGATACGTTTACTTTATTCGAGACATATGACGTCCATTTGGAGCACCGAGAATATAATGGCAGTATAATTTAAGAAGTGATTTGAATTCTCAAACCAGTAAGTTGGCACCTTTCGACCTTTAGGCTGTTAGATGAATACAGACGTTTCGACTTAGGCTGCTGCCGCTTTCTTCACTGTAACTACCTTAACGTTGGCTATAGCAGGTTTATTCGAAACGTTGGCCCCTCCCTAATCAGACCCCCACATCGTCACATTTTAGAAAATCTTTACCTACTTATTAAAATATTTCTTACGAAGATATTTTGCGGGGATGGAACTGGATGAAGTTGGTTTAAGAGCGGACAGTGTGGCGGCCTTCTGCATAAGGGATGTTGGACGTCCTCGTTCCTCTATGCCGGTTTCAGATAGCTGCATGAGACACGCCCATAATATGGACGTTATCATTAGATAAACTTCTGCTACTGTAACAGGGTACGGCACAAGACACAAAACACTAAAAGACAAGAAGAGAGAAAAGAGTCTAGAAATAGGTCAATAAAAAAGGATAGCCTTTCTGCCACATGTTGCACCCTAGAAGTCAGTTTCACGATACTGATGATACTTCGGCCTACGTATCTACCAAATTTCATGACGTATTTTGTTGACCGCGTAAAATATTGATTCGTTAGGAAATAAAACCAAAAGATTTACCTCTTCTCGATAAAAATTCTAACCCGGCTATGCGGCTGAAACAGCCCTTATTCAGCGGGTCCTGGGAGCTCTCTCTCTCTCATCTCAGGGACTAAAACGGCCGGAGCATGAAGCTGACCGGTCATTTCCATCAACTACTTTCAGGGCGGGTAGAAGTAGTTACAGTTTCATTGTAACTGCAGGGAGAGTAATTTCATGTAAAATTGTTGTCTGTTGTGCAACTCTTGAAACTCCAGAAAAACGATTTTTGCTTCCCTTGACACAACATCCCTTTCAAATCAGTGGCTGATTGAAATTTCTTGTACCTAATCCTGAGAAAATTGCTTGTCATTGTACAAGTACGGGCAACACTCAACAGAGAATTTGTTTAGACAAAAGAGTAAGCTTGGAATTTTATTACAATAAAGGTCATTTTTTTCTCTCTCTCTCTCATGCGTATGAAGGACAACAGGCTTGCTGTTTCAGTGGGTTAAAAGCATTCGAAACTCGTTGTGAAACGTCCAGAGAGAATTGTATATTTAGCTGACCGTGCATCCTGATACGAGTCTGGATAAATGTAAATTTAGTAACTGACCAACTTAATGCAGAAATTATTGTTTTATAATAAGTTTATTATATTCCTCTATATGCTTCGAAAGCTGATGTGCTCATCATCAGAAGGTCAAAATTGTATTAAACAGCATCTAGTATCGTGACACTGAAACAAGTGAGTGTGATGATACCAGATGCTGTATAATACAATTATGAACTTCTGATGATGAGCACATAGTGCTCGAAACATGTAGAGGAATATAATAAACTTATTATAAAACAAGAATTTGTGTATTAAGTTGGTTGTGCACCGGACGGCCACCTATAGTTGTGACGATAACAGATGCTGTATAATACAATTCTGACCTTCTGATGATGAGCACAACAGTGCTTGAAACATGTAGAGGAATATAATAAACTTATTATAAAACAGGAATTTGTGTATTAAGTTGGTCAGTTACTAAGATTATACTGAGATGCACGGTCGGCAAAACATCAAAATCTGGGTAAATGACCAACTTGATGCACAATTACGCTATATAATACGTTTTTTATTATTATAATCCTCTACATGTTTCGAGCAACACTGTGCTTATCATCAGGAGGTCTAACTATATTAATACAGCATCTGGTATAGTATTCTCTATAAGTGACTTCCGGTGTGCAGGTGCACACTGTACAGTCACTTACAGGAAATACTATACCAGATGCTGTATTAATACAATTTGACCTCCTGATGATGGGCACAGATTTGCTCGAAACATGTAGAGGATTATAATAATAAACTTATTACATAACGTAATTTTGCATCAATTTGGTCATTTAGCCAGAATCCAGAGAGATTCTGCTATAATTTCAGTCACATATTGCATTAATGGGGGGATATTTACTTCCAACAAAACACTGATGATGAAAATATCACCGAATAAGTTGGAATTGACTAATTATGGAAATTATGAATAATATTTTGTAGAGGCGTTTGAAATCGTAGACTTCCTAGACCTACAAATCTTAGGTCCATCTGTAAAAAATTCCTCCAATGAAACATCACAATGAATTCAGATAGCTTTATGTCGTTACAAATTGTGAATTTTTATTACTATTGTATATGTTAACACTAAGGCATACACATTTGAGCAGTATGTGCTGCGTACCTATCAATCAGTCAATCAATCTATCTAATCTGGAACCCAATATAACACACAATTTATGATAGAGACAAACAAAAATATTTAACATTGACAAATTTAATGTTATGTTAACCGTGCATGGTCATATATCATGATATTTATCTCAGTATTTAACCAATTTGATGCACAAAATTTGTTTCACAATAAGTTTTTATTTCATGCCTCTACATGTTTCGAGCACATGTGCTCATCATCAGGAGGTCAAAATTGTATACACAGCCTCTGGTATCGTCACACCTGTAGGTGTGCTCGAAACATGTAGAGGCATGGAATTAAACTTATTGTGAAACAAATTTTGTGCATCAAGTTGGTTAAATACTGAGAAAAATATACTGAGATTCACGGTCAACAAAAGTCAAAAAAATATCGTGATATATCGTGATATATCCGTACAATAACAACCAAGAGGATGCACCATTTACTTTCAATTTCAATAATTAACCACTACATGTTTCGAGCAGGCTTACTGCTCATCATCAGGAGGTGATACTCTTTATATATACAGAGTAGTACCATGATGAGCAGTAATCCTGCTTGAAACATATAGAGGTTAATTATTGAAACTGAAAGCAAATGTTGCATCCTGTTGGTTCCTTTTGTACGAAATCTTTTTAAATTAGCACTTATCTTCGATTTATTGTCCAGTTATGATTGTGTCCATTCCGTACGTGAAACCCAGCAGTCGAAGTCTGTTGATATTCAATAATAATTTAGGGATAAAATCAAACACTAGTTCTCTCCTCCTCTCTCTGGGTAGCATGCCGGCAGCATGGCTGTTAAACTCGTTCTAGTCGTCCGCATACACGTTGTAAGAAACAAGTGTAAAACTGAGTGAATTTCATGAAATTCGAAATTGGCGAGTTAGAGTCTTCAAGACATTTTTGGATATCAGTAAGACCAGGCGATTTGAAGTACCACTTACCATGCAGAATGTGACGCGATTGTACACGTGTTTTGTGAAATTCGCCAAATATTGACCCCGACGGAGAGAGAATTTTCGAATAAAAGTTTTAGAGAAATTTGACATGAACATTTGTACCCACTGCGAATATTGACATAATTTAACAGACGTGACGTGAAGCTCACACCCTGCCTTGTATTGTACATTCAGCGGCAAAAAATAATCTTGTGTATATGCATGAAGGTGACCAATGTTTCCGTACGCTAGACAATAATTAAACAATGCTTTCTTCTCACATAAATTTGTAATAGTGTATATACACATGGAGAATTGATATATTCTGGTGTGTAATTAAAACATACTTATTCCACTACATTAGTTATTTCTTTGAATTTAATTCTCTGTCTTTGCGCACATTTAAACCGAGGATAATGAAAGCAACAGAATTGTTACACTGTACATATATTTCAATCTTTTCTTCATAATTATTTATAAATGAGTAACGAATAATTCTAAGAAAAGAATTTGTAATTTTATTTCAAATTTTCTAATCCGTAGACATGCCTGTCGTGTTTTGACTCTTTCTTTAACCTGTTCAAAGAATACTTCTAAGAAAAACTAATTAACTGATCCTCATTTGTTTTAATATTTCAGTAGGAACCATCCCGTTGTGTTGCAATATTGTAACAATTTATTACGTCAGTAACACAACATATATTAATCAGCAACATATATAAGTTAAAATCTTAGTTAGGCCAAGATTTTAAATTTTAGATGCTGATTAATATATGTTGTGTTACTGATGATCGTCACTTATATAATCTGTCATCCTAATCTTGGGACCGCGGTAGCACAGTGGTTAAAGTTCTGTGCTACAAATCAGAAGGTCGCTGGTTCGATCCCAGTTAGTGTCATTTCTTTGACATAAAATCCTTCCGATCGCACTATGTTCCTGGGGTCGACTCAGCCTCTAATAAAAATGAGTACCAGGAGCATTTCCTGGGGGTAAAGGCGGCCGGTGCCTAAGGCTGACAACCTTACCACCGTCCTGTGCCGTTGTTACGAAATCTGGGAGCCTTAACTTCCTGGAACCCTCTGGGCCATTCCAGGCCCGTAACGGGACTGCTTTGTCTTTTATCGTCCTAATCTACCATTTTATAAGCACGGTGTTCTTTTGATATGAAGAATTGATAACAGTAAGTGCTGTATTTAAGACGGCTGTTGGTTAAGATACGTGGAGTCCGTGGCTGACAAAGGCCGCATGAGTATAGGGCATTGGTGGTATGACACTGACAGGGTACAGCTGAAGACGTCGGACAAGAACATGTTGCAGTTGCGGTGCTTTCATCACAAATTCGACGCAGACTGCTCTGAAAAATAACGCTCTGACCGACGGGGTAATAAAATCCCGAACTGTGGCACGACCTTGGCCCTCTAACACAGCAAACCCCAGAGTTCAAACAGCAAAAGCCAACAAATGGATACAGTCACGAGCAATTTCAATCCAATTTTCATTCTAACAACCTTCCACTTAAAAAAAAAATATCTCATAATTAATTTTGCTTCTCGTTTTTACGTTTAAGGTGGACTTTTTAAACTGGTTTTCCTATCAAAATTCCGTATACAGTAATTGTTCATGAATAATGTAATTTGATATATGCCTTTATTCTCCAGGACAGATCTGATATTTTTATCGAGAATATTATGGAAATTATTTTTAAAATGTGTGCCTAAGGAGCTGGATGAGTCTTTCATGGCCACGTGCAAAAATAAGCGAAACGAATGCGAATTTGAGGTTATCACAGCCGTCATGATACAGAGTCACGTCGTCTTGGATGTAATACCATATCTACTAGTAAACATTTACCGACTTTTCGGAGGGCATTTCTGCTTCTGTCTTCAGAGTGTACGTTAATGGTGTCAGCTCTTTTTGGATTGCTTAGATCCTGAATGCGGAGTTAGCATGCTCATCCGAAACGCGTCTCTATACCAATATAAACGATGGGTAACAAACAGACAAGTAAAATATGGCGATCATTTGAGCAGTAGTCACAATTTTAATATAAATATTTCATTTTTTTCTTACATTGTTTTGATCACGTTATACCACAAGCTGTTTAAATATGAATGCTTCAGCATATTACTTGCAAAAGTTTTTCCTTGTTGCTGATATAAATTGAAATGCAATTTTTATGACCTGCCTGGAGCCTTATGTCTTTTATGAGAATGTTGTATTTGGTTTCACGGGCCAGTGGCGGTGAAACCTCTAGATAGCTACACGGATCACAGTTATTTTTTAGAATCTAACAGTCGTTCAGCTGGCCAGTCAATTTTCAACCTTCTATAGAATTTAGGGTTTATTTACGGTGGTCACAAGAGACAGCAGCTCGACTCCACACTATACCGCTTTCAACCATTTCACATCCATCTTCCTTCGGACACTTCCGGCATCTTCTACTCTCCTATGGCGTCGGAACTTTTTCGAAGTGTGACGTTGATCCTAATGACATATGAAGATTCCTTTTGTCCCTCAGAGAATATTTTAAAGACCAACCGTTGAATAATGACTTTGGGAATAACCGCTGCTTAATCTGATAATCATACGAAGCACATAAACCGTGTGGATAAGAGGCTGAGATTTCGAATGCTAAAGTAGCTGAAAATTCTTCGCAGCGACTGCTGTTCATAGAGAAATTAATATCCTTGCCACTTCCTGGAGAGTTTCCTCTTTTTGTATATATATATATGTTGATATCACTTATTTTTATCACATTCGCTGTATCTTAGCTCTTCTTAGATGTTACGGAGCGTATATTGGCGGTTAGTTACAGACGTTTTGGGACAACCTAACATCCATCATACAGTACAAGACAACTTGACACTGCTTGACCCTTGAAGATGGGGGGCGATAGGTCGTTCCAAAACGTCGATGTCTACCAATTTACGCTGTCCAACATCCCAGAAGAGCGAAGATCTTAGGGGTAAAAAAGGTAAATCAGTCCCGTTAGAGGCCTGGAGTGGCCCAGAGAGTTCCAGGAAGTTAAGGCTCCCAGATTTCGTCACAGCGGCACAGAATGGTGGTAAGGTTGTCAGCCTTATGCACCGACCGCCTTTACCCCAGGAAATGCTGCTGGTATTCATTTATGTTAGAGGCTGAGTCGATCCCAAGGCCATAGTGCGATCGGAGGGTTTTTATGTCAATGAAAAATTCCAATGACATCAGCTGGGATCGAACCAGCGACATTCCGATTTGTAGCACAGCACCTTAACCACTGTGCCACCGCGGTCCCCTGATCTTAGGGGTATAATCAATTAAACATTGTGACAGAACTTCAGATTAACATAGGATACAAGGGCGTAGAATGGGTACGTCTGGCTCAGTATGGAACGTAGCTGTGGTTTGTTGTGAACACGGCAGTTAACACTGGACAGAGAGTGGGAAGTCTTTTAGCCATCTGAGAGTATAATGGTGTCTTAAGGAGAATTTTGGTCCACGGAGTTCTCTTGTTTTGTTTTTAGGTTTAAGTAGCACATCGTTATGAGCGTTAGATTTTTCTATAGCGCTCTAGGCCAGACTTGTTTGCTCGTAACTGTTTGCCGACGTGTTAATGTTCGCTTAAGAAACAATATAGAACTAATTAAATTCGGTAGGGTTCTGACAATATTGCATCACATTCAAAACCACTGCTCTTTATAACCTTTCATATTCCATTGTTTAAAGACACAAAAATTAAAAACATTTTTCCCCCGGAAACCGCTTCTAATTGCATTCTAGGAGTTGAAATGAATAAGGTTTTGCGGAAAGGTTCATATAGTTTTGTGTTTTTAAACACGGGACGATAATTAAAGCCCAAAAGCGGAGCGGTTTTAAATATAGGGCTAATTGTATTGTCTCATCCTGTTCACTATAATCATTTACTTGTGCATTATATATACAGTTAAGGTAACGTAACGTAACGTAACGTGACGTAAATGAAAATTATAGTTGTGTGTTTTAACTACCTAAAGACATGATAAACATATATCTAACAAGGTAATGAGAGAAAGAGAGGCACTGTACTTATTAAGTAAAATTGACGCGCGTTATTGTACCCATTGTTGCAGTGGAAAATTAGTATTATATATTTTGAGTATTTGTGTGTATAGCCTTAGGTTTCCAGCACTCAAAGAGCTTGAACCTTATTTTCATCTGTGGCCTGTTCGGCTCTGCAGTACTATTCCACGTTATCTCACAAACGGCGCGATTTTTTAAATAAACAGTTGTTACCCATAAAACTGCGTTCTGATTTTCTCGATAATTTTTTCTCAGAAACATTTTTCATTCTAAGAAGAATTGAGCGAGTTACTTTTAAAAAAGCACATTGGTTTTCAAGTGAAGTGCCCGTTTCTCTTATCGTATTTCAGCGAAACTTGAATTTTCTTGACAAATTTGCGAAATATACTCAGATATCAAATTTCATGAAAATCCGTCCAGTGGGAGCCGAATTGTTTCATGCGGAAGGACAGATGGACAGACAGACATGACGAAGCTAATAGCAGCTTTTTGCTGTTTCGCAAAAGCGCCTAAAAAGAAGCTGCGTTGTCTTTGTTTGTGACATGTAAGTAAGTAAGTAAGTAAGTTATGCGTTGTTTACACCAACAGCATATTAAACACGCTTTGCCTCAAACTGTTAAGCTATAATCAGGTTCAAGAAGAGACGGCGGACTGAACCTAACCAATAACATATAAATCAAATCCCTCCCTCCTTCACCGTATGAACATAATTTAATTTTATCGGAACTTTACGGTATTTCCGTATATATTTTAGTAGGGTAAAGGGAGCGGGGAGATTCGGTAGAAGGAGAGAAATCGCAGATCTGTAGAATATATTAATAAGATTGTTACCTGTGGAGCAAGCGGTGCTATTAACAGGTTAAAATATTGGCCCAAACTTTATCTCCCGCGACTGCACTGCCGCCATCTCTGTCCTTATCCGTCTGAAATCCAATATATGTGGTACTGCCATGCAGTTGCCTTGGTGGGCTGCATGTTCTGACAGACGGCCTGGCTTGGCCTGGCCTGGCCTGGCCTGGCCTGGCCTGGCCTGGCCTGGCCTGGCCTGGCCTGGCCTGGTGTCCGATCTCTGTTCCGCATCAAAGTAAAGGGGTGGCCGTAGGAGTTGAACAGAAGGGCCAGAAATGCCAACTGGTCCTGAGGTTGCATCTGTGGCTTGCATGGGGCTCTGAAGCCTAATATAATTTTAAAAGAAACAGATCAACAAGTTATTTGCGCAACACAAATATTTACCTTTATATGGAGATCCGGAATAGCGTAGTCGGTATAGGAACTAGGTAACCTGCTGGGTGGTGTGACGTTCGAATGCCGGTAAGAGACAAGTTGTTTTTTCTCTTATGCGAAACGTGCAGTCCGACTCTAAGGCCCACCAGCTTCCTATTCAGTGTATTTCTGTACCAGCTGACGAACTCTTAGATTCTGAAGATGATTGTGCTCCATGGAGTTGGTTAATCAGTTAGTTGTTAGGTAGTTAGTCGGTTGGTTAGTTAGTTGTTAGCTAGCTAGTTAGTTGGTTAGTTAGTTGTTGGTTAGTTGTTAGTTAGTTATTTGTTAGGTAGTTGGTTGGTTAGTTAGTTGTTATTTGTTTGTTATTAGTTAGGTAGTTAGTTGGTTGTTAATTAGTTGTTAGTGAATTAGTTGTTAGTTAGGGAGTTAGTCAGTTGGTTGTTTGGTTAGTTAGTAGTTAGTTGGTTAGTTTGTTGTTAGTTGCTAGTTAGTTAGTTGTTGGTTATGCAGCCAATTTTGTGAAATTTAGGCACAAGTTTTAAGTAGGCACACATCCAACAGATATGACATTTACTATATATATATATGTGTGTGTGTGTGTGTGTGTGTGTGTGTATGTGTGTGTGCGGGCCGGGTAGCACAGTCGGTATAATGACTGACTACCGGCTGGACTGTCCGGGATCGAACCCCAGTTGGGACGAGATTTTCTGCCGGTCCAGACCGGCCCTGGGGCCCACCCAGCCTCCTGTAAAATGGGCACCGAGTCTTTCCCGGAGGTAAAGTGCGGCCGGGGCGTGCTGCTGACGACTACCCCCTTCTAGTGCCGCGGTCATGGAATAGTAGAGCTATACATCTACCCACCCTCTGGGCCACACCGGGCCTGTAACGGGATCACATTACCTTTTCTTTTACATATATATATATACACACAAACACACACACACACACACCTGGGACCTCTCTGTATATGGCAGATGTTTTGCAAACAAATATTTTAAAGAAAGCCTCCTTTTAGGAACAAATTTATTTTATTTGCAAGTCTCTTTTCAGTTAAGTCTCTACAAAAGCAGCATATACTGGGAAACTTCAAATACACGTGTGCCAGTTTTTTCAAGTGTAGAGCGTACCGTCTTGATTGCTCCGAAAACTTCTTTTATATTTCTTAAAATCAAAACTGCAAACAATTGATAACAAATTATATTTAATACACGTGTTCAACTGTCGAGCTACCTACATGAGACCGCAGCGAGCTATTTTATTGGCCATTCCTAAAGAAGGATCCTAATTATGACATTTATTATTATGAAAATGTGATATATTCAAAGAATCTGGTCTGGAAGGCAAGTGACTGTGTAGAAATATCATGGGGGGGGGGCATTATGTACTGTGTGAGGGCCTTACAAATTATAATGCAGGGCAGTTCGGTATAAAAATAAGAAAGTTTGAGTTGAAAGTACGTCTACCACCTTCAGGATTGAAGTGCTGATAAGTCCTTAGCCTGACCAGGAAGGAACAAGCTCGGAAGCATATCAGTGACGCGCGAGATTTTAACATCGAGACGCGAGCTGTCATCAAGTTTTTTTTTTTCCTGCAAGGCAAGGCGCCGAAGGAAATTCACGCCATTCTGACAGA
>Ga0136643_10014329_pt1 | contig 11892 bp, 6 predicted proteins | sample TergutLab28metaG_FD_96883 | JGI IMG/M metagenome (GOLD analysis project Ga0136643, IMG submission 96883) | Labiotermes labralis P1 segment gut microbial communities from Petit-Saut dam, French Guiana - Lab288 P1 (version 3) (version 3) | ecosystem: Host-associated > Arthropoda: Insects >...
CCTCTCACCATCTTACAAATATAAGAAATCCGGAAGGGCAAATCCTAATGTACGGTTACGAAGGGATTCGTCCGGCGAATGTATTTACACTGCGTTTGCAGTATCGTTATTGATTTATGCAGGGATTTTGAATTTTCTAACTAATTCTGTATTAAGCATTTTCTTTCAAAATCACATTATTATTTTGGTAATTCAAAAAAATGTTGTATATTTGTGCTCAATTTTACTAAGCTTCTCATGCTATGAATAAATATTTCCGTAGTGTTGATCATTGTACCATCACCAATTTAGCGATAAGGAGGCTTTGTGTTGATTCTAATTTGGGTAGTATGAACATTGCCAATTATTTATTCATCGACTTATATCCACCCCCCCCCCCCCCCCCCTTTTTTTATTTTGGGTTGTTTTATATTTGCATATTTTTTTTTTTACTTCTTTTTTCCCCCCCCCCCCCCCCATTTTTAAATTTGGTTCTCAGTGCTTTAGGCGCTTTTACGAGGCTTTTTGTATTACCAAATTTTTGTAACCAAACCCTGCTCCCTATAAAATAGGTTGTGGGGTTTTCTCATATATACAGTTAAGACAAAACACATAAATAAACAAAACATCGAATAAATTTGCAAAAATGAAAATTACTAATTTTTACAGTCTGTTGATGATTGCAATGATCACAATCATATGCGGTTTCACAGCACAAGCAGCACCTCAAAATAACAATCAACAATTTGCATTAGACCGCATACTTGTTGTAGCAGAAGCCGGAATGATAAATCCAAATTCATTTCCGGATCTTGGAATTGCCTTTTCAAAAATTGAATTGCTAAATCCCACCAAAACCATTCCTGATGCCAAGGATATTTTCTTGATACATCTCGAAAATCCTAGCAAAAAGGAAATCATCAGAGTTATTCGGATTCTGAAAGAAAATCCAATTATTATCTCTGCCGAGCGGGATTATTACCACGCTTGGAACGTTGCGCAAAGAACCCCGAACGATCCGAGATTTGGACAACAATGGCACCTTCAGGCTATAAATGCACCACAGGCATGGGGTATCACCACCGGTAGCAGGCAGGTGAGAGTTGGAATCATGGACTCGGGCTTGGATTTGGTTCACGAAGATTTGAGGGATAACCTTTGGGTTAATCCTAATCCTAACCAAACCATTGGTGGTTTCACGTTTGTGAATGATATTCACGGTTGGAATTTTTCTACTAATTCTGCAGTGCCCCCGTCGAGCGGCACACACGGCACACACGTGGCGGGCATTGTTGGCGCTGTGGGAAATAATGGAATAGGAATTTCCGGCGTGTGTTGGGAAGTGAGCTTGGTCATGTTGGCAATTCAAGCAAGTAGTTCACGTGCAGTTAGAGCTTTGGAGTATGCAAACTATCACAATATCCAAATTGCACAAAACAGTTGGGGTAGTTACGGCAGTCCAAACCGTGCGCTTTACGAAGCCATTCGCAACTACAACGGCTTATTCGTGATTAGTGCGGGAAATTCACGCGGAGATCTTGAACATGTAGATAATTCGGGCATGCACTACCCTTTAGGATATTCGTTGGACGGGGAAGGCTTGCACGGCTTCGGTCCCGGACTTACAAATATCATTTCGGTAATGGCATCAAACATTAATGACGGGCGTTCGGGCAATTTTGGAGCAACTCGAGTGATGATTGCTGCTCCGGGAGTAAACATTTTGAGCACATACCCCACACACACAGGAATACTTTACAGAGATATGACCGGTTCATCTATGGCAGCACCGGTTGTGTCCGGAGTTGCAGCACTAATGATGTCGGCTCGAATCGAAAACCATTTACCACAATTAAGTCCTCAACAAATCATTAGCATTTTAATGTCAACCGCACGGCAAGTAACCACAGCAGCAAACGCCAACAGAGCCGGTGGTGTTGTAGATGCTTACGCTGCTGTGAGGATGGCGTTGACTTTTTGCACGGAGTGTGAAAATGCGGGTTGTCCAAACTGTCCGCCAAACATTTGCTTAGTTTGTGGCGAACCCGATTGTCAAGACATCCATGTAACAGGTATATTATTAAACAAGCCTGCTGAAAACGTATTGGTAGGCACTACCGAGCAATTAACCGTAACTTTTTTACCAAACGATGCCACTAACCAAAACGTAACTTGGACATCCGATAATGAAAATGTGGCAACCGTTGATCAGAACGGTTTAGTTACCGCTGTAGCCAATGGCACTGCCATTATTATCGTAACCACAGAAGATGGAGGTTTCACACGTACTAGCGTCATAACTGTAATCACAGCAAATGTTACAGTTGATAATATAGCAACCTTTGTACAAGATCCAAATGTAGAGTCTATAATGGCTTTCCTTGGCAATGGCACTGCAACCTATGAGATTACTCACATGGCGCCAAGATTGAACACATGGCGTGAGGCGTACAGAACAGCCTTTCCTCAGTTTGACAGATTCTTGTTTGTAATGCCCTCCATCAGTACTTCTACATCTGCTGCTCCGGCTTTTCCGTTGGCTTTACGAATTACCTACTTGGCTCCAATCGGAAATGTATGGAATTTTGTTACCGATACCGTTGGTGGCATAGCACCTACACTTCATATACCGGCACTTGTCCCAATGACAGGTGGTACAAATAATCCAAACAGTGATGCTACGTTTACCAGGTTCATAAGAACAGATCGTACTAATACCAGTGCTTGGGGAGGAGCAACGCCTCACAGCACGACTGCTCCGAATTTTGGACAAACAGCCGGCAGTAATGCACATAATGCGATTTTAGGGATATTCACACCCAGCGGCACAGGCTCTGGTCTTGGCTTTACTTTGCCAAATAACATTGCGTATCTTGACGATAATTTTATCGGTTTCCTAAATTCGCCGACCGGCTTCACCGTTATTCAGGATGAAGACAGGTTTTGGTTCCGTAACAAAGCTGAACCGACTGATTGGTTTTTGGTTGAACCACAGCGAACCGCAGCTGCAGCTGTTACCGGTGTAACCCTCAATCACAGTTCTTGGACAGTTGTATTTGACGAAACTGCTACCCAGACTTTCCAGTTAACAGCAAATGTCTTGCCCGTAAATGCTGCCAACACAAGGGTAACATGGACGAGCAGTAATCCCGCTGTTGCCACTGTTGATGAAATAGGCTTGGTTACTGCGATTTCCATAGGACGGGCAACAATTACAGTTACCTCTAACGATGGAAGTTTTAGAGCCCAATGTGCTGTTGTTGTTAATGCTCCGACTATTGCCGTAACAGGTGTAACCTTAAATGAAAGTGCCATTACATTATATGCCGGCGAAACCGAAGAACTTTTAGAAACCGTATTACCTATCAATGCAACAGACCAATCCGTTACGTGGAGCAGTAGTAATTCTGCAGTTGCCACCGTTGATGAATCCGGTTTAGTTACTGCTGTTTCCGCCGGAATCGCAACAATTACAGTTACCACCATCGATGGCGGATTTACGGCTACAAGCACAATAACCGTAAGGCAAGGCACCGGTATTATTGGTCTTGATGATGATGGAACGATAAAACTCTATCCAAATCCGGTGACCAACGGTAGACTATTTGTTGAAATTTCTGATGCATTCGATAGTCAAACAATCCAAATCCACGACCTTTCCGGTAGGTTAGTATTGACACAAGTTGCAACTCGTCCTCGAACGGAAATCAATGTTTCGCATTTGCATGCAGGTGTGTATATCGTTAGTATAGGCACTACTTCGACAAGAATTGTGATACAGTAAACTTAGAAAATAACAACCAATAAAATAAAAATTATGAGAAAACTACGTTTCTATTTGGTGTTTCTGCTATTAGTATGGACACAAATGTTATTGGCACAACGAACCATCACCGGTACGGTAACTAGTGCTGTAGATCGTCAGGGTGTTCCCGGGGCAACGATTATGGTAAGAGGTACAACAATAGGTACAACTACAGATGTTATGGGTCGATGGTCGCTGAATGTTCAGGCTGATGCAACACACTTAGTGTTTGCTTTTATGGGGTATGCTACCCAAGAAGTTGAAATCGGAGGCAGGACTACGATTGATGTAACTTTGCAAAGCGATGCTACTCTTCTTGAAGAGTTCATCGTAACGGCTTACGGTGTTGTTCGAAGAGGAACTTTTACAGGTTCTGCAACAACGGTAAGCTCAGAACAGTTAGCCAGTCGTTCCGTAACAAATGTTGCGAATGCGCTGCAAGGCAATGTTGCCGGCGTACGAATGACTTCCGGTTCCGGACAGCCCGGTGAAGGAGGAGACATCCGTGTTCGTGGTTTCGGATCGATTAATGCGTCAAGCGAGCCGTTGATTATTTTAGACGGAGCACCTGTTACCTCCAGCACTTTTGCAGGCTTGAATCCCGACGATATTGCCTCTATGACTGTTTTGAAAGATGCTGCTGCAACAGCACTTTTTGGTTCGCGTGCCGCTAATGGTGTGATCATGATCACTACAAAAACCGGACGCCACGACCGCTCAGGTTTTAATCTACAGTTCACAACCGGCGTGGTTTCACGGGGAATTCGAGAATACGAAATGTTGGGTCCGGAACAATCTTACGAAATGTGGTGGTTGGCACGACGTAACGAGCAGATCGGGCAAGGATCCGAGGTTGGTAGCACAGCTCGTCTCCCGATTTTCAACCAAATTGCGAGCAATGATTTTTTAACCACCGCCGGTGTTCGTTACAACATTACTAATGTTCCGGATCATTTAATCGTATTACCCGACGGCAGGTTTAACCCCAATGCACAAATAAACCCATTTGTCGCCAGTGATTTGGATTGGTTCGAGCCTGTTATGCGTTTAGGAAGTCGCCACACACTTAACGTATCTAAAAGTATGTCAAACGAAAATTCGGATATGCGTGCATCTCTTTCATATCTTACCGAAGAGGGATACATTCGTAATTCCTCTTTTAACCGCCTGTCTGCACGTTTGAATGTGACCCATAGAGTAAACAATTGGATAAGAACAGGCTTGAATGTTAGTGCAATGAATTCTTTTCAAGAATCAATCTTTACCGCAAATACGAATAACGAGAATATATTTGCCTCAGCAAGAGCTATGGGACGAGTTTTTCCAGTACACGCTCACGATTTAAGCCGTCCTTGGGGTACGTGTACGTTTATCAGAGATGATGATGGTAACAAACTTTTTGACCTTGGAATGTTGCCTGCAACCGGTCAGCATATTGTTGCTCAATCCATCGGACCGGACGGAATACCACTTATTCGCTGGCCACAAAATAACAATAACTCTATAGCCCAGCATTTTTTGGACCAAAGGCATAGTACAAGAAACGAATTTGGGGGAAGAGCTTTTGTGGAATTTTCGTTTTTGGAAAACTTCACATTCACAACCAACTTGATGCACGACAGACGATTGTTCAGTACACAAACTATGAATAATCAGTTTGTTGGATCGGCTTCAGGAGACAATGGTCGTGCTTCATCAACACAAACCTCAAGAGTTACCACTACGGTAAACAATCTTCTGAATTGGAACAGAACATTTGGCAGACATGCTATTACAGCTCTTGTTGGACACGAAGCCCATATTCGTGACTTTGACTTCATGTACGTTCAAAAATTCGGTGCGATATTGCCAGGCAATCCTCAGTTGACAAACTACACAGAAATGCGTGAAATTTCTGGTCATCGAGAAGAATATCGTTTAGAGTCATATCTCTCAAACATCACCTATTCGTGGGATGAGAGATTTTTCGGTTCAGCATCGTTTCGTACGGACGGCTCATCAAAGTTCGCTCGTCAAAGCCGTTGGGGACAATTCTGGTCGATTGGAGCCGGTTGGCGTTTGGACAGAGAAGATTTTATCAGACGAACCGGAATTTTTCCCTATTTAAAAGTTCGTGCATCATACGGGCAAATCGGTAATGATGCTGGAATTAGCGACTATGCATGGCACTCACGCTATCGTATTGGAGATAGATTCACCAACTACAACGAACCCGGAACACGCATGTGGGAATTAGGTGCTGAAAATGTTGTTTGGGAATCTAGCGACAATTTCGATGTTGCTGTTGAGTTTGGAACGAGATGGGGCGTTAGAGGACAAGTTGAATTCTTCAACCGTCAATCTTCAAACTTGCTTTTCAACGTTCCTATCGTTCAATCCTCCGGAATTCCTAACGCTGTACAACTGATGAATATCGGAACGATGTTTAACCGTGGGTGGGAGTTTGAATTAGCTTATGATTTCCGTACAAGAAACGGATTCAGTTGGACGCCGAGCTTAGTGTTGACCACTTTTACAAACAGAATCACCAAACTTCCTGAGGAAATGAGAGCAGATGGAATTAGAGTAGGCAACATGTTAATGATGGAAGGTCGCAGTATTTACGACTTCAACTTGCGCGAATTTCGTGGTGTTGATCCACGTGATGGACGTGCTTTGTACACTTGGGAAAGAATATATAATCTCGATGGAACGATTAATATGACTAACACTCGCATTATTGACGGCGATACTTTGACCATAGACCATAATCGTGCTGCACGCAGTTATGTAGGCAGTGCTATTCCAGATCTTATTGGAGGTTTAACCAATACGTTCAGATGGAGAGGTTTCGACCTGTCGATTTTAACTACGTTCCAAATCGGTGGATATGTTGTTGATGAAATCCATCGAACTATGATGTCCATAGGCTTAAACGGAAGACCTTCTTCTTTCCATCCAGATATTCTCAATTCGTGGAGAGAGCCAGGCCAAATTACCGATATCCCTCGCTTTGATATGGGCGGTACAGTTCCCGGACAAACTGAATCAATGTCATCTCGTCATTTAACCAGTGCAAGCTTTTTCCAACTTCGTTCGATTAATTTTGGATACACCTTACCTCAAGATTTTGTTCAAAGAATGCACTTATCAAGAGCAAGAGTATTCTTCGTAGCCGAAAACTTACTTTTAGTTGCATATCGTCAAGGTTTGAATCCAACCCAACGATTCTCCGGTGTTGTAAATGCATCAGACGGTTTCATCCCTTCGCGCTTCTTTATGGTTGGTGTTAATGTTCACTTCTAAAAATCTGTATAACTATGAAAACAATAAAAAATATCATGAAAAAAACAGCTTTAATTTTAAGCGTTTCGGTTCTTTCACTAACGTTTAACAGTTGCGGAAAGGATTTTTTGGAGACTATACCAACGAGAGATATTTCAGAGGCAGAAGTGATGAGTACCTTTGAAGGTGCGATGATGGCTGTCAACGGTATTCATCGTTTGATGTATGCGAATGTGAGTGCAAACAACAACACATCTCGAACTGAGCTCCCATCATCAATCAGTATTGGTTATGGTCAAGGAATCAGTTCTATGTGGTTGGCTATGGATCACATGGGTGACGATTTCGTTTACTTTGTAGCACCTGCAAGTTGGTTCGTAATGTACAATTGGGTGACACAAACCCGACAAGAAAGTTCGGCATGGCACAATATGTGGGCTTGGTGCTATCAAATTATCAACAATGCCAATGGGATTATCAACCGAATTAATGAGTTTGAAGCTAGCGACAACGACAGAAACTATATTTTAGGTCAAGCTCTTGCCTACCGTGCCTTTGGACATTTTTGGGCAGTTCAGATGTGGGGCGGTCGCTATGTCAGAGGCGAAACCAACGACCAATTAGGCGTACCTCTTATTACCAGACACATTATCAACCCTGAACCCAGAGCAACAGTGGCTCAAGTTTATGCACAAATCAACGAAGATTTGACTCGAGCTATTGAGTTATTAACCGACAATCCAAGTGCAATCAACCGCAGAAATAAATCGCATATCAATGCCAATGTTGCCAATGGTTTGATGGCCCGTGTTGCTTTAGTTCAACAACGATGGGAAGATGCCGCACACCATGCAAGATTGGCCCGCCAAGGAATACCGTTGGCAACTGCAGAGGATTTGCTGGCAGGATTCCACTCGGTAAACGCCCCCGAATGGATTTGGGGAATGAGAGTTACTGATTCTCCTGGTACTACCAACTTCGCATTGTTTATTTCATTAAATAGTCTAGGATCCCCAAGTATTGTTCGTACCGAACCAAGACTGGTCAATAGACAATTTTTCGACTGGATGGCTTCAAACGATATTCGTCGGGATTGGTGGGTAACCAATCCCGATGACCCTCGCTATGCCCAATTGTTAACAGGTGGATGGGCACAAGTGCGTCGTTATTCGAATCAGAAATTTAGAGTGAACGGTAGTTTTACTCCTATTGGTTCGGGTACTCAGATAGATCGAGCGATGATGCGCGGATCCGAAATGTTGCTTATTGAAGCCGAAGCTGAAGCTCGCGGAGCCATAGTTGGTGAAGGAAGTGAAGTCGCTGCTCGAGCAGCTCTAACAACCTTAATGGGAGTTCGCGTTTCCGGATTCACTACAACCCGAACAGAAGCGGCTTTGATTGAAGAAATTATGCAAAATCGTCGTATAGAACTTTGGGGCGAAGGACATCGCTGGTTAGACCTCAAACGTCTTGGAGAAGGTATGTGGCGTACAGCTGAACAAGGACATCTTCCGGGATTAACAGGCAATACAATGCAAGGTGTAGAACCCGATGATCTAAGATGGAACATACAACTTCCACAAAGGGAAATAGAAACCAGCCGAGATCTCATTAGACAAAATCCTTTATAACATAACACGTATAAGCACTAATCAAAAACACATAAAACTATGAAACGTATATTAATTTCAGCGATCATTTTATCAATGCTCTCGCTCGGTTTCGTTGCTTGTAACAACGATGAAATCCCATATATCGCTACTACAGACTTTACGCTTACAGTTAATTTTGACGACGATGGAAATCCGATTCCTTTCGAGTTGCCAAGTCGAGCCTCATTGGAACTAAGAACCACCGTAACACCTGTTTTTGCCACAAATCAAAGGGTAACATGGAACAGTAGCAACCCAAGTGTTGCAACCGTAAACAATTATGGACTTGTAACTGCTGACTCTGAAAACGAGGGTATAGCTACTATTACAGCCAGTATTCCAGGCTTTTCGTCCACAGCTACTGTAAACGTTTTCTTTGTAGCACTACCACCTACGGTTGAAACTATTGAAACCTATGAACCGGATCCGAGAATAAATTCTGTAGCAGCTTTCCTTGCCGGTGGTGGCGCAACTTACGAGATTACTTTAATGTCGCCAAGATTGCACGCATGGCGTGAAGCTTATAGAGCAGCTGTTCCGCAATTTGATAGATTTTTGTTTGTATTGCCTTCTATTGCTCAGTCTACATCGGCTGCTCCTGACCGTTCGATAGCGTTCAGAATTACCTATCAATATCCTATCGGAAACGTGTGGAATTTTGCTACTTTAGCCATGAACCCACCTGCACTTGTTCCAATGACCGGTGAAGGAAATAACCCCAATAGCGATGCTGTATTTACTCCGATGCGTAGGATTGACCGTACAGGTGCTGTAGCATGGGGAGACCCGGTACCTCACAGTACGTCTCCTCCAAATTTCTCGATAAACGATGGCAACCCATTAGGTTTAGATCAAGCTGCTGTTACTGCTGCAGTTTTGGGAATATTCACTCCTGGTGTCGACAACAACTGGCCTGCTGCTAACGACAACCTTATTGGTTTGTTAAATTCAACAGCCGGTTGGACTGTTATTCAAGATCTTGACACATTTTGGTTCCGTAGCAAAGCCGATCCGACTGATTGGTTTGTAGCGGTACGTCAATAATCCGTCTGTAGGGGCGACACATGTGTCGCCCCTACAGTTCGGTAAAAAAATTAACAAAAAAAACAACGATATTATGAAAAAAATTCAATTTCCCGCAACACTTTTTGCTGTTGCGATTATATTGATGGCAACCTTTTCAGGTTGCAGAGAAGAACACGACTTCTCGTTTACACCACTTCCTGTGAGTGGTGCAGAGATACACGAAGCACCCGATACAATAGCCATTGGCGATGTATTGCCTCTGAGAGGAAACACGGTGCCGATGAATGCTTCAAACCAAGCCGTAACTTGGACTAGCACTGCCCCTGCTGTTGCTACGGTTACCGATGCAGGTGTTGTAACCGGTGTAGAGTTGGGGACAACAGCCATCGTGATTAGAACCACAGAGGGCAACTATACGGACACCCTTTTTCTAACTGTTATACCTACACCTATTCCTGTAACAGGCGTAGAGTTAAACGAAGATTATGTGGAAATACTCATCGGTAGCACCGAAGCACTAATTGCGACTATTACTCCGGCAAATGCCACAATCCAAGGCGTAACTTGGGAGAGTAGCGATACAGCCGTTTCCACAGTGAGCAGTACAGGAGTTGTTACTGCGGTAGGCGTGGGTACGGCAACCATCACGGTTACAACTGTGAATGGTGGCTTTACAGCGACAACCGAAGTAACCGTTACTCCTATTTTGGTAACGGGTGTAACAATAGGTGGACCCTCTACGGTGTTTGAAATAGCCGGCGAAACAGCACAACTCACAGCAACCGTAAATCCTGCCAACGCTACAAACCGAGATGTAATCTGGAGCAGTAGCAATAGAAATGTTGCAACTGTAAGCAACACCGGATTGGTAACCGCCGTAGGTGACGGAGAAGCAATGGTGATGGTTGTAACAGTTTGTGGTAGTTTCTCAGCTATGCGTACTGTAACTATTGGAGGAGGACCATGTATACCTCTGATTACAGCGGCTAACATCGCAACTTTTGTACCGGATCCGGATGCACAATCTGTAGTAGCTTTTCTTAACGGAGGAGTTCCTTCCTCCTATGATATTACCCTAATGTCGCCTAGATTGGAAGCTTGGCGTGCTGCATACGTTGCCGCAGTCCCTACGTTTGATCGATTTTCTTTCATATGGCCTTATAGCACACCTTTCACCACCGGTAGTCCTCGTTCGTACGCACTACTCCTTAGATATACAGGCACAACAAGTGTATGGCCTTTTATTCCCAATAACCCTACTTCCGGTTCCGGCTCCGGCTCTTACCCTGATGAGCCGATACTCACTGCAATGACTGGAACAGGAAACAATCCAAATAGCGATGCAACCTTTAACCAGCTCTTTAGACGTGATCGTATTAGTTTCTCAGGACAAGACCAAGTGCCTCACAGCACAACTGCTCCAAACTTCACAATTAATACTGGTAGTGGGCTTGATCAGACAGCTGTTACCGCTGCCTCTCGAGCGATATTCGCCGTTGGAGGGACTATCAACACCGCTCTTCCAGACGCAGGTGAGAACAGAAATTTTATCGGATTCCTAAATTCACCAACCGGTTTCACTATTATCCAGTGCAATTGCGATCCGGACATGTTCTGGTTCCGCAGCAAAGCCGATCCAACGGATTGGTTTGTAGTGGTGAGACAGTAAAAACTGAAAACTAAGAGTTAAGAACTAAGAGTTAGCCGCCCCATCGCTATGTGCAGAGCAACTCTTAGTTCTTAGTTCTTAACTTTTAACTTTGTATGAAAACACATAACCTCTACTCCGTGTTGCTGATAGTGGCTATTACCATCGCATTTAGTTTCACGGCACAAGCCAATAACCAACGATATGCTTTAGACCGCATACTCGTTGTGACAGAAGCCGACACTTCAACTTCGCTCTGTGACCGAACCGCCGGCGCAGATGTCTCGTTCGTGCCAAGTATTTTCTCAAAAATAGAACTGCTAAACCCAACCAAAACTATTCCCGATGCCAAAGATATTTTCTTGGTTTACTTGAAAAATTCAGGCGAAGAGCAGGTTAGGAAAGCCATAGAAATTTTAAGCACAAACCCTACAATTATCCACGTTGGACGAGACTATTATCTTTTCCCAACAGGCGCAGAGTATGCTATCGCAACACCCCGCACCTCGTACCTCGTA
>Ga0136643_10014331_pt1 | contig 11891 bp, 12 predicted proteins | sample TergutLab28metaG_FD_96883 | JGI IMG/M metagenome (GOLD analysis project Ga0136643, IMG submission 96883) | Labiotermes labralis P1 segment gut microbial communities from Petit-Saut dam, French Guiana - Lab288 P1 (version 3) (version 3) | ecosystem: Host-associated > Arthropoda: Insects >...
CACCACTTGCAAGATATTCTTTTTAAGACTATGTGATTTAAAACTTCCCATGTTGTAGTTTCAGAATCCAAAAATAAAATTTTTGTATCTCGAATAGTTTTTTTGTTATTCACCTTAAAATTTTGGGAGGTTATTTTGCCCCACCCTGTACAATGCACCTTTGATTTTCACTACAACTCTGAAACATTTCTCAATCTAAGAACAATTTCATGAGATATTATCATAAAGCATAGGTCTACATGTAAAGTACCAATTATTCTTGTCATATTTTAATAAATCTTCAATTTTCTTGACAGATTTTCTAAAAAATACTCAAATTTCATGAAAATCTGTCAAGTGGGAGCCAAGATGTTCCAAGTGGATGGACAGATGTGATGAAGCTAACAGATGCTTTCACAATTTTGTGATCACACCTAAACTAAGTTATAATTAAAGAAACAATACACATCTCCTACTGTGAATTACAGATAGAAAATGGTGCCTTTGAGTTATCAGATTTGGATATTGGTTACTCTAATAACAAAAATATTCATATGAATGAGTATATTATCACTACATTAAAATTTCAGAACATCCACATGGTGAAAAATGCATGTCACATGTACACATGTTCAACTTGAGTAGTAATATTGTACGTCAGCTGTGAAATCAGTTTTTATCAGTCACCCAAAATGAAGTGATATTTGATGAGAGCAGCATACTTCAAACCCATGATATTTTTAAAGTACTGATATAAAACAATTTCTGGTATTGCTGTTTCACTGCTCAGTAATGAGCCACTGACACACACAGACTGACGCATGATGGATGCTGTGACATTAAGAAAAGCACCCCAACCAGGGTCCCATGGCTCAAAAAATATGAAATGGATAAACTGTGTGCCTAGTGAGAACAAGTAATGAGAAAAGAATACGTGGTTTTGAAATGTTGTCATATACATGCAACTGTCTGTGGAAATGCAGATTTTGATACTGCACAGTGTAAAATATCTACATTCCCTGACATCACTGAATGACATTAGATCTTTTTAATACACATAGGGAACCACCCCCATACTTTTAATGAATACAATATAGTGTTGCCCTGATATAAAATATTAAACAGACCAGCCAAAAAAACTTAACTGCAAACATCTCTAAATTGAATTTCTTTAACAGCCTTAATATGTACTATTCCTGTACTTTTTATGCATAAGTACTGAGTATTATAAAAGAAAGTTCAATATAGAGAAACTGTTTTTGAGAAGTTTATATTCATTGCTCAGAAAATACGTAGAGGAGCCAGAAGGACTAAGCACTACAGATGTATACTACTTATGGTATTTAACTCTGGGGATGTGCTAGCCAAAGCAACAGAAACATCATACAAAGATTTCAAAATAGAGTACTTTGAGGTATAGTAAATGCTCCTTGGTACATTCGAAATGACATTCTATATAAAGACCTGGATGTGGAAACTGTTGATAGCGTCATCAAAAAGTATACTCAAAGTCATGAAAAAAGACTTCAACAGCACATTAATGTAGAGGCCCAGCAGCTCCTGAACATCGATGGCCTGGCTAGAAGATTAAAGCGAACAAAACCGTTTGAACTAGTGTAGTATATATTACTATAAAACAGAACATAAACAATCATGCGCATTAAAACAGTGACTAAGATTAATAGAAACAAAGTGACTGTTATAGAATAAGTACTTTGTAAAATTCACAGTAGCAAATTAAGATAGAAACAAACGGCTTACTAGTGTACTACTAGATTGCTATAATAAAGAGCACCGATAGGTGCTTTTTAAGGGGGGGGGGGGGTAAAAAAGATGTATACTGTCAATAGCTTTTATTGCAGAGCTCAGGTCTCCTATTAGCTGAACATATGTGATAGTTAAATCTCCCTTCATGTTTCATGTCACATTGGAGATTTCATGTAAAGTCATTGTTTTCTGCTTGATCCTATTCATAGTCATGTTCTGTCTAGATCACTTAAATAACGCTGTAACACCACAACAACAGGCTTCTTAAACCAAAAACACGAAAATGAGTCTCACAGTCAGGTACATATGATACTATTGTTGAGTTGTGAGAACAGGTCTGACTTTGGCAATGAAGGCACAGGGGTCAGCAGACTGTTAGATATTTACACCCAGTAACCAATGAATTCCAGTTCAAAATAAATTACACTAGAGTTGCATCTTGTGTGTTTGTATTAATACTGCTGTTTTCCATCATATACTATCTGGTAAGAGCTGTGTGTGATTTGTATACTCTGAACACCTAATCAATGATGAAGAGTGCAGAAGTGACAAATGCAGTGACATGACTTTCATTTTGAAAGGGCCTGTGTATCTTCTTCACAAGGTTAGCCTGGAGATAAGGGACACTACTCACACTGTCAGTCAAAGCTGTTCTTTTCACTCAAGTGAAGCACATACTTTTCATACAGTATGCCAGGGCAAGACAAATTCCTCTTTGGACTAGGAGCTAGACCGCTTTTTGCCATCCAACTATATAGGTGAACCATGTGGACTGGTCTTCACTCTCTAATCCGCATAAACGTCAAAGTTTCCGACATCTAACAGCTCTGAACACAAAATTTCCACCAGCCATTCATGCAAAATGTATATGATTGCAAATAACCATACAAGAAGCATTTGGGGTTTCAGAGTGGTCCCTGGGGTTCTGAAGTGCAGTCACTGTTCAGTGGAGACTTTCAAAGAACCAAAAACTGGTATGGACTAAAAATAACCATCAATGGACATGATGCATCGGTTTCAGCTTTCCTCCATAAACAGTGTCTGGATATGCTGTGGAAACTGATCAATGTGCGAGACCTTGTGGTAGTGTCATTAAAAAAAAAATCAAAACAGAAAACAGACTTACCTTACTAAAATTCCCCACCATTTCCTGCACAAGAGATCTCATAGGAGCAACATAAATTATTTTGAATTCATCTGCATTTATTGTGCCATCAGCATTGATATGCTTCCCAATTTCTCGCAGCATGCAGAGGAGGGCAACATTTGTCTTACCAGCTCCCTACACAAAATAAATAAACGTAATGTATTTCTTACTCTCACAATGACCTAGAAACAAACACTCACCATTAACAGTACCTCATAGTATCACCTTGGCTGGGATTAATTCAATGAAAACAGATCAGAACTGATTTGAAACAGCACTTTAATGTAACCATTCCTCACGTAGCTACTGCCTGTATTAACATTCTCCTGCAGATAAATATAGCAACCATCACACAGCAGAACAAACCACGTGTGATTTTAGACTTACGCATGAAGTAGAAGACAACTGTGTTCTTCTGGGTTATTATGCAGCAAGTAGTGGTAATTTCTTACTGATGTTTTGGGACTACCTATCGGTCCCATCTTTGATAATGGGACCGACAGGTAATCCCAAAACATTGGTAAGCAATTACCACTACTTGCTGTGTAATAACCCAGAGGAATGCAGTTCTCAAAGAAAGCCAAGAGTTACAGACAACACTGTTCCTGTTTTTAGTTTTATGACAATATATGCCAGCTAAAAACCTGCATCCCGCTTCTCTCACCCCTGCTGGCCTACAAATCAAAATGTATGAAACTAATGACATAAGTTATTTATTTATACAGACAAGAATGATATAATAAATACTCAAATGCTTAAGAGTTTAATGGAAAGATAAACACAATACCATGACGATGAAAGATGAACTGAAGACATTCTTAACCTTGGTTCTGAATGGAGATTTGTGGTAAGCCTCACACTGGTACCCACTCTATAGAGGTCTAAGTAGGTCTCAGAACTGGTCTTAGCATAATTTCCCAGAATTATGCTAATGGTAATCCACATGACTTACTGTTGAACCAACAGCGTCAGCATTAAAAATTCCTTCACATGGCACTAATAAAATTCATCATGCAAGTGAATTATAGGCACATTTCTCCTACTTACAGTGGGAGCACAAAGTAGAATATTTTCATCTGAATCAAGTGCCGCCTTATACAGTCTACTCTGAATTCTATTTAATGTCTTCAAGTCTTCAAATGCTGGCTGCACATATTTTGGCAACTTTTCTATAGCATATAAATTTTCGTCAGGAGCAAATGGTTTTGCCTTCAGTGCGGGGACATGAACTTCCTCATAACCTGCAAAAAAAGATTATTCTAAAATGCTGTTTCACAACACAGACAGTTTGGTAAACTCTGAAAACTGAATTACTTACAAGGAATTGAATTATCAGGGACAATAAAAGGAAACTTGTAAAATTCTTCTGCAATTAAAAACACATCAAAGGATGGAAACAGAAAAACTGTTACAAGAACACTAGACTTACCTTTTCTTTGCTTTCTGAATGACCCATCTGGGAGTTGGCAACGTTTATTAGCCATGAAATGTGAACCCTGAGCAAAAGTAAGGTCCTCAAGGTCCAACAGCTGCCGTGATCCTGGAACCTGGCCCCCTGTACCATCTACCCCCTCATCTGCCTGTTCCTTGCGCCGAGAAGCTCTTGCTATTCCCCCATCCTCCCCTCCTCCATCATCTTCACCCTTCCCAGTATCCAGCTGCCTCAGGATACGAGCCAGGGATGAGTCTTCATTCATTTTATCTCGTATCTTCTGTCGCTCTGAATCACTTTGAGATGAGGCCAGAAGAGTGCAGTACAGTACTATAACAAGCACATTCCATATTCTTATTCAGCATATTCAATGCACAGAACAATAATCACTGCTGTGAAAATAGCCTTCCTCACCTATTCACCACAACTCCTCACCCTTTTCAGGTCCTCTGTTATTGTATCAATTTGATTTACTTATCATTCCACCAGCCCCAACTGTACCCAAACTGAATTCATACATTCTCATGTCGTGAGCCCATCAGTAAACAGTTCCATCATCCTACTGCACCTATGTCCTTTTCATGGTCACAGCAGTATACCCAAGCACCTCCTATTCCTCCCCCACGAGGTACACCACTCTCTCCAGCCATCCATAACCAATATTACTACACCTACACAACCACATTTACTCCCTTGATGGCTATTCTTCTTGCACTGCTGAATTCATCAAGATGAAAGCAGTATGATCCTTTGAAACACCAGGAACTGCTCACTCAAGCAATGGCACAGCATCACACACTGCTGTAGAAACATCAAATCTCACAAATAAGTTCTTTTTCCTGTGTTTTATATATATCAACTGTTGAAAATTCTTATACCCACAGATTGGACATTTCCAAGAGCCTGCAGACTGTAATATAAGAATCCCTGCCATATCAAACAATGTACACAAGCAATGCTGGCTCTCCTAAAGCTATGAAAACACGAGGTTCTCACAACAAAACTTCCCTGCTTTGAGCCTTCCAGAACTGAGTATGATACTTACTCATGTGTCTGTGCTTCTTCAGTAGTTTGATAAAGTCAAAACAATCATAACCAAGTAGCAGCACCAGCTGGTTCTCACAATCACGATCATCTCCTGCATCTCTGAGAACTGACAGAACCTCAGCAGCTTTTGCTTGGGATGCCATTGCATCATCATAAAACTTTGACAGCCGGCGCTGAAGCCAATATGCATCAATATCTAAAGGGTGTAATGATTTCTCCTTCTTCATTTCCTCAGCTCCTCCTAACTGCAACAGCAGGAAACATATTTGTAATGATTGGTTACCACTTACACAGTATAAAACCATACAAAACTCACCTACCTGAAGCATTTTTAAACATATGTATTCTATAAATATAGTTATAAAAACTCTGTTACTGTTAATTTAAGAAAAACACTGATATTTTATTCAGGTGTCATTGTTTCATAATCACAATTTAATTTTGACAAAGTACATGATCTTTATCTCAATGTTTGTTTCACACTGTACAGCTACATAGAGAACAGAAAATGCAACTGCTACCAATTTAAAAACATTTAAATCCATTTATCTGCTAGTATTACAACATTACATGATAAAATGAACACAAAAAAGTACTCTTGTCTTTTGCATAGTTTTAAGCTTGGAAAATTCCAATCAACCATGGTGTAAAGCCATCTAAAGTAACTGGGTCTTCATTGTTCAATATGCTTTCCACATGCTGTCCTTGGTTCTGGCAGGTCTATTATGTGGTCAGGCAATTAAGTTTGCGAACTCGCCATCGTGTGCTTGCCATGGCAGCACTGGACAAAACCCATGGCATGGTTTGATGACGTTCACATACCAGCATTTCACAGCTGTGTTGTTGTTGATCTATGGCAGTCTCTTTCTGACTGGCATCTACTACTGTCTGCGTGCTTTTGTGTGCTGCCGCGAGAATGTTGGTGCTTGAATTAGAGCAGCGAACAAACATTAAATTTCTTGCTGAACTTGGAAAGAGTGGAAACGAAATCAGAGAGATATTAGTGCAAGTTTATGGGGATAATGCTATGAAGAAAACAGCAGTTTACAAGTGGGTGAAACGTTTTTCTGAGGGATGAGAAAGCGTCACTGATGAAGAAAGATCAGGATGGCCAGCAACAAGCAGAACTGAAGAAAACATTGCAAAAACTTGTCAAACTGTGCGTGAAAATCGTCGGCTGACTATCAGGAGCATAGCAGAGCAAGTGAACATTGACAGAGAAACAGTTAGGATAATCTTAACTGAAGATCTTGACATGAGGAAGGTGTGTGCAAAAATGGTCCCAAAGGAGCTCACTGAAGAACAAAAGCAAAGAAGAGTCACAATTTGCCAAGACCTTTTGGAGAGGCAAGAAGACATTTTGGGCCATGTCATCAAAGGTGATGAAATATGGGCCTACCTATACGACCCTGAAACGAAGCGGCAAAGTGCACAATGGAAGACGGCCAATTCCCCACAACCAAAAAAATTCCGTTGGTCCAAATCAAGAGTCAAAACAATGTTGCTGACTTTTTTTGATATTAGAGGGATTGTTCATAATGAATTTGTACCAACTGGACAAACAGTCAACCAAGTTTACTATTTGGAAGTACTGGAAAGGCTGCATGAAAAAGTTAGACGGAAACAACCCGAACTTTTTGTCAAAAATTCATGGTTCCTGCATCATGACAATGCACCTGCTCACACAGCACTGTCTGTGAGGGAGTTTTTAGCTACTAAACAAATAACTGTGTTGGAACACCCTACCTATTCACTGGATCTAGCCCCCAGTGACTTTTTTCTGTTCCTGAAGGTAAAGGAAATATTGAAAGGAAGGCATTTTGATGACACTGATGATATCAGGAGTAATACAATGGCAACTCTGAAGGCCATTCCACAAAATCAGTTCAAAAATTGTTTTGTAGGGTCGACTAGGCGCTGGCATTGGTGTATAGCTTCCCAAGGGGTGTACTTTGAAGGCGACGATGGTGGTATTCAGCAATGACATATGTAGCACTTTTACCGCGATGAGTTCGCAAACTTTATTGTCTGACCATGTATGTCATGAAGGTCTGCTGATATCAAGAATATGGTCTTTGTAGTTGGAAAATTTTATTAATAGTGGTTTATTGTTTTGTTTAGGTACTTGGCTCATGTGGCAGATTAATTAGTTTCTCACATGACATTCCCCAATAATGAAAGTTCTCAACAACTCTTTGTAAGAGTTCAGCACTCATTTTATGTAATATTTTGATATACCTGCCCTCCCATTTATCACAAAATGTACATATTAAATAAATGATCACTAAGGAGAAAATTCATACACAGTGAGAAAGCGGAGCAAAGATGCGAAAAACAGAGTATGGGAACAATTTACCCAATTCAATAAAAGCAATTACAAAAGGAGAAAAGGGTAAAGAAGGCTTAGGACGACCAACTGTGACAGAAATGTTAGCACATGATGATGATGAAGTCCTTCCAGTATTCTGCATGAGTCTTTAAACACTATGTTGGTTGACAGTCAAGTTATTATGAAAAACTATTTCCAATTTTCTAAAACAACTAGGACGATGAGTCAAACCGTGATTCTCTGAACATTTTACTGAGCTCCCTGGCCTGTGAAATGGGACTGACATGTATTTATACACAGAAGAAATCACTGTGAACAATTTTAAACATAGTGAGAAACAAATTTTTTTTAATACTGTTAAATATTTCAAAGGACAAGAGCAGATATTACATCAATGTGGATAATCAGACTCTCTTCTACCCATTCATAAAACTAACTCTGGGTCCTAGTAGTCTTCAGGTGTGACAATGGAGTATCATTGAAGGTTCAATCTCCAGCTACACCTCTGTGAAGCTGTAGATTCCCTGCACCAAATATCATTAACATAATCAACCTAGAATTTGGGGTATTAGAATTTGCTGAATGGGTCCCCTGCCCCGAGACAAAGGATACTGTCAATAAAATGGATTTCAGTATCATAAACACAGCACAAGTCACAACAAAAGATTGAAATAACATCAAACTGAGTAATTTACATTCAGTATTATCAAAAATGTTGCTTCTCCAAGTTAGACATACTGTGATGAGAACAGGATACTTCTTCTAATATTTTGAAGACCAGTCCAAAAAGGTCCATGGGCTGGAAGTAGTACGTGGCCCACAGTTTCATAAACATTGATAGACAACCTTACATCACACACAGAAAGAACACACATTATTCTATAGCATAAACATTCTAATTAGAACTTCACTCACATTCTCTGCATGAATTGCTCCATCTAATTTTGCTTCTTCTCCTTCCTCTTCATCTTCCTCTTCTCTAACTTCTCCATAAATGTCCTCATCATCTTCTTCTTCAGACTCTTCGAACTGCACATTGATTCCATACGTTTCATCTATGTTCTCATCTAAAGGGGAGAAAAAAAGCATGCATAATAAATTAAAAGAATAACTGAAAAGTATTCCAGTTCTGAGTACATACGCAGAGTAATTTAAAACAAATTATAGCAGGGATGCACCGTCATGGGCACCAGGACATGCAGGCAACTAAATTTTGTATGGTGGCACCTAATATTCAAAGGTCCTCAGTATGGAAGTTGCCTTACATCACTGTTCTAGTGTCTAGAATTTTGAGGTTGCTCCTACTTTTTTTGTACAATTTGTGTGCCCCTGCATTACAGATACCTATTACACATACTAAATAATTTGCTCTTGTGTTTCATTAACATATAGCACATCAATAAAGTGCCCCTGAATGCTCCAGATTGTAATAAAATCCACTGATATTCTACAATATGTGCCACCTCCTTCTTATAATGAGTTGTTCATTTTAGAAAAGTTGCAAAAAGCTCATCTTAAATTCCATGTAGGGCTGTACCAGACCGATATGGACCAAACTTAAGATCACAAATATTAGTCAGTTTGAATCTAATTGCCTGGTAAATGAGTTACATCTTCCACTCCAAGATTACCTTGGTCAACTGTAGAGGTATAACTTATAATGTAATAATTTAACAGACTGCTATCCACACATATACATGGTTTAACGTGCCCTAAACTAAATTTGTAAAACAGTTTGGATTAATAATTTACATATTGTCAGGATATGTAAAGACTGGAAAATACTAACCGGTTGTAGCAACTTTTTCTTCTGTGCCAAAGTCAGTAATTTTCTTTCCAAGATTTACAAGAAGAGCAAATCTTTCTTCGGCCAAGTTTCCAAGCAATGATTCTGTTTCCCGTTTTTTCTCTCTTTCCTTCAAGCGATCATTCTTCAGCACTGCTAGGACTTCATCTGCAGCTCCACACAAAATATCACGAGGCTACGGAATGAAATAAAGTATAATAGACAAACCTTGTAACACTATATTGTGTACATGGTCGAACAATAAAGTCCTGGGACTGATGTTGTCATGCAAGTACCATGCAATGCAAAATATGGATGTAACCAGTTTTTGTTAGTCACGTTATGACTGACGGAGATTAGTGAAAACAGAGTTTAAGCTCAATCAGGTGACCTGTAGCAGCCCCTTGCATAAGGTGCTGTTTTTTTGTTACCATGCAGCAATGCAAATGAACATCATGTTTTCTTGCAAACCTGGGAGAACAGCTACAGAAACATATGAAAGGGATGAAAATATTTAAAAGAATTCGGTTCCATCTTGTATGCATGTCTTTGAATATTTCCAAAGATTCAGAGACAGATGTAGGGATCTTGAAGATGGTCCAAAGAGTGGAGCTCTGTCAACCGCTTGAAATTCAGAAACAGTTGCTAAAGTTTGTGAAGTTGTGTCCATGGACTACTGGATGAACCTAAAATTGACGAAGGACCAACTGCACACTAACTCCAAGAAAATTTGTCACATTCTTCATGCATACTTTGGAAAGAAGGAAATACACTCTAAACTGAACTGTACCCAACTTGGACAGATACAGACTACTACATCTTACAATCACACCATATTCACAAACACAAATGCAGAAATAGAAAAACCAATATGAGGATACAAACGACAAAGGGATAGATTAAACAGAGATACATGTTTTTACTTCAGAGTAAAAATACTTTTATTTCACACAATTAATTTATTAAAAGTAACACACCCCACTAAAACAACTTTTAAGTCAACCAAGTCCAGAAACATACTGGAACAAAGATTACAATACCTTACCTTTACCAATATTTTAGAAGTGAATGATGGGCAATTAAAGAAAGACAAAACCAAAACCACATGCTAAAATAAGATTTAAGAGCCAAATAGCAAAATACACTGGGATGGAATATAAAAGAACAAAAGACATGCTCAGAGACTTTAACTCAGAATTTATATTTGATAAAATTATTAACATGAAACAACTGTACTAAAAATGCAGACAGAATGCATATCAAGAACTTCCAATACCAAATATCACAACCCACAAAAATCAACAAACTTGGATGTTCAGCAAACTAGTAGAAGATCTCTGAGCACACTGCTGGACATATGTGATTTCTTGGACCCACTAAAAAGCACCTGTCTGGCAAATGATTCGCAGCAGACTCCTACATGAAGAATTGTGTCATCCCGTGGCTACAGACGTTAAATACCTATTCTTCTGAGCTGGCATACAAGCTTTGGTGGACAAATGCTTAAATGACAATAGTGACTGCGTGGTCTGATGTGTATGTGTGTGTGTGTGTATATATATATATATATGTGTGTGTGTGTGTCCCACTGGCTACCCAATGCCATGTATAAGCTGAAGACAATAAAGTTCTCAGCATCACAGTGTTTACTGCATTACTTTTTAAAACTCCCTTGCATATATTTCTTTCACACTTCTTTAGATAGAGAGATCAATGGATAGATGGACAGACATGTTTAGAAAGATTGATAAATGGTTAAATAATGTAAACACAATCCTAATAGCATCAGGACAAATGTGCATTTTGCAAATGTGTCAACAATAACACAACCCTTAACAGTTCAATGCAATGGTACTAAAATCAGTTTGTTCACTAACCTACAGTTTTTGAAGCAAACCACATTTTTACAAGCATACCTGATCACCCAAAGCCTCTTGAATAAAACTAAGGAGAACTTCGTACGTCTGACGGGTCTCTTGGGTCTTGGGACGATACAAAATTCCTACCATCTCATCCACTCCCTCAGATAACAATGTGGCGCCTTTCATCCTAGTGAAATCATACTGTGCTTCATCTCGTTTCTGACGTCTGAAACAAATAACATCCATGCTATAAGTTCCCTCTGCCTCACTGTATTTTCACCCTCAGCTGTCTCATACCTTGAGTAGCACCACAGGAACAGCCCCATTTCATTTCCCACCACTCCGAAAAACTAAACTAAACTCCGTGGCCTAAGTCCGCACGCGAACTATACCGACAGAGCGGTCGCCGCCGGTCGGCCAAGTTAGTGCCAACTTTTGCGGATAGAGGGGTGTCATGTGGTCAGCGCAACGGGTCCCCACAGCCGTTAATCTCTGTTTTCTAGACCTGGAGCCGCTACTTTTTTCATTCAAGTAGCTCCTCA
>Ga0136643_10014333_pt1 | contig 11891 bp, 8 predicted proteins | sample TergutLab28metaG_FD_96883 | JGI IMG/M metagenome (GOLD analysis project Ga0136643, IMG submission 96883) | Labiotermes labralis P1 segment gut microbial communities from Petit-Saut dam, French Guiana - Lab288 P1 (version 3) (version 3) | ecosystem: Host-associated > Arthropoda: Insects >...
CAAAAAAAAAAGGAGGGGGGGGGGGGGGAGTCAACAGGAAGGATGATCAACTTCAAAGCTACAAGTTGGCTTGAGAATGTTTAAAGAAGCACTAGCAGATGTTCCACTATCTCCTCAATGCGGTCTGCCTGAACACATTCATCATATACAAGAAGGGTGGATGCATATCTAGGTTGGATTTCCTGGAGAAACTGGCAGAAAGCTTGTCTTCAATGGGTGGAGTGGTGGAACATACAACTAGGGGTTGCCCATCAAAATCACCCAAACCTTCTAGACTCCTTGGACGCTGCTTCCCAGACATGGTGCCAGTGATGTCAAAATAGAAGCCTACCAAGAGATGTGTAGTCTGCTGGGCCAATTGAAAGAGAAAAGAGTCATCATATTGGTGTCCTGACTGCGAGAAGGACCTACATGTTCTATCACATTTTCAAATCTACCACACAGATAAAAATTTAAAAATCTAAAAAATCATAAATGTTGTCATAATTGTGAATAAAAGCTGCAGTTCATCTTTAAACCAGTTTTTCATTATATACTGAAAGAAAACCCCACTGTATGCACCCCTTCTCTTGCTTTATATAAACTTGGAAAACGGGTAGGAAAACACGCAGGGCAGGTTACACTAGTAGCCCAGAAGAGACCCAGTTAAGAGGTTAAAGTCTCAAATGATTGTATTACCCTTTTCATCTGTTGTACTGCTTTGGAGGACTCTTATGATAACATGCCAAAATCTGTCCAATACACGCGAACACGAATTTTTCATGTTATCACTAACTTTCACCATATCATATTTCATCTGTCATTGGTTCCCCCATACCCATATTTCCTGTAAGGCCTCGACTTCATGCATATAAGTTTTAAGGTCTCCAGCAGGCTTGCTCAACCCTTTACTTGGTGCAGGCAACTTCCTCAAAATTTGGACTGCACACAGGCAAATGGAAATTCCATCCACGGAATGAAGAATGAATAAGTACATGTATAATTTTAACGGTGTATTTGTCTGTACAAGTGCAATAAAAAATATACAGATAATAACACGAAAACAATATTTAGAAAATGCAATTCACAACCCAGGCTACAGCATCAATAATTTTAGCACATTTTTTACATACTAAATTAGTAATGTAATGTATGTCTACATAAATAACCAGCTAATAAGTTCTCAAAAGTGCTCTGGTGTTCTATCCCATCTTTGCTAAGGAAAGGGATAAAAGACATTTTTTCATAACACTGTGTCATGGGTAACATGTTTCCTGTGATAAATTCACTGAGATGGACTTTTTTCAAGAACATAAACCCCGCATATGGCAAACGTATGCTGTAGGATATAGAGTGCACCCTTCCCATTTTTGTTTCACCACATGCCTACTCCACATTATTATCTTAATACGTGATTCCATTTTTGAATTAAAGAAGTTTTACTACTTACAAGACTAGGTAATGACTTTAGAATACAAGTTAAACAGACTTTGAATTAAGTACATTATAAAGAACTTCAAAAAGAATTTTCCCAAAATGGGGTTACTGCCTTCAAAAGTTGCCGAAAACTGAAATTATCCAGTACTAAAGTAACAACATATTCTAGATTCGTACACACACATTCTTCTTCTTCTTCTTCTTGTTCTTGTTCTTCTTCTTCTTCCCCTCAAGCACTACATTCGACTACGGACCTTGGCTTCTGATACAGTCTTCCCCTGTTCCTGACTAGCCTTTGCCTGCCTGTTTTTTTTTTATTTCATACACATGTGCTGGGGAACCAGAAAACAAGTTCAAATAAACATCACTCAACAAAAGTTAGCTTGCATCACCAGAGGAACACATCACCCATGAGGATATAAATTTCATTATAAACTATCAATGTGTGTGCATACATGTCAAATGCACTTCCATCCTAAAATTTCTGGTCTGAAAATCATGGTATTCAAGTATTCAACTTTGTTACCTTCAACCTTTGCCAAAACATCTACAGGTGGATATTAATTTAACAACATCAAAATCTGTAGTATACGCCAAGAGAGGTCATCCAAGCCAAAAAAAATCTATTTTACAGTGCATCTCAAAGATGCAAGACATTCAAGACAGTCACACTCTCTCCACAACCTAAGATTTAAGTTAACAATTCCTGAATGTCATGCTAGTTTTCTGTCCTATGTACACAAAATAAACGTCCAGAGTCAGTTCAACCTGCCACACTTATGAGCAAGCATCTGCAGTATTAATAGGCAAACCTATCACCAACATTACTACACACAGCAGCCAGTTCTACGTTAAGTCAGGCATTTCCTTGCAAAGTATAAATACAACATACTCACCATTAGTATTACTATATACACTATCTGCAAGCATAATGACACACAGAATGAACATATCCATAAGCCAATATGTACATTTTTGGCATCAACAATGTAATTTAATAAAACAATTACCAAAATTATATTACTCAAAATTATATATATACATCTATCTACACTCCAAATGAGTATGGCTACAATGCGGACAAAAGGTAACGGTAAAGTTACTACTGTATCCAGGCACCATGCCATAAAGGTACATAGGTGTGTGAAGGCTAATCTCCATGCACTTTGGATTTGGTCTCAGAGAGAGGATAAGAATTGGCTTCAAAATTTCACTTCACTCTAAGGAAAGGGTGTATGCTACTCCTTGCCCAAGAGACTTGATGGCCCTCACAGCCTGCCAGGAATCAGTGTTGAAGAGACAAATTTTGCTTGACAGGAAATACACTATCATCCAGCCCCTATGTCAAGCTACTACTGACTGTGCTATCCAATCTGATGAAATATGGACACACTTCACCTACGAGGACAACAATTTTTATGTGATGTTTGAATGTGTCCATCATACAGTGTGGTCGAAGAGCTGTATCCCATACATATATCTACATATTCCCCTCATAGAATTCTGAGTGATTTATAAAATGTTTTAACTAAAAAAATGTTGGGTTAAATGTTAATCTTCTTGTTAAAATATTGCCCACGTGTCTAGGTAAATTATGGTGGAAAATTTAGCACAATGACAAGGAGAAGTTGTTACGAGTGTGTGGAAAAGTTGCTTCACACTGATCTGGTGTTGAGTACTTAACCAGTAAACGTACAAGGATAACAACCGATCAGAGAACTGTTCTAATAATAATTAATCAGTTTATGTAAACAGGAAGATCCATGACTTTCTAAAGCACAAATTTGTGCCAATATGTATAAGTCTTGGTTCCAACTTTAGTTGCTTAGAAGTAGCCTGTACTCTGGCAATGCAATTACACTCCCGTCTTCAGCAATGAATGCAATGCTTGCCAAAACACTGACTACATCCAACCAGGCTCAAACTTGAAATGAGAATGTATTATTTCTGAGATAGTGCTCACTTTGTATGGAAATATTAAAGTATAAAGCTGAACAACTGTAATGATAACAAATGCACATAATGGTAGGGGACGATATATCTATACAATGAATCTGACTGCTGTTCGATTAAATGCCAGTCTGTTCCGTACAATATCAGTCAATCAATCAATCTCTTGTATTATTTAAGATTGGTAATTATGTATATGAGCACACAATGACTGAAGGCAGACGTGTGCATGCAGTAATGTTTAAACGCATGTCAGTATCAATGTTTATCTGCAATGGAATAAGATTCAAGTTTAAAGGACCATTACTCAACCTGGACTAAAATTAAATAACATGTTGCATTTGTGGATAATACAATAAGGTTACACAAAGAAGAATGATGAATTAGAAAGGAACAACACTGTCAAGATGTACATGGGCTTGCAATGTGGGCTGTAAAACAATATAAATAAAATGACTCAATCATAATGAGTTATAGAAGGTAATATAAAATATGGCTGGTTCAACAGACTATCCCTATACCATTAAGGAATGCCAGGAAGTTAGACATGCTATGGAATTATGGCTAAGAATGACACGCAATATCATGAAGATATGTAAGATGATGACTTTGTCATTATGTAACCACTGCACCAAGATACGTAAAACATTAGGTAGTATACTTGTGGGTACAAAAGAGGCCAGACAACCATAGAGACGAGCATGATTAGCATAAAGCCGTAACCATGACTTTCTTCATCCTGACAGAGCTGCATTAGTAATACTAGTGGCAATGATGAAGGAGAACAAAACACAGTAAGTTATGTAAATGTAAGAACTGTAAAAGTCTCTGCTGTCAGTGACAGTCATTTGGCCTGACTGGATTGGCCAGTACAACAGACAAAGAAAGTGTACAAATAATCAAATACACAGCTGTTCCTTGGAACACCATAAAGGCGTGGTTGAACCCAAAATCAAAACCTGACACTATACAGAGGTGAGTGGTCAGCTTCATGCCCTCAGCTGCTGTACCCACATGGAATGGGCACCCATTACCCACTGAACAGGAGGCTGGGTGGGTCCTTTAGCCAGTCTGGATCCCTAGGAGAGGGCAAAATCTCTTATCCCTGCTAGGAATTGAAGTAAAATTCCTTGGTTATAAGGCCTACAGTCTAGTCATCATAATGACTACACAACCCTGACTCCATAAAACAACAAAATTAAAATTAACTTCCAATATTCATGGGAAATTTCTTTCTTAAAGAAAGTATGAAAGGATTTCAATTCTCTTAATTTGGATTAGAAGTTTCCATCTCAGCTTGCAATACAGGACAAAAAATTGCTGACACCCAAGTACTGTAGTGGCCTGTAGACAATGTCATTCTGTAGATTTAAAATAAATCTCATACAATGATTAGAAAACGGGCATTTTAATGAAAATAAACAGTATTTTTATATAACAAAAAATTAATTGTAAGATTTAATTTATCTATGTAGTCAACAGAAGAAATTACATTTGCTCTACAGAATGTCTTAAAAGTTTAATCACAGTATTTATTTAGAATGTGTATTCCTGTGAACAACACTCTTTTTCATTTGTCACAAGTACAACAAAATGTCAAACTAAAAAATAAATCAATAAATAAATAAACAAATAATCATAACAGTGATGATACACCTAATGGAAGTAACTAATCTATTTCACGATCATGTGTCATAAGTTCTCTACACAGATGCCCTGTAGGATTCAAACTTCAGCACAAAAAATTCAAATATAATCTATCAGACAGAATGAGGTAATTAAAACACAAAAATAAGCTCCTATGGTTAGAAATCAAGTTCTCTGCATATTAATACATAAAGGAAAACAAGAAGGGCTTCTGATAAGTAATTGTGTATGCCACTAGCAGGTCACCAATCAATATATATTTCACCCAGAGCAGACTTACTTGCTAGATAACCTACCTGCAGGACAGTGCATTTACCAAACCTTAGTAATGCTTCCCTTCATACATATCCCACATAAAGCACATTACATGATTCAGAATTACTAGAAATATATCTTCAAAATCCAGTATTACAAATGTTTGAGCTTTTAAAATTCTCAATGTGGTATTTAAGGTCATGATTTTCCGAGATGTTACATCATACAGCTTGCTACACAGATACCAACATTTTGGTGAAACCTACTTCCTCCATTCGCAGAACAGTAGTAAAGATGGAGGTAACAGGTTCCTCTGCAATATCCAAACCCATCTACAATGTCACATCCCAGAAAATAATAATTTCAGGACTGTCATTGTTGTGTTTTGAATCATGGTTGGTGTTCACTCCCAAATGAAAAACAATGTAACTTATGTTACTTAACCCTCCAGTGCATAACAACCGATTAGAAATGCACAGTCGGATGCTTGAGATGCCAAATGCTGCCTATTACTAACACAATTATGCCTGCTCTCATGCATCTCCCATTTAAATTCCTATCTTTAGGCATTACACCAGGCACTGAAGCCTGGTGCCAAACAGTTAATGATGACAATAATAACTAGATGATTTATTTTATAAATATTTAACAGACAACAAAGACTTTAGGTTGATACCCAAATACAAAGTCCACTGTTCATAGTAAGCACATTTTAGTTTTTGTAGTGTAGTCAGTTGTCACAATTCTGACTCTCTTGAATACAACTTTCTCTACACAAGACTTCAACATTTTCAGCACTTTCTCTCCATTACTATTTCCCCTTCTAGTACACAACTACTTCACTACACAAGACCTCAGCATTTTTGGCACTTTCTCTCCACTACTAATGCCCCTTCAAGTACACAAGTACTTCACTTGGAAGTTTTCAGCATTATTCTGGTTACACATTATCCACTCACCTGTATGTTGGCAGGCCTGGCCATGGGAAGCAAACCTGCATATTGTGTTGGGACTCTGCCAACAGATGCTCCTACATTTCTTTGTGTTTGTGCCATCACTGTTCCACTGTAGCTTGGCGGAGGTCCTACAGGAGGCTTCCCACCTATTGGCCCATTTGACACCACCTGGTGAAGCTTCTGCTGCAAAATGACAGACAAAAATTCGAACACAGTGTTGGTATCCTCAAGCAGAAACTTTACAGCGTTATTTGTCTACAAATTGTGTGCCCTTCCAAAACTGTCCTCAAAGAGTGTTATTTTGGTTTCGCATATTCTATCTCTCAGCCAGGGAATGTAATAAGTTCCAAAACTTACAATCCCGACCTGGGATTTCAGAAATGCCCTCAGCTTTTATCTAGTTTTATCACTTATTCAGTGGAAACTGTCATGTCAAAAATGCAACCCCCATATCTTAGTACAAATTAGTCCATACTTAACCTACTTAATCTCAACAACAAGTATGAACCAATTATTTCACTCATAATTAAAATTTGTAAGCTATATCCCTAGAAACATTGGTCACTAATTACCAACAGTTGCTATGTAACATCCCAGAAGAGTGAAAACCACCTCCAGTTCTGTTGCTTTTACAAATGAGTATTGGCAGATACTGATCAACTATGATGAGTGTCATCAGTCTGGATGTCTTGCAGGCTGGTAGAAATTTGCCATGAAGATGAAGACGCAGTTTTCTCCAATGTATTGTTATATTGCTACCAGACTATATGGTGTAACACTGTATTCTTTGTTAACACCAATATACCAGCCTCAAATCACACACAGATGACATATATTAATAATGTTAATCAAGTGCCTTTGTTTGCCAACATTGTATGGTTCTTCATCCACTTGTTGGTACTATACTGTACACTGCATTAAAAATGCAGTTATACTGAAATGGGTGAGTTGTCACTGTCCATGCCATGAAGGCATACTGGGAGAGGAGAGGTATTGCCCCTCTCATTCTTAATCTCAGCACTGGGTGTAGATGAGTGGTCAACCTGATACCCCAGGTAGTTTACACTTGGCACCCACTGAATAGAAGGCTAGATTGACCAAGAGCTTGCCCAGATATTTTGGATATGGCAAAAATCTCTGGCCCCTGACAGGCATCAAACCCCATATTATGCAGCCCATAGCCTAGTCATGTACAGACTACTCTATTTCATATTTGCATTAACTTTCATCTACTATAAGCATAACACTAGTTACAGATACAAAAATTCACAGAATACTAGAACTAAATGCAAACAACAATGCAGCACCTCTAGTTTAAAACTTAAACACTTTCCTCCAGACAAAGGGCAAAGTTTCATAGAACAGGACAACTTTTAGTTGCTTCCAGAGTTTACAGAATATACTCCCAAAATAACCCAAAGGACATCTGCACACATAAAAAAGTCACAATGGTTTAAAGAAAGGAGTAAATGGTTACTATGAACTGATAAGTCATAGCAACAACAGTCCTAGACAAATAACTCACAGGCACATAATATTTAGTACAGGCTATGTTGAAGCACTTTATGGCATATCTTGTGATAATTCTTATGCCATCATGGCACAGCTGACAGTTTCTACATCCATTACTCAATGCAAGATTTAGTTCATGGTAATACAAACACTTTTGAACAGACTTGTACTACTGGGCTTTCTTTTAAAATTTTTTTGATGGCCATATCAGCAGATGGTTAAAGCAAACCAGCATTTCACAGACTGACTCCATCTCCATCATCAGGTTCGAATATAATTCAATACTAGCATTACCAAACTACACAGAACAGCTACACAAGGCCAAAGTTCATGTAGACTTTAGGAAGCCCACATACTGAGCCATATAAGAACCCTGATGATGGGGGAAGTTGGCCTCTGGAACAATGGGTACTTACACCACTTGATGTGGCTGTCACTCCACAAATACATTATTCAGCTTAATCTCTCTTTAAGCTTCAAGATATTGAAAATATATGGTTGCAGAATCTAACACTATGATTATTTTCTTTGTAACAAACAGCAGAGCTCACTCTAGTCTTAAATTCATAAAGTCTCATACTGCTAATAACTTGCTGCTCTGAAAGTTTCAGTCCAAAATATACCACCAGCCATAACAGGACAAATCCCTCCAACCTGGACATTCTACAAGGTGACAGCATAACCATCCCTACAACAAGTACTTCACCATAAATCAATGAGGAATGTATAGATGACACTGCGCATGATACATCCTCAACTTAAATGCAGGTGAGTGGTCAGCTTAACTTCTCCAACTACGGTTAGCCTCAGAAAAAGAGCTTGTAAAATCTACTGGACAAATACATGAAAAATATCTGAAATAACATGAATATCATCATATAAATGCACCCAATTTCTTACGTTCTTGCAGCTTGTAACATTAGCTTTTAAATATCATCAAGTCATTATGATGAAACTGTTTTGTTTTTGCATACCCTACAGTTACCATCTTCCACATAAATGGAGATCATGACTGCAGTGTATGCTACAACAATGGAACAGCTTCAACAAATAGCATGGCCAAACCTAAAAACCATAAGTCACCCATGTACGTACAATAATGAATAAAACAACAGTAAAAAGAGTCTATACACATCTTTAATTAATTATCAGTTTCAATACTTATCAGCATTTCGGTTCTGATATTCGTGGATGCACGCTCGACTAGCATTTATAATTTTTAGGCAAGTATCCCCGTTGTGTTATAAAACACTACTAAGTAACACAATAGTAAATGCAGTCTATATGCAACCTTAATTAATTATCAGCTGAAATAATCATGTACATACATGGCTATTATAACCACATTCTGCCCTGAATATGTAGAGCAAATGTCCATCAAAATTCTGTTAACTGTTCAATCCTTCTATGTAGTTCATTCCTACCTGTAAAATGAAGGAATTGTGTTCCTCCACAATGACAGTAACCACCTAATATAGACTACACAGTGTTAGAGCTCAGGTAGCTACAATCTGAATTGTCAAATACAACATCACACACAATCACACATACAAAATTCTTAAGCATTCCTTAATTCAAATAAAAAATTCTGGGGTCCTCTTTCAGGATACATATGGATAAATAATGCATAAAGGAAGTAAACAAAGAGGTAGAAAGTCAGGTCACAGCTGTCAAAGAATCAAGCCAGACTCGCATTGCACAAGCCAGGCTGAGAAGGCTAGTTTCTACTGTCAAAATTTTCTAAAATGTTCCAAAATTCTGAACTGAAACTCAAAGGCTCAGAGGTGAGCCTTTCTGCTTGTTGCAGACCTCTCTCAAAGCTCGCTGCAATGCAAACCTGCCCAAACTAACCAAGGATCCACACCAACCTGTACATTAACATGGCTTCCCTTGACACCAGAACTGGAAACACTCAATGCAGTTTCCATAAGGAGGTTGCTACACCTGCGCTGACGACAAACTTGGTGTGTCCGTGTGCTGTTGCAGGGTGGACACTGTCCACAATTACCCACAGTCATGCAGCCTGAGCATTTTCCACAACGTTTACGCTTTTTTGGCAATCGGTGTTCAACTGTGTTCATTCCTGAGAGTTCTTTCAGGTTAGAACTTTCTTCCTTTTCAATTTCTTGTCTTTGATCTAGTGGCCGTAAAGCATCATTCCTGTTGTTGTTATTACTGTCATAGTCTTCATCACCTACTTGGTCTGTCACAGAAGGTGATGGACTTCCAGTCTTGTTGTTGCACAAACCGTGGTAGGATAACGAACTTAGATTTCCAGCTGAAGATGTTGCAGGTTTGAATACTGGTTTGGAATCGAGCCAGGGCTAAAATGTGAGAGTGGAATCAGAAGGCAGGGTAATGCTATTAAAAGTTACTTGCACTAAAAATACACACACAAACATTCCAAGTTTCTTGCAAAAACAAACTGCATTTTAAAAAAATAACAAAACACTACAATTATGCAACACTGAAATTCAAAAAGGTGAGTTGCAAATGTGTGAAAGGAAGTTTCCAGCAGCTACAAAGATATATACAAAGAAGGCAAAATTATTACCATCCATACTTCCAACAGAAAATACCATAATTATGGAAAGTCTTTCAGTCTGCTGAATCTAGCGAGAGGAATTTTATGCAGGTTAGCATTACATATCCATCAAATTTTAAACCACAGAAAGCTTTTTTTTTTTCTTTTTTGTTAAGAAGCATATTTTAAGTAATTTGGTTGACAATGTGTGAGAAAACCAAAATAATATTCCTAAACAGTGCTTACTGCAGTCAGCAGTGGTAAATGAGGCATATCTAATACACACATATATGTAAATACAATATTTCTGTCTTCTGTTTCCTACCATGCACATAACAGAGAACATCCAGGTAAGACAAAGAAATTATATTCCAGGCACAGAATGGGTATTTCATATAGTTCCCAATATATCCCCACACCACCACGAACAGTGTGTTTTTGGGGAAATACGCCATACTTCAGGAGAATGTTCCTTGGGTTAAATTACATTGATCTAACCAAAAACACCTACAGCCAAAGGTAAATGAATATGGAGACAATGGTTAAAGAAGTTCTAAAGAATAAGAGTGGTCAGATGTTCAATGACTACAGAATACATCTTAAAACTTGGAGGAATTTGTAGTTACTGTAATGTTAACAACTGTACTTATCAACTAATTTACTTCTGAATGACATAAAGACATTGACTGAGCAAGAAAAATTCACACTAGCTTCATAAAAATCTTTATGGTTCCAGAGTACATTACATAGCATACTCACCTTCACATGGCTTGACTTAGTTATTGGCATAAGGATGGGCCTGCGCAGTGTACTGTTAACACAACATGCTAAACATGTAAAGTACATGGACCACAGGAAGACCACATTTTGCTTTCGCATCTCTGTAACCATTTGAATTCGGACATAAGTGTTTTTAGTTATATCGATGTAATCTAAGGAACCTGCTCCTGACGTATGGTACTTTCCCCCTGAAACATCCCCCCCCCCCTCTCATGTGTGTGTGTGTGTGTGTGTGTGTAGTTCATCTGGTCACTTCACATAATAACTTCTGGATTATATTTCTTACATCATATGGAGAGAAAAATTTCACCTTTATCCACTTCATAACCATTAAAAAGCTATAGGATATGGAACTTTCAGCTTGCCAGTTTCAGCAGGCTGCCATACCAATGCCTATTACAACTGAGAGGTGAAATTTACACAAACTTTTTTGGAAAATGATCCACTAAAGCTCTTAGAAGACATTTCCCCCCACATTACACCACAACATGTACTACCAACATGATGGAGCACCTGGCCATTTCTGTACGTGCGCTAAAATATACTTACGGCAACCATTTTATACATTTGTTGTAAAGGTACCGTAACACTTTTGGAATTTTGTGGACCATGCATTTTTTATCAATTCTACTTTAATTTAAACCACATATGCACAATGTTTGATGTTGGCCAACATCAAACATTGTGCATTTGTTGGTTACATAAAAGTAGAATATTGTAATGATGTTTAAGCAGAGTACTGTCTTCCACTAACTTATGTGTGTTTTTGTGCCCCCCCCCCCCCAACCCATTTTAATCCATTTTCAAAAGCCTTTGGCTTTTTAAAGGCCAAAAATAAAATTTTATTGTTA
>Ga0136643_10014335_pt1 | contig 11891 bp, 9 predicted proteins | sample TergutLab28metaG_FD_96883 | JGI IMG/M metagenome (GOLD analysis project Ga0136643, IMG submission 96883) | Labiotermes labralis P1 segment gut microbial communities from Petit-Saut dam, French Guiana - Lab288 P1 (version 3) (version 3) | ecosystem: Host-associated > Arthropoda: Insects >...
GGGCGGAACGGTCATTATTTTGGTCTCCCCATCCCCTGAAATTTTTTCAACACGATCCATCATCGCGCTGAAATCCGCGTTGGCAGAGATTCTCCTGCGAAATCCCGCAGTGCTGACGTTAGCCAGGTTATTCGTGATGACGTCCAAATTGGTTTCCTGCACCAGCATAGCCGAAGCAGCCGCATAAAGTCCTCTATTCACAAGAAACCTCCGATTTTCAAGACCGCGCCGGAGGCTCTTTCGCAAACCGCCGGGCGATCAGTACTTGCGCTTCCGGCCTTTAGTTGCGCTCAACAGAATACTGTTGCGCCCGGAACTTCGCAGTCTGTCTATTTCTGATAGTGCCTTTCCTGTACCGAGAGCCACGCTTTCCATGGGATTCTCGGCCACAAAGCAGTTAATTCCCGTCTGTTGGGTTATCAGCTCTGGAAGCCCCTTGAGCAGAGAGCCTCCGCCAGTAAGCACTATCCCTCTGTCAATAATATCGGCTGAAAGTTCGGGGGGCGTTAGCTCCAAAACGTTACGTACTCCGTCAACCAGCGTCTGAACCATTTCCCCAACAGCCATGTTGACGGCTGAGCTGGACACTTCAAGCTGGCGCGGAAGCCCCTGTATAAGGTCGCGCCCCTTGATCGCCATGCGGAGATCCTCTTCCAGCGGAATACAGGTTCCTATCATGATTTTCAGGTTTTCGGCCGTCTGCTCGCCTATTGCCAGATTGTACTGTCTGCGCAGATATCTCATAATTCCCTCGTCAAACTTATCTCCGCCAATTCGCAGAGACTTGGAGACGACCACCGCGCCGAGCGAGATGACGGCGATATCGGTGGTGCCTCCGCCGATGTCAACGATCATCTTCCCTCTTGCCTCTTCGACGTTCAGGTTAGCTCCTATAGCGGCCGCCATGGGCTCTTCTATCAGATAGGCTTCTTTCGCGCCTACCTCCAGCGCGGCCTCAAGCACCGCGCGGCGCTCTACATCGGTCGCGCCGGACGGCACGCAGATCATCACTCTGTGTTTAAAAAAGCGATCCCAGCCCTTGGTAACGCGCCTTATGAAGTACTGAAGCATGGCCTCAGTCATGGAGTAGTCGGCGATAACTCCGTCGCGCAACGGGCGTACGGAGATAACGCTGCCCGGGGTTCTGCCCACCATATTTTTGGCCTCATAGCCCACGGCCAGGATAGCACCCGTCTCAGCGTTAACAGCCACTACCGATGGCTCCCTGATCACAACCCCGCGTCTTTTCTCGAAGATAAGGATTGTGGCTGTTCCCAGGTCAATCCCGATATCTGTCCCGAACATAAATCGTTCCTCCTAGAGCCGCTGGCTCATATCTACAAAATTGCTGCCAATTGCCTCCGGTTTCCCAGTGAAAATGAAATCTTTATAAGCGGCCCTCCAAAAATAGAGACCGCACGCCGGTGCTGTGGTTCCGCTGAACTTACGCTCCAATCCGCGAATCGGGCCGGATTCGCCCAAAAGCTCCCTAAACCAGGATGGCTGCTCGTCACCGCGTCCAACCCTGTCGAGGCTCCCTACTATTATACGCACCATGTTCATCAGAAAAGACGGCGCGCGCACTGTTATTATCGACAACCCGCCTGTTTTTTTATACCTCAGGCGCAAGATGGTTCGTTTGCTTTCTTCTGGGCATTCTCCGGTTTTGCAGAAAGCACGGAAATCATGATGCCCCTCTAAGATGCGGCACGCTTCCCGCACGGAGTCTGCGTTCCATTCGTGCTTGCGCCACCATACTTTTTCTTTTAAATGCGGCCAACAGCTTCTGCCGTGCCATATAAAATAGCGATACTCCCTCCACAGAGCGCTACGCCGCGCATCAAAATCGTCCGCCACCCTCCTCGCGCACATCACCGACACATCAGGAGGCAGATAAAAATTTGCGGCTATGGCAAGGCGGCCAGGCTCCCATTCTTTGCTCATATCGAACGACGCCACCTGCCCCAAGGCATGCACTCCGCTGTCGGTGCGCCCAGCGCCTGTTACCTTGACAGGCTCGGTCGAAAGACGCTGAAGAGCCTCTTCCAGCGCCTGCTGGACGCCAAGCGCTTCGGCCTGGCGCTGCCAGCCAGCGTAATTTGTACCTACGTAGGCCACCTGGGCAGCATATTTGAATTTATGCTGTAACATGGCGCAAAAGAATAAAAACAACAACCACGGATGTCACAAAAATTGTAGCGCCTGTGTCGTTTTTTTTCCAGTTCAAAGGACGCCTTCTCGTGCGCCCCTCGCCTCCGCGATACCCTCTGGCCTCCATAGCCAGGGCCAGTTCGTCGGAACGCTTGAAGATGACTATAAACAGCGGGATGATCACAGGCAAAAATGCCAGCATACGCTTGATAAAATTGCCCTGATCAATGCGTGCTCCTCTTGAAAGCTGCGCTTTGACGATACGATCGGTCTCCTCCATCAAAAGAGGGAGAAAACGCAAGGCGATGCTCATCATCATAGCGCATTCGTGAACGGGAAAGCCAAAACGTTTAAGCGGGGATAATACGAACTCCATCCCATCTGCAAGAGAAAGCGGAGGCGTAGTTAACGGCAGAAGCATAGCGAAAGAGACGAGAAGAAGTAGTCTGAAGGCAGCAACGATCCCTGCTCCAAACCCTCGCTGGAACTCAGAAACGCCCCACTCGCTGCCCCACAGCGCAGCCATCACGTTGAAGACTAACGTGAAAAGCGCCAGAAAAAACACCGGCCGACACGAACGCGCCAGCATAAAAAGCGACAGCCCGGAGAGCCTGACGATTCCATACAAAGCCAGCGCACAAAACGAAAGCGACAGCAGATCGCCGGATGGAAAAACGGCAACCATGACTACTACCAGCATCAGCATTTTCGCCCTGGAATCAAGGGAATGAACCGGAGAATCTACAGGAACGTACTGTCCCATTGATATGGATTTAAAGTTCAAAGAACGAAAAACTCCTCTCTTGGACACCTGTGTTTATTACGAACCGTAACGCGAGGCGGGCGGTAGAATACCGCCCCTACGGTCGCGCATACGCAATAATTATTTATTTAAGTACGAAAGCTTTTCGACAATTTGCGGGAAATTCATCTGCTCCACTTTTTCTCTAAGCCAAACCGCAAGGCCGTCGTCTTGTTCGTACTCGTAGCTTTCAATTTCCGCCATCGCTCTGTCCGCTCCATCCATATCATAACTCATACAAGCCTTCAGCAGTTTGAGAAGCGCTTTTTCGTCCGGCCTGTACATTTTGGGTTTCTTCGGGCTATTCTTATGCGCCAGCAAAAGCACCTCGTTAATTTCTGACAAAAGCTTGCCTGCAATTTCCAGGAAAGCTGCATTATTAGCAACGACAAAGTCATAATCACCAGCCTGAGCAGCTTTTTCCAGAGCTTCTGCAGCATCGGCAAGCGCGTTTGCACAAATGCCACGGCTTGATCCTTTTATCCCGTGAACGGTGATGACATAGCTGGCCAGATTATCCCTGCTTACATCTTTGACAGATTCGATAAGCTGGGGGGTATTGGCAGAGTAAGAACGTAAAATCCTCAGATAAGAATTTTCGTCGCCGCCAAAACGCTTGATTCCTTTGCCAATATCTAAACTCTTAATATCACCCAGATTCTTAATACCATCCAGGCTCTTAACATCTAAGTTTGCGATATTCGAATTTTTAAGCTGGTCGCCGGGCAGCGCTTGGTCGCTTAATTCTTTTTGCCGCCTAAGGTACAGGCTTTCCTGCTCTTTGTCGCGCAGCCACTCCCGAATAACCGCGTCCAACTTGCTCACTTCTATAGGCTTGGGAATAAAAGCCTGAAAACCCTCATTTAAGAACATAGCCTCGTTCCCAACTATAGCATTGGCAGTAAGCGCGATTATCGGAATGTTTTTGGCATAGTCCGTCCCCAGCTCGCGTATCCTCCGCGCGGTTTCCAGGCCGTCCATGACAGGCATCATGTGATCCATGAACACGGCGTTATATCGGACGGAATCATTCTGGATAGCGTTTATTGCCTCCTGTCCGCTCAATACGCAGTCTATGCGCATGTTGTATGGACTCATCAATCCTTTGGCAACATCAAGGTTCGTAGTCACGTCATCAACTATCAGCACTCTGGCGTATGGCAGGCTGATTCGTGGCGTAAGCCCTGAATCCATCTGGCGTTTTTTCTCGGAGTAGTTAAAGTTTCTAAGGCTCTCCACCGTTTCAGGCCCTATAACGGCATCGGTCATGAATTTCTGAAGAAGCCGCGCTGTAAAAACGCTGCCCTTTCCGTGTTCGCTTTCAACAGCTATTGAACCGTTCATCAGTCCCAGCAGTCTTTTAGTAATGGGCAGCCCAAGGCCGGTTCCCATTACCTTGCGATTGGTTATCGGATCTATTTGGGAATAGTCGTCAAACAGGCTGGCGATATGCTCCGGCCGAATGCCTATGCCGGTATCCCGGACGCGGATGCTCATCCAAACCGAGTCTCCTTCTCGTTCGCAATCTATCCTCAACTCGACTTCGCCTTCTTTTGTATATTTAAACGCGTTGGACAAAAGATTGCTGAGTACCTGCTTTACCCTGAGCTCATCGCCACAGAGGCGTGCGAACAGGTTTTTTTCTATATTCAATATAAATCGGACGGGTTTTTCTTTTATATGCAGGATACTTTGAACAACGGCATCGTTGATCATGCTTGGAACATCGTATGCAGCAGAGGCAAGCTCGAATTTACCGGCCTCTATTTTTGAAATATCCAAAATATCGTTCACCGTGTTCAGCAGGGTCAGGCCAGAGTTGTATACTTTTTTAAGCTTCGAGTAACCTTCTTCGCTCAAGCCTTCGTCTTCGAGGATTAACTGTGACAGCCCGATAACGGCGTTGAGAGGCGTCCGCATTTCGTGGCTCATATTGGCTAAAAAAGCGCTTTTGTACTTGCTCTCTTCGTCTGATTTGTTTTTTGCGGCGTCAATGCGCACCAGAACGTAAATCAGCGCTGCCGCGAGCACCGCGCCTAGCGCACTGAGAAGCAGCGCCATATTGGTGACGCTTTGGTAATAAGGCCCCTTTGGCGTTATGAGCCCCAGATGCCATCCGTTTGGCAACTCTCGAAAAAAGGCCACGGAGGGTTCTCCTCTGAAACCAGTCACTGAGCGCTCGAAAATTTCCATACCTTCCTTCAAATCATCCACAAAAAGTGCGGCGGGAATTAAGAGGTCGCGCAAATTTTTACCCACAAAACCCAGATAAGGATGGGCAAGCATTGTCAGGTTGCGGTCAAGCAGCATCCCGTAACCGCCTTGTGCCATTGCCGTTTTTACGACGTCATTACCAATTATGTCTATAGGCACGTCAATGCAGGCAACTCCAATACGGCGTCCGTCATCGTCATAAAGAGAGCGGACATACGTGAATACCAGCTCGCCAGTCGCCATGCTCAAATACGGTGACGTTGCCACGACTCTGCCGCCAGCTGCGATTGCAGCCTGGTACCAGGGCCGACTCTGCGGCACGTAGCTATCCGGCGGAACCCATCTTTTGCTGTTCAGGTATGCTGACTCGCCAGCAAGCGTTGTAAAATAGCCATAGACATTGTTAATTCTTGATTCTCTGTCATTATTCGCCATCAGGTATTCGGTGATTTCCGTCATATATTCCTGCAGCGCGTCTAAGTTGCCGCCCTGCAGAATCATACGCCGCACCGTCTGCGAAAAGCTGAGATGCACAGCCTCGGACTCCTGCAGGACAGACTCGATTTCGAGCTGCGTAATGGCAAGCACGTTCTCCGCGTGATGTACCAGATAGCTCCGCACCATGGCGCTCATAAAAATATAACTCAAAACAACCATCGCCAGAAACGCCAGCGCGGTAAACACCAACTGCAGGTACAGTGGGCGCACCTGCGTTATTTTCTGTATAAAAGCGCGTATTACTGACATGATTTCCACCTCCCTGGAATGCAGGAGCGGCTGTGGGCATTTTCAGTTATTATACAGAAAAAAACAGGTTTCCACGAATATCACGGAAACCTGTCGCAGGAACCTGTTTTTCTGGTGTTTTAAACTATTGACAAAGTAACGTCAAATTCTGGACAGCGCCTCGCGTACCCTTTTTGCCTGCTCCGGGGTAAGCCACTCGTCCAGCAGGTTGTCGTGCTTTCTCATGAACCATATCGCTACGTTGGCATGGCTTTCTCCGGTATCTTCCAGATGGGCCAGCGCCTCGGAAACCGCGTCAGCGCTGGTTGAAAAATTCCCGAAAAAGTCAAGCAGGTCAGGGGCTTTTTCTGGGAAGAAGCTGCTGCTGACGGTAAGCAGATTCTGGCTCGGAAACGCGGTGGCGCCAGTTCTGAAAAGTTCAGGGTCAAACGGCTCGGCTTCCAGCATCACGAGGTCAAGCCTGCCGACTATCCACGATGGCGCATACAGGTAGCCTATCCATGGCTCCCCCAAATTATAGGCGTGAAGCAGCGACGCGAAAAGCACCGCTTCACTGCCCACTCGGAAAAAGTTAAAATTGGAATCAAGGCCGTGGTACCTGAATTTGTTGTGCATTATCTCGCTGGCAAACGCCCACGCGGGTATAGGAGCGTGAAATCGCCCTACAGACGGGTCTTCCAGATCCGCGAAAATGTGCGCGTACCTGCCAATATCCGAAACGTGCCTCAGACTGGGCGCCATTGGCTCTATACCACGCTCCGGGCATCCTTCAATCACGTAGCGCGGAACATAGACTCCCTGCACTCCGCCAGTTACGACCACGCCCAGCGAGATGATATCTCCTTGAGCGACATAGTCTTCGAAGTTCGCGGCATTATCCGGCCAAAATTCTATCTCAATATCCACGTCGCCTATGATCATGCTTTGCATATTCAAAGTTGACGAAGCCGTGGAAAAGCCGACTTCGTAACCATCAAAACCATTTTCCACGATGAATTTAGCGATTTCATTCAAGATCGACTGACTGTCCCACTGGCTGTCGGCAAACACGAGCCGCTGGATATTCGCTGAGGCTGCGGAGGAAAATACCAGGAATAAACACAACACCACGCACATCACCCTGGAAAACAGGCCAAAACTCAGGATTTTTCGCAGCATTTTCGATCAACTCCCTACTGATACATGATTTAGAGCTACATAACGATGCAACCCTGCCTATATTATACACCCCAGAGGAAGACTCCTCCGGGGTGCGGTGTACTACTGACTTTCAGCCTGTTTTGCCCTGCTGTAGCTACAGCAGAACTGAGAAAGCGAAGCCCGCCACCATAAGCACGAGCGCTCCGCCAAGGCGCGTGGAGAGCTGCGCGTAAGCCATCAGTTCCATGCGGTCAGAAGCGCCGAGCGTGGCTATGTCGCCGTTGCCGCCGCGATTAGCCATGCAAAGCCCGGCGGTTATACCAGCATCAATGGGATAGAAGCCCATTAGATAGCCGATTGACGCCGCGCCCAGCAATGCACCGAGGACGCAGAGAGTCGTAATCACCATACCAGCCAGCGTGAAGACCTCGGCCAGCTCCATGATGTCAAAACCGATGCCCATGCCCATCATTATAAGAATGGACAGAACGTTGGTGAAAAATGTTGACAGCCTTTTCGCGGCCGCGACAATATTTGGAGGAACAATACCGGTTGCCGCAAGGATAACGATAAAAAGTACCATATAGGCGAGGTGGTGGATCGGAGAACCCGCGATTGAAGGCAGGATCGCTCTGGAGAAAAATCTTCCCATTGCGAAGCACGCCAGGCCGATAAACAGAGCCGCCCCCAGATCCTCGATGGTGTATTTGGCCGCTGCCTTTGGCTCTTTGGAAGCAACGGACTCAGGCATTTTGCGCAGAAGGGTTTTTCTGTCGCCGGTCAGATAGGGAAACGCCTGCCCCAAACGGTGAATCAGAGCTGCAATGACGATGCACATAACGTTTGCAATGGTGATGATGATAAACGTGAAACTGAAAAAGCTTCCGGCGGGCTCGCCTGTTATCTGCTCGTACATCTGAGACATGGGAACGACACCGGCGCCGGTTCCGCCGCCCAGTATCGGAAGCGCGTACCACACAATGACTTCCGAGGGGGATACTCCGAAAAGCAGGCCACCTCCAATTGCCAGAGTCGAGCCGAGAAGAAAAGCCCCCGTGATCGTCGGCAGATAACCGGCGAAGGATTTTATCAGAACCTCTTTTTCGAGGGCCAGTATTGAGCCTGTGACCAGCATAACTATAAAAAAGGTCAGGAAATCCGGCGAGCCGGTAATAAATCCTGTAATGCCCGCGGCATGTCTTTCGGGTATTATCCCGAACTGGTTAAGCAGGGAGGCTCCAAGGAAAACCATCAGCAGGCCGCCGCCAATCCACTCGTTCCATATCGGCAACCTCTCGCCTATCTCGTTTAATATGGCAGCAAAGGCAAAACCAACCGCGAAAATGCTTAACATGTCACCGCCCAATGAATTTGTGTAAGCCGCGGTAAGGATGATGCCAACGGCCCCGGCAAATAACCACCAGGGCATACCATAAATCGTTAATTCGGCTTTTTTGTTTTCTGTGCTCATTTGTAGTTCCTCCTCAATTTTTTTAATGCCGCGTACATACCAAAGAACCGACGGCCCTAAAACTCAAATGGCTTAACCTGTCTCACCACGTCGAGGATAGTCCCGTCCCGCGCTTCCATAATGGCGACTATGCGATCGAGGAACGGCACATCGTCAGGCGGCCCTACCATAGAGTACGCTTTGTTTTTAAGCTCTTCGATGGTTGTAAGTTTAATTCCCGCCTCGGTCAGCGAATCAATAAGATCTTGGCGTTTTGGGTTGACGGCCGTGCCGTAATCGGTTATGAGCACGTCTATGCTATCGCCAGGCGTCGCGACTGTCACGACCTTCTCGCAGACGCAGGGAATTCTACCGCGCACAAGCGGGGTGATTATTATGGCGCACTTTGCCCCAGCGGACGCATCGGGATGTCCGCCCGGCGCTCCCATCAGCACTCCGTCAGAACCCGTGACAACGTTGACGTTAAAGCTGGTATCAATTTCCAGCGCCGCCAGAGCCACGAAATCAAGCCTGTTGACAAACGCTCCCTTGTTCATGGGGTTAGCGTACTGCGATGTGGAAATTTCGTAGTGGTTTTGGTTTGTGTGCAGCGATTTGACCGATTCGATATCAAAGTCTTGAGCGTCGACAATATTTTCAATAAGCCCTTTTTCAAGCAAATTTACCATAGGGCCGGTGATACCCCCGATAGCCCATTTCATCTTAATGCCGCGCTCACGCATCACAGGCTCCATGAAGCGTATTACCGCCAGCGTTGGTCCGCCAGCGCCAGCCTGAAATGAAAACCCATCCTTGAAGTACGGCGTCGCGGCCATTATTCTGACACATTCCTGAGCCATCATAAGCTCCCGCGGGTCTTGCGTCAGGCGTGCCGCTTTGGTGGCTATTTTCTTGGGATTGCCAATTTCTTCGACAACAATCACGTAGTCTACGTCAACAGCCTGTATGCTGGGAGGAAAATTTGGGAAGTCAACTAGCTTGTCGGTGACTACGACAACCTTGTCGGCGAACTTTGCGTCAACCATGGAGTACGAGAGGCCGCCACAGTCGCTCTTACCGCCTTTGCCTCGAGCGTTGCCGTATTCGTCGGAGGTAGGCGCTCCTATAAACGCCACGTCAATATGCACCTCGCCGGACTCAATGGCGCGGACACGCCCGCCGTGAGAGCGGAGTATGCAGGGTGTTTTCAGCTTGCCGTGAGACACGGCTTCGCCCATTTTCCCCCGAATGCCGCTCGTCTGGAGGCCGGTTACAATACCGTCCTCAATCATTTTGGCTATTGGGTCGTGCGCTGCGCCCATCGACGATGCCGCGATGGTAATATTTTTGATACCCAACTCCGCGATTTCTTTCATGACGATGTTTGCTATGTAGTCACCTTCGCGGAAGTGGTGATGAAACGAAACAGTCATGCCGTCTTTTATGCCGCAAAGCTGCACGGCTTCGCGGATGCTTACGACCAGCTTGCTTGCCTGGGGCTTTACGTGGGCGCGTACGGTGGGGCCTGGTTTCTGGTACAGCAAGCCGTCACGGTAATTATTGCCCTGAAAAACTTCGCGTCCATCTGTCAGGATTGAATCAGGGATGTCCCTGCCAACTGCGTTTTTCATAGTTACAGATCCCCCTCGTATAGTCCCGACGCTTTCGCAAGCGCGATAATTCTTTCAGCGCCCGGCAGGAAAGCGATATCGAGCATTTTGCCGTCAAGGCTGAATATGCCTATGCCTTTCGCGGTGTTCTCTCTGATTGCGCGGACAACTTTCTCAGCTTCAATGATTTCCTTTGTGGTTGGCGCGAATACTTCGTGTACGATTTGGATTTGGCGCGGGTTTACAACAGATTTACCGTCAAACCCCATTTCTTTGGCCAGCACGGCCTCGGCGCGGAAGCCTTCCATATCATCGAGGTCGGTGAATACGGTATCGTAGCATTGTATACCAACCGCACGTGCCGCCAGTAGCACATTGCCGCGTGCGGCAACCATTTCATTACCGCTGGGATAATATCTTGTCTGCATGCTCTTTCGAAAGTCGCCGCCGGAAATGGCTATACCGAACATACGCTCGGAAGAAGCACATATCTCAGAAGCATTAAGCACTGCCTTTGGGCTTTCCAGCGCGGCCATCATAAGGGTACTGCCCTTCTCGCGGCCGAATTCGGCTTCTGCTTTTGTGATCTCTTCGTCCACGATTACGGCGTCCCGCGCCGAGTCGCATTTCGCAATACGGATGCCTTCAGCGCCACCCGCGACGGCAACGCGAATGTCCTCGCGCCAGTGCGGAGTGTCTAGAGCGTTGATCCTGACTATGCGTTCAACCTTGCCGAAATCAACGGTTTTGAGAGTGTGATAGAGTGAAAATCTTGCCGCGTCCTTCTGGTTTTCGGCAACCGCGTCTTCCAGATCGAACATGACCGAGTCTGCTCCGTATATGTAAGCGTCCTTCATAAGGCCAGGCATTTGAGCACTTACAAACATCATGGTGCGACGCAGGCGATTCTTGCTTGCCATTTTTTCCATTATTTCGCGCCTCCCCACGGGATGTTGCCGGTAATTCCAGCCGCTCGATACACCGCGCACTCGGTACGCGCACGGATTGTGCAGTCCAGCGCCCCTTTGTCCACGACGGTAACTTTCGCGGACTTGACGCCCAGATTGTTCAGCGTTTCAAGCACGACTGCCCTGATCTGCCTGCCATACTGATTCAGCACAATGCTGCTGATATCAATGGCCGTTCCGCCGCCGCTCGGTTCGATGGTGATCTGCGCATCACTGGATTCCAGCGTGCCAGCCATCGCCGCTTTGGTAATTTCCATGCACCATCCTCCTCCTCTTCCTGCTCACAAAAGCTAGAGTGGCCCCAATTTCCACGCGTAAAACAGCATCCTGTATCTTGGATACAATGCGCTAATTATTATACTGCTCAACACAAAAATATATCAGTAATTTTACCTAGTTCAGAAATCGCCGCCGATGACAATGCCGGGCTATTGGGAGTACGCCTATGAAGTAAAGGGGGGTTATGTTAGATATTCTATCAAAATTACCAAAAAATTTAAAGGAGAGCCGAAGCCCTCCTCTAAATTTTTTACCTGATTCAGCGTTCTCTTAGCCGTTGGCTATTTTATGTATAAACTTCTTGCCTATGACTACTGGTGTTTCACCTTGATTCAGACTAAACGTTTGTGCAAATTGCTATCTAAAGGGCAAAGCCGCCCATTTATAGCGATTTGACAAAACATTTGCAAAGCTGTCATAATATATCCTAACAAGGGGGAGTATATTATGCCAGCACCATTGTCAATGGAAATACGAGAAAAAATCATAAGCAAATACGAGAAAGGACTCTCAGCTAAGATTATCCTTGA
>Ga0136643_10014339_pt1 | contig 11889 bp, 5 predicted proteins | sample TergutLab28metaG_FD_96883 | JGI IMG/M metagenome (GOLD analysis project Ga0136643, IMG submission 96883) | Labiotermes labralis P1 segment gut microbial communities from Petit-Saut dam, French Guiana - Lab288 P1 (version 3) (version 3) | ecosystem: Host-associated > Arthropoda: Insects >...
ATTTATTTATTTATTTACTGCAATTGGGTTGTTACCCGGTGGCAGTGGTTATTTTACATGTAAACAAAACATGAAATTGGTTACTACTAGATTTAAGTCAGGATGGCTACATGAGAAGCATGTAGTGGCAACTTGGAATCTTGGGAACCATCTCAGCATTTGCTTATAGACACAGGGAAACCAAGAAAAACCTGTTTCAAGATGGCAAAAACCTGTTTCCAGATGGCTACCCTGTTTCGAGACGGCACGGTTCAAAAGAGGAGAAATGAGCATTGAAGATCATCCTCATTCTGGGCGCCCGTTAACAAGTCGTACTGACAAGAATGTCGAAAAAATTCGAGAAAAAATCATCGAGGATCATCAGTACACAATTGACGAGATCTAAGAAGCTACAAGTGTGAGTTGGAGTTCCTGTCAGCGGATTTTGACCATGGATTTGAACACGAGACGCTTTGCAGTGAAGTTTGTTCCCCTCCTGCTCACACAGGACCAAAAAAACACCTGTTTGACTTTGTGCCAGGAGTTGAAAAATCAGACTGAAATTTGGTGCCATGGGTACGACCCTGAGACCAAACAAGCTTCAGGCCAATGGAAGACGCCCACTTCACCGAGACCGAAAAAAGCAAGACAAGTGAGGTCAAATGTGAAAAGATGCTCATTGTTTTTTTCAATGTTCGAGGAATCGTGCACCGGGAATTCGTTCCGCCTGGACAGCCTGTCAATCAGTAATTTTACTTGGAGGTTTTGAGGCGATTGAGAGAGAATGTGTGAAGAAAACACCCAGAATTGTGGAGATCGGGTGATTGGTTTCTCCATCATGACAACACCCCAGCTCACACAGCTTTGTCTGTGACCAAGTATTTGGCCTCTCTGGGATGGACCATCTTTCCCCACCCACCCTATTCACCAGACCTAGCCCCCTGTGATTTCTTTTTATTCCCGACAATGAAAAGAACATTGAAAGGAAAGAGATTTGCCACTGTGGAGGTGGTGAAAGCAGCTTTGCAGGAGGCACTCAACAACATCAAGCTTCAGCAGTTCCAGAGATGCTTCACACAGTGGGAGAAAAGATTGGACAAGTGTATTGCCTCCAATGGAGAGTATTTTGAAGGGAATTAAGTGTTTTTTGTTCAAAATGTAAATAAATCTTCTTTTTTAAAGAAAATCCAGTTTTTTTGGGTCCCCCCTCGTATGCTGATGATGTGGTTATTATGAGAAGAAGATCACGGGATGTTAAAGTATTTACGTCACTGGTTAGACAAACACATAAGGTGGGATTAGAAACAAATGAATATAAGACAAGATTTTGATACTATCACGAAAGGCTTACCATGAAAATGAATATGTAAAACTTAGTACATTTAATTTTGAAATAGTGAAAGACTATACATATCTTGGTACAATTCTAACAAATGAAAATTAATTAAAACCAGAGATTGAAAAAAGAATTACAAATGCAAATGGAGCATACTGTGCACTACTTCCTGTACTAAAGATTCAGTGAGTACTCAGAGCAGAAAAAGTAAAAATCTATAAGAAATTAATAAGACCAGTGGCAATGTAAGGATTAGAACCTTGGACATTGAAAAAGGTATTGCTAAATGGCTGGCTGCTTTTGAAAGAAAAGTGTTAAGAAGAATGTTTGGGGGAATTATAGTAAATGAAACTTGGAGAAAGTGATATGATAAAGAATTGATGCAGCTGTTTGGAGATTCAGATATACTTTCATTTGTAAGAATAAGATGGTTGAATTAGTTGGTCATGTGAATTGTACGGATAGTAACAGAAAAGTAAGTAAAGTATTTAACAACAGTCCTCAGGGAAATCGACAAAGAGGACGACCAAAGAACAGATGGCAGAAGTGTGTAAAAACAGATATTAATAAATGCAAAATTACAAATTGGAAAGAGAGGTCAAGAAACAGAGCTGACTGGGAGAAGCCATGAAGGAGGCATGGAGCCATGGAACCGGCAACACGGACTGTGACTGCATACATACCTTACACCTAAACAACATATGGGCAACTCAGCAGAATGCTGGCCAAACACAACATCAAAAGTGTCGCCCTGCCACCTAGAAAAATATTCAGCTACCTTCCACCAGTCAAGGATGCATTGGGATTAAGAACACTGGGTATATACAGCATCCCATGTGAATGCAGCAGGGTTTATGTTGGACAAATCGGTCAATCCATCGAACTCCTATTCAAAGAGCACAATAGACATATAAGACTGGCACAACCCAACAAATAAGCAGTAGCGGAACACAGCATTAACCATGACCACATTATTAAACTACAGGACACAACACACCTCTCTGCCAAAACCAGATACATGGATCGACTCATCAGGGAAGCTATTGAACTTGAAATGCACCCACACAACATCAACAGAGAAGATGGCCTGACCTTAAGCAAATCTTGGAAACCCCTTCTGCACAAGCTTAAGGAAAGGAGGCAGCCACCTAAAGCACAATAGTTTGACCTCTACCATCCCCTGGCTCACCCCGACACATGCCCTATCTCCTTCACATACCCACCTGTGGCCTTCATGTGGGTTGTTACCCACCACAGCCTGTTTCTGTGCTTGGTCCCGGCCTTACCGTGTCACCCTCCTTCCTATTGGCTCAGACTATTTTTGAGCCAAACCTTTTCCCGTATAAATACCTCAGCATTTCTCAAACCTAGTTCATTCTTCATACCTACCTGCCTATGAAGAAGAAACAGACAGAGTGTTCAGAAGCGTCGGCATATAACATTTAGACGCCGGGGAATTACGCAGAAGGAAGCATACAAGATCGAGGCAAAGGTCTGCATTGGAATGTAGTGCCATCTAAGAGGAGGAAGAAGAAGAATGTGACTTATTACTGAAGTCCAGTCACAGAGGGTTAAGATTACTGAGAATTTCACAGGCGTAGAAGATGCTTCATATGCAGTGCTATGGTGGCAGTGCTGCTCTGAAGGACAGAGAAACTCTGAGAACTTCGGTCCATATTTACTCATAATACATTTAAATGGTGTTACTGGTATAGACAAGAGACAGGACTGACTGGCTGATTACTTGGCAAATGGGATGGCTGTATTTCTACCTGTTTGCAACAAGGTGCTGCATGCTCAATACATTCTTTATTGGTTCATTTGAAGGTTACTGTGTCATGTGATGTGGTGCTGTTTAGTCTGATAGAAGTGACATTTACAGTGGGTCTAGTTACCTCCATAAGGAGGATAGATGTTTCATTCTTCTGCCTTCCTGAAGGAGACAGCAAGTACGCTACATCATTGATACACTTACACCAGATTGTATGGTGTCATATCCCAGAAGACAGCAGTGTTCATTTTAATTTCTGTGTGCCTCAAACCTCATATTGCATTCATAGTTTTCAGTGATTTTCACATATGATATGTTCTACATATTTTAGTAGCTTGTAACATTTCCCTATCTCCTGTCTCTTGAGCATATCACAACAAATTTATTTGTCTCAAGCTATATCATCTAAGACTGGGTGGCAGTATTAAAATGGGTGTGGAGAAACACTGGCTGAGGTGAGGTTGTAATCATGTACCTCTTTAATCAAGTTCAGTAATTTGATTCTGTGACTTTGAAACAAAGCACTTGTTTCCCTCTTTCTTATATTGAAGTTGTGATAACTCAGCATGGAATTGTTTTGTATCGCTTTGTCCTATAAACACATTTTCCTTTCAGGTAATTGGTCTTCTCGATGTGTTTCATCCCTCTACCTCACTAGATGATTTTCAACAAATGTAAGTAAAACCAATTAGCTGAATGTTTAATACCTAATGGCAGTTTGGTTAACTGAATAGATCTGAGCTAGTAGTTACTCAGCAGGTAGAATTTTTAAGAAGCTTAGTTTATGATGCTGCAAGACAAATGAGATTTAAGTATGTTTAATTTTAGGTAACACATAGGACCTGTGTTGTAGCAGAAGGAACTGGAGTGCGAGCAAGTATCTGTGTTGGCAAGTAAACTACAAAAAAATTCCTGTTTATGATTTTGTCGTGCACTGTGCTGATGAGACATGAATATGCACGACATTTTCCCTGTATTTATTTCTAAACTAGCTTCCATACTAGCCTTTAATGGACATTCTGTTCTTTTATTTATAGTATTTGTGTGTTTGGTCAGTAAATAATATCATCAGCTGAGATCAGAAGCTGCTATGCCTGATACAGTTTCAGTCTTGGTTTTCTTGGATTGTCGTAATAGTATATTCCAGAGTATGAGGCCTGATTGAAAGGGTGTTTGTATTGATGCTGTGAAACTGAAGATACTAAACTGACCGTGACAACTGACTCATCCCCTTTGAAGTAGTCGTTACTCTACTGGCTCTTACACTGCTCAAAGCACCTTTTATACTCTTTTCTGAGGATCTGTAAAAGTTGCGACGTTGCATTAATCTTCTTCATATACTAATCTTGAAATCATTCAACGTTCGAGGTTTTCTTAATTAGGTGGAAGAGGGAAAAGTCACACGCGGCTGTGTCTCGCGAATGCGGGGTTGATGCATGTGTGGAATGTGGTGTTACGCTAAATGTTGCTGTACAAGTTTGGCCAAATGTAGCAGTGGTGTTGTTTTGATGAATTTTCCATTCTCCAGAATGCCTTTTCTTGGCCATTTTATGTCTTGGTACTTCTGAATAAAAATTCTGGTTTACGGTTTGCCTTGGAGGGTGTATTCATGGTGCTCAATACCTTAAGAACTCAGTCTGGATACTTTTTCATCAGCCCTCATAAAGGTGAAAATGGTGTCACACCGTTTTGAATAGGAAGTGAGATAGAAAACTTTGTATGTGTATGGATAATACAGTGTTTTGTTGAAGATATTTTTATTAGCCAGGCTTATTCATTGAGTTTGTATATTCAATGAGAATAGTGTATGATCCATTAAGATTGTGGTCTTTTGTGTATGACAGCATTTTGATTTTATTTTCTGTTGACTGTGCATCTCTATGTAATCTTGTAAATGAAACCAACATGGTGCACAATATTCTGAGTATATTTCGTAAATTTTGTTTATAGCCTCTACATGGTTTGGACCTCTCCATGTCCATCATCAGGAGGAACAACTGTATTTATGTGACACTTGGTACTTGTTATTCAGTATAGCTGACTGTCTGGTATGCAGGATTCCATCCTGGAGAGGTCTGAAACATGTAGAGGTTATAAATAAAATTGATGAAATACACTAACAATAAATCATGCACCAAGTTGGTTTCATTTACAAGACAATTTAGGTTTGTAAGTGAGTTACCAGTGTTACAGAGGAATTTCTGCTTACATTATCAGAGCAGAAAATTGAGGCAGCAGCAGAATTTTGATTTTAACCATTGTGAATACTTACAGGCTGTATCTCTGGAGGCATACAGATTATCAAATGTTTAATTGATTTATGTACTGCCCCTTCGCACTCCCATATTATCTGATGAATGTTATTTCAGAATCTGCAGCGACAATCTCTGATGGTTTTTCTGTTTATGAAGTTAGCCATGAGACAACAGTGATACAATTTTGTTTGATGTTTATTAGAGTGATGTTTCTTGATAAATACTACAGCAGTTTTATTGCTGTTTTGTGTATATGTTTAATATTGGATTTTTTCAACTGCCATAACAGATGTTCCTTATTCTAACTAAAATGAGTAATTTTTGTATCACAGAACATAATGCTGGAGTTCTACTGAGGATCAGTCCTTTGAAATTTAATTATGATCCTGCTGAATGTAGTCATGGTCTACAAAAAGCTGCCTGTCTTGGGCAGTCTTTGACTTGGATTTGGAATAATTGCATACGACCCATGTTCTTTCATTATGATCTGTCCTTCAAAGGTTGTTTGTGTCAATATATCTTTCTTCCTTCGTATTTTGTCTGCTTGCTTTCCTATGGTATCTTCCATTTTTCCATTATGTTATATTCCCTGCCAGAGTGTTTGGCTACCCTCATCACAGATTAGTCTGTCTGTCTGCTTCCACACTACCTCGCCTGTTGTACATTCCAATGATATTTTGTGGTTTCCTTCCTATTCCATCTTGACATGTTCCCAATAATACCCTTCTCCAAAGTTTGCTGTTGTCTTCCTTCAGGTTATCCATACTTTCTCCGGGTACTGTGTCTTTCATTTGCCATTATGTATACATGTTCAGCCTATATTTTTATGGAGAAGGTTGTCACAGCAGTGTAGTTGAAGATATCAGGGACATAATGCTGTGTAGATTGGTATATAAATACCAGTCCACATGGCATCTTTTCCCCGAAGACTAATGTCCCCATCTACATTTTTGTGGTAATAATGAATGAGAAAATATTTCATGGGAGTGTTCAGAGGGATGTGCCATGTGGCAGAAATTTAATTAATAAAATAAGGAGATAGTAGAATGGCATGGATGCGTTCTTTCCCCTTTTCAGTTACCTTGTAACACATTTGATGGGTGCAGATCTGAACAACATAGTGAGGACACAGAAGTTGTCTGACGATCATGTTCAATTTCTTGTCTACCAGATTCTTAGAGGTCTAAAGTACATCCACTCAGCTGGCATAATTCACAGGGTAAGAACCAGAATTTATGATTCCACGCAGATTCTGAAAGAGTAGTAAAAAGTAAATACAAGTATCCCTGCTTCATACCTTTCTTCCATCTCTGTTCACATATAACAGTCTGAGAAATGTGGAATGGATTTTAATGAAATTTGAAACTGGGAAGTTATATGAGGAATTGTTAAGCCATTTCTATTATGGTTAATGTCATACAGGACATCTCACATGATAACACCTATGCTTCTGTGCACTTTAGTAAGTTCATTGGCTATCCATCATGCCATGCAAACAGTAAACCTCCTTCCTGGCAACTAATAGAGCCTGCATGTTTTTCTTGATTGTGTTTATATTTCCATACAGTAATATGACTGCATCAACTTAGGCCAGAAGGGAGATTAAAGAGGTTACATTCAGTTTCTAGGCATGTTCACAAAATTGTAAAAAGTGGCTTTTGGCTTTGTCATGTCAGTCCTTCTCTGCCCATCCACATAGAACAACTGAACTTCCACTGGACAGATTTTCATGAAGTTTGATATTAGAGTAGTTTTAAAAAATCTGTCAAGAAGATTCAAGTTTCATTAAATTATGACAAGAATAACAGGTACTGTACATGAAGACCAATATGTATTTTTGATATCTCATTCAGTTATTCTTAGAATGAGAAATATTTCAGAAAGAAGTCGTAGGGAAACTGGAAACATGCATTTTATGTTCTGTAATTTTTTTGGAAATTTGTGCCTTTATGAGATAATGTGAAATAATATTGTATAGCCAGACAGGCTATGGATGACAGTAGGATGCATGTGCATTGCATGTTGGATACTGAAGGCTAAAAGCACCTACTCAGAATATGTAATGCTTATTGCATTTCCACTGCAAAGTTGGTTACACAAACATGCCTCAGTGTTATGGTAGACATACGTTGCCTGTCTTGTTAATGTGCAGTTGCTTTATTTTTGTAACAGTCTTCAATAACAGTGTAGTTCATTTGACTTCAAATTTTTCAGGACAGTCGCATATGTGGTTTTGCACAAAAGATGTTCTTTTGTGAATGCTGTTTGTGTGTGTGAGTGATTGGTAATTCCAGGAATACAACTGGAAACAAAGTTTTGTTTGCCATTTTTGCACAGAAACTATTGTTTTTCTTAATGTCACAATATTATGTGCATGTAATGGTGCTACATACATATCAGAAATTGATGTTTCCTTATTTGTGGGGCCTTAATAATATTATTAACCATTAATTATTTGTGGTTTATACCAAACTGTCCATAAAGCTAAGCTAAATTTAGCTTGTGTGATTACAGGACCTGAAACCATCAAATATTGCAGTGAATGAAGATTGTGAATTGAAGATCCTAGATTTTGGTTTAGCAAGGCCAACAGAGAATGAAATGACTGGTTATGTTGCAACACGTTGGTACAGGGCACCAGAAATTATGCTGAACTGGATGCATTACAACCAGACAGGTAGATCACAGATTTTATTTCTTTACTTCTGCAACATGCATAGGTAACTTTGACTTTGTGAGGTGCCCAGGCAGTAGGTGTGCCAATCTGTAAGTCAGATGGACAGTAAATAACAAAGCATGGAAAAATAAACAAAAATACTGTGCCTTCTTTGCACTTAAAGCCACTCCAATGCAGCAGGTATGAATTTGGGTGTTGAAGCAAAGTCTTCACCTTTGACATGGAATCTAGTCACACATCTCAGACAAGCTATTTAAATTGAATGGTATGTGTCTTCAGATTAGATGGACACATTAGTGTCTTTGCTTACTAGATATCTGGCATAAATGTAATTAATGGGGTGTAGAAAAGAGCTAAATTATTGTAATTATAATGCCAGCTGAATGCTTTTATCAGTCTGATTTCATACATAGAAAATTCTAGGCACTTGATTTTTGTTTCATAGAGGGTGCAACATTGGATATGTGTACATCTTCGAGTATGGAGATACAAAACCATTGTGTAATGTCACACTTTAAATAAAACAACAGTTTTTTATTGAACTGTTGCATGACAGGTTGTAAGTATGCTGATGTATTTAATTTCATGCTGTATGTTCTATGCAGTGGACATCTGGTCAGTGGGGTGCATCATGGCAGAACTTCTTACTGGAAGGACATTGTTTCCAGGAACAGATCGTATCCTTCAGACTGTCACGTTTTATATATATATATATATATCTTGTACTTTATTATTTGGTGAGCACCAAGGTAACGTACACATTTTTCTACCTCAGCCCGCTATTGACTGTAATCTTCATCAACACCATTATGACGGCCTTATATCTTAAATTTGACTTAACTGAGGTTGGATCCTAGTGAAGTAGTCTGCATCATTTACACATTGCTAATTGGTGGTAAGTATCTATACATGTTGCAAAATGATGTAATATTTTCTGACTATTTCTAACAGATGGGCATGTTTTGTTTGATCATTTCTGTGGACATCTTGTGGAAGTTTGTTGGGTTGACAGAGTGATATTCTCAGACCAAATGGTACATAATTGTAGTACTAGTGAGCATGCAGAAATATTGTGATGACCCCTTGACCAACTGACTGCACAGGACAGAGTCCTTCATTAGAAGCTACTAGTGACTCAAGTATTCAATAAACTTTTCATGTTTCTTGCAATCAAAAGGTAATTTTCATTGTAATAACTCATTGCTGGCTCATATTCTGAGCCTACTGAATCTAGTTCACACCTTCTAATCTTGTTTTATCAAGTTTCATCTTTAATATTTTTCACTGATTTATTTTTAGGTTTCTGTAGTGGCATTTCTGCTTCATGTTTTTCCCACTTAGGTTTATATGTATTTCTTATATCCCTTATGAATACTATGTTTTGTGCTTATCTTGACTTTCATTTCATCACTTTAATTACTTCTAGTGAAGAAGGATATGAACTATGAAGCTGCCTGTAATGCAGTTTTCTCCACCCTCCTTTTACTTAGGCCCAAACATTTTCAGAACCCTGTTCTTAAACATTTCTCTTAGTACAGTGGTAGGCCAGGTTTCACCAGCATATAAAACAACATCTGAATTATATTCTGACCTTTATGCTCTTAAATAGAAAATGGGAAGAGTAAAGTTCCTGAAGCATTTATTCGCAAAATGTAACATGCTGTTAATTTCTTTGTTAATGTAAGTATTGTTTGTTGATGTCATTTCCAAATCTTTGAACTTGTAACATTTTAAAGAAAATAAGGAGGACACTTCATATTATATATATATGGGAAAGATATGCATTCAGAATTTTGTGTGGAAACTTAAATGAAGAAACAAGGTGGGAAACACACATCTGTAGCAAGATAATGGTAAAATGAATGCAGAAAATAGATTGTGATGATGTGAATTGGGTTGAAATTGCTTATGATGGGGTCCAATGATTTGATTTTTGTTAATGCTCTGATGAACTGCTTTGATACATGATGATGTGGATTTAAATGGCCATTTGAAGACCCTCTCTGGTTGTTAGTTTACTCTGGGGCAGGTTTTTCTTTGAACACTTCAGTTTTCCTGTGCCAGTTTTAGTACCAACATAGCTACATACTTGTCACAGTACCAAGTGATTTAGTCTTGCACAATTCCTACAGCTCTGTTGAATTAATGAAGGTTGCAGGAGTTGTTAGGTAATCAGATGGTGGTGTTAATAGCTAGGCCTGCTTATTGAGTGCTTTAAACATCTCAACATGTATTTATGTAGGCTTTACTTTATGTGTCTGAACTGTGAGTAGTCACAAGAGTCAGAAAGCATTCGGACAACCCTGAAAGATATGCTGGGCATGTCATTTAATATTTCCTTTGTTGCATGCTGGGCATGGTCTGTATTCCATTTCCACACTTTATCAGGGTTCCCAGCAACAAGGAAGTGTATTGTCATATGACATATTATCAACCCATTCAAGAGTGGCATGCGAATGCACTCAGGTGCCTACTGGCCAAGGTCAGAAAATATCAGTTGGATGCCTGTTGATGTACATGTATATCACCCTTTCCACATATAAACTACTGAATGGTGCACCCATGTGTTGTGATTTTGTAACATCCAGACTGTGCACCATACTAGTACATTATATGCACGTGTGGGATCATCTTCAGGCTGACTGATAGTATAAAAATGTAACCATATTAAAAATACATGAAATATGAATAGTAAGGTGTAAAACCTAAGCTGCACTGCTATGACATTACATATTGAGCATTTATATTTTTTTTATTATTAAAAATGTGAAGGAACAATATGTGTACAACAACCTTCCTAAAAATGTTTACTTACATATTTACAGTCCCAGTTAGAGGGGTAATTTTTCAAGCTGTTGTAGTTGTTTCATTTCATAAGAATCTATTTTACTTCACTTTACATAGCCATCATCAAGCAAATCAGGTGGTCTAGGGATAAGACAGTGGACTTTTTTTGGTAGAAATATCAAATTAGCACTGACCAGGTCCAATGTGGTGTTTTGTACACACTTTTCCTTTTCCTAACCGATGACAAAGGCAAAAGCTCCATGACCATGAGGAATTCCAGGCTGTCTGTGGTGCAGAGCCCACTTTAATCTGTAGGAACCCTTGTGTCGTCTGTTATCCCACCGTTGAGGTGGCAGAATCCTCCTCCTATGTGCCTGCAATATTTGAAGCAGGCAGAGGCCAAGAAATGTGGATGCAGCTTTTAGTATTGACCCTGTTTTATAGTTTCTTATATGACTCTAAGTGTGAGCTAGTCAAGTTAGCATATTTGATTGAGTACGCTATCAAATACGTTCTACTGCATTTGGAAGTATGGAAGTTAAAAACTGTACACTTTCATTTATATCTTCTTTCTTTCAGTGCCATTTATTTATATAGTTCATGTGAAAGTAGCCTGTATATTTGTGATCTTGATACCTAACACAAGAACCTTTATTTGTAAGTTTATTCAATAACTACAGGGAGGTGCTGTAATATTACATTCAGACAGGTCATAACGTTTCATATTTTAATAAATGTATTTAAAGGAGTTCTGTCATGCATGACACAGTTATATGTCTAAGTTAACTGGTTTTGGCCCATTTTTATAGCCCATCATGAGACCTATATACCAAATCCAAGAAAGTAAATACACTCATCTATACAGGGTGTCCCAGGAGGAATGTGCCAGACTTCGGGAGAGTGTTCCTTATGTTAAAGTATACCGATATAACCCAAAACACCTCAAAGTTGAACGGTTACAGAGATAATGGCCAGAGAAGTTTGAAACTTTGACAGCTGTTACACACTTATTGATTACCAAATACATATTAAAACTGGCGGGAATATGTGGTTTCTGTAATGTTAATATCTGTACTTAACATCA
>Ga0136643_10014340_pt1 | contig 11889 bp, 8 predicted proteins | sample TergutLab28metaG_FD_96883 | JGI IMG/M metagenome (GOLD analysis project Ga0136643, IMG submission 96883) | Labiotermes labralis P1 segment gut microbial communities from Petit-Saut dam, French Guiana - Lab288 P1 (version 3) (version 3) | ecosystem: Host-associated > Arthropoda: Insects >...
AAACGGAGAGTATATACCATGTTTAAAATATTCAGTACCTATATTTGTTGAATAAATATATAAAATGCAACTTTAGAGGTTAGCGGTGCGGTACGACCACTATAGTTGACGTTAGGCGTCAAAGGGTTAATGCGAGTGCACTAACTCCTCGTTTTAGTTCCGTTTGTTTTACGCCTTTTTATTTTACGCCCACTTCCAATTTCGGTTTACGCCCTTGGACTGGCTGACTGCCTCCTATTTCTGATAGAAACATTATTTTTTATTTACACCTTGTTCTGGTTACTGGCGTGGGTGAAAATGGAGTTGCTTTCATGAAGATAAAGTTGGTATCAACGCTGAGGCCAATGAATCCAGTAGGTCACTGGTTAGCAGATCAACTTATACTACGTTCTAGAGGTACCTGGTTCAGACACCGGCCTTGAAGCCGGTTATCCTGGTTTTTCTCTTTACGCAGACGGGTAATAGTTGAATACATTATAGCCGGCCATATTTGCTGCTTTGCCCATTATAGACAATTCAGTTTCCTAAGGGGCTGGGACAGTAAGGCTATTTGATGGGCCACAGTGTTCACGGTCTCACTGTCACTCCATTACACAATCATTATTAATGAAGGTGTATGGGGGAGGGAGAAGAGGTACACATAGGTGGGAAGGCCTGACGGAAGGAAAACACTTGGTAGACCCAGGTGTAGATGGAAGGGTAATATTAAAATGGGCCTACAAGAATTGGGATGAAGTGGCATGGGCTGGTTAGATCTGGCCTAGGATAAGGACAGGTGGGTCTCTTGTGACTTCGGTAATGCACCTACGGATTCCATAAAATATGGAGAATTTCTTGACTAGCTCAGGACTTGCTTGTTTCTTAAGAAGGACTCTGAAACGTGTAGTTGGTTGCTGGGTAGTTAGTCAGTCAGTTAGTTAGTTAATCAGTCAAGCATATTTCCTCTGTGGTCCATCTGACGCGTGACGCGAAATGAGCATATTACTGTTTAATTAATAGTTGCGTATCGCTTACGAAATTCTGTCTATTTGGATTCTATATCCACATTTGGGACTTTCCTACTGGTATTAATTCGTTTTCTCCTTGTGGGATTCTTAAGATCATTCGAGTGCCTAATTATGTTTAGTCTTAAACATGTAGATTGCAGATGTTATGCACTTGGACGTGTTCAGGCAAATATAAAGTACACTAACAAGTTGTATTTATAGTTAGAAATGAAATTCTTCAAAATGAAAAATTAAGCTCGAAAATTACTTGTGGCTTCGACCCTGACATATAAGACAGTAAGAAGGAGCTCGAGGTTGATGACCACGTATGCATTCTGCTCATTGTCTCCAGAAAGTCACATACGAAATTCAAGGTTACACAATTCTCACAGTATCGCTCGTGTGATGTAAGGAATCCAAAAACTAAACTGTAGGCTTTCATGTGTGGTAATAGTTGTGGTAGGTTAGTCGCTGTACGTGTGGTTGTGGACTCGCTGGCCAGGTATCCATTTACCGTACAGTAGGTTAGAGTACAAATCAGCTAGACGCTTCAGTACACACACCCTGGAACCCATCGGAGGGAATTATGCCCAAAAGTGTTAAAGAAGTTACATATTCCATATCAAGTGCAAAACTGCTCTAGTGTTACTAATATTATTAATATTAGCTAACATTATTTATATTAGTAATATTCCATTGAGCAGAGTTCTAATTCAAAAGCTAATGGTGCCCCAGCTAGTCAAGAAATTCCCCACAATTTACGGAATTCAGAATTTCATTACCGTGTCTACAAAAGCCCGCCACTCATCCCTAACCTGAGCCAGATTAATTCATTAGGAACAGAAAAAGCGTAGTTGGTGTAGCAAGTATACTACACGCTGGGCCGTCCGGGTTTCGAATCCCCTTAGAAAGAAGAGACTTATCTCCTCTCAAAAAACGCCTAGGCCTGTTCTGGACTTCCTATTCTATTATTACCGAAGTTCGTTCCCGCCGGGGCGTGAAGTTAGCCACTCACATCCACCTAGTGTCGAGGTTAAGAATGAGTGGAACTGTAGATCTCTTCTCCTGTGTGATTTCGAAGAGTAGACAGAGGAAGTGTAACTTGATCTCTGCAACATTTCGTAATATTATGAGTTTGCACCGTGAACATTCTCTATCCTACAGGACCAAATATGAAGCTGGATGACAATACATTCGGACTAATTTTCCTAGGATAAAGGTAGTTGTGACCAACTGCTGCGTTTCATCTCTCTTCTCTTTCGTCTTCGTAATGCCGTTTTTGCCACAATTTGTACCGAATTTAAAATCACGACAGCCTGTCGCCCTCCCACTCAGCCATTTGAGACAAACGTAAGTGTATTTGAGCATACGAAGTCAGAGTTACAGTTGTAGGCTCTGCTGTGAAAATGTGGAAAGGAGCTTTGAGGAGGGTACAGCTGGGCTTGCACCACGGTGACCCTTGATTCTGGACTGTTTCCCACCTTTAAGCAACCCTTTGTTTCAGCACTCAGCAAACCCGCACTTTAAAAAAAAAAAACTCAGTACCTTGGTGGCGGAGATGTCAGCAGTCACGTGGTTTCAAAAAATGATTGCCCAGGTGCCTAAATTATAATACCGACAGTGCTTCACAGTAACAAAGAATATGTGTGTGTGTGTGGGGATATTTCTGATGCCTGTTCGCATCTATTGAACTTAGGACTGTCTATCAGCCCCAGTTTAAATAGACTGGGTCTTAAATAATGGGCATGCGGTGGCCAAGATTGTTGAGGAACTGCGCTAGGGACAGGAGGGTGGCGAGTTTAATTGCCGATGGTTTCATTGGGATTTTTTATTGACTTAACACTTCCAGCCGCACTATGGCTCTGGGGTTTTCACCTTCTAACAAGTGAGTACCAGGCCTGTCTGCTGGCGGATAAAAGCGGCGGGTGCTTACGGCTGACCACCATTCCACCTTCATGGGTCGAGTGTCTAGAATTTCTGAGAAACTCAACCTCCCTCAGCCCTAATGTCCAGGCCTGTAATGAGATAGCTTTATGTCTTACTAATGACATCATTACTCTTAGTTGGTTTCTGCTCAAGTTGAGTTGTTTCCCAGACCTTCAAGCCGAGTATCTTTTAAGTTAGCCCTTAGCCTGCACTGGTCCACAAACGAACTGCCGATACTGCCGATACTGCCGATACTGCCGATACTGCTCGCCCAGCCCTAATCACTCCCTTGGCAAACTCTGCAGATACTTTTACGGCTGGCACAGGTCCTATGAGTGGATGTGAGAAGCCACGCTTAGCCAATTTGTCAGCCATTTCATTTCCATCCATTCCGGGGAAGGACAATAAATTTATTCTTCACGTTTCATTGCGTTGAATTGTGTGTGTGTGTGTGTGTGTGTGCGCGCGAATGTATGTATACCACAACACGGCGGAATTTGACATCCCCTAAATGTTAGTCCTCAATATGTTTAAGTCAACATGCATGTTAATTTGAACAACAAACGTAACATCTCGCACTATATAGAGGTAAAAAGCTGAAAAATTTAAAACGAAAATTTGTAGCTGAAGTACTACACACATTGATATATATATATATATATATAGAGAGAGAGAGAGAGAGACAGAGAGAGAGAGAGGAGAGAGAGTTTAAATAAAACATTTCCGATATTGTCATTATCAATATTGCCATTGATTTTAAGATAGAACATTTTAATGGTTATGGTAGCCCGATATTCACGCATTATGCAGAACACCGGATATCTTGTTCCTTCGTTCTATCCTGCATATCGGACTGTCACAAGCAATTAAATTTTAAATCTTAATGCGACGGTAATATTAAGGCAGCAACATTGCATTTTTTGTTCAATTTTTCGTATTTCAAAGTGTAGATTATTTTAATCATTTTTTTTTTATTTTAATCCGATCTCTCCTGACGAGGACGTATAGCCGGCTATTCCGTTTATGGTTGATATCGTAAGGCCCATCTTTGTTGGCTCACACATATTAATGACTAACATTTGAACATGTCATATTCTAAATATAATTACACGGTTCATCCGACATGTATTTGCCAATTCAGTTTCCTATAACAATATGGACGGCTTCGTCGAAGTTCTCCAGTGCGGTCACCAAACAAAAAAGAAGATCAGGAAAGCGAAAGTGCAGCGCAATTCTTACAAATTTACCGCTTTGATTCATGACGAATGAACTGTTTTCATGCAGAAATTGCCAAAAATTGTTTTATGGGCTTTATGGAGGTCAGTGAGGATGGTTTGATGTAGAATTGTCTTCTTTTTTATTGTGGACCCTGTATAACAGGCCGCGGTTCCCTAATCGAAATAAGAGTAGTAGCAGAGCGACCCAACAGGGGAAACTCCGACCCGGTGGCTTAATCAGAGTGCTGAATGCAAATAGCAAGATGGTGTAGAGACCACGAATTCCTTCCAATTTCCGAAAGTCTTCTGACTTGTCACAGGAAATAAAAAAATTAAACCTGAAATCAAAAGATACGATCAAAATACAAGTGGTTCGTCAGAAATAAAAAATAAACATGGTTTTGAAACAAAGTAAGCTACTTGGCTTAGACATTAATGGGTCAACAACATGGTTGTATATAAAAATATTGAAAGAAGGTATTAAATAACTCCAGGAATTCAGTGTTTCATTGTTGCGAGAAAAATTTAAATGCGAGATAAATTTAAATGCGAAATAAATTTAAATAATATGTACAATATATTACCTGTATTAATTTTTATCTCATTGTAGCCTTTTCCATTTTTAGGAATAAAATCGCTTAATTAGGCATAATGTTAAAAGTATTTTAAATATAATCGCGTAAAAGTATTTTCAGTCCGTATTTAAAATTTCTTGTTATATTCAGATTGATTATTAAGAGTTTCTGTTCTACAATTCCAGCCTGCTTTTGCTGCCATTTACCTTTTATTCGAGTTCCATGTCTTTGCGAAAAGGTAGTAGATTAGGCTTACAACGCAAAAAGTTGCCGTGAATTTAAAGTTTCAGTTTTTCTTCTTTTTGTTTGTTTATTTCCATCCGTTATCGGAAATAGGATGTATTGTACTTTTACCCCTCCTGTAATTCAGCACGGAAATCACCTACAGTAAGTGTAAAATAATTAATTAAAATTCAAGCCGTTAAGAGGTAACGGATTCTAGTCTTCTGAGATGTTACTCTATTCAACACTAGCTTAAACAGAAAAACAACAAGACTAGGGACACCTCAGTCTTGCAACGTATCAAAAGACACTTCTTTTCCAAACTATGCCCTCTCTGTAACACACAATATATAATTTTCTACTACACAAAATATGTAATTATATATATCATTAACATACGAGGGTGAGTCAAATGAAAACCTTAAATATTCTTTATCTCTTAATTTATTGAACACAAAAGGTACACAATGACCCCATTTTTCTATGTAGTCTCCATTCACTGTTACTCAGCGATTTTCCTTCACGATGGCTTCAACTGCTGCAGTGGCCTCTGGTGTCACTACTCGGTGTGCCTGACCAGGTCGAGGAGAGTCTGTTACAGAACCAATGCCGTTCATGAACTTCCTACTCCACTCGTACACTTGCTGTAGTGACAGACATGCATCACCATACTGAACTTCCATTCGTCGATGAATTTCGATGGGTTTCAACCCCTTCAGAACTTAAAAAACGGATGACAGAACGCTTTTCTTCTTTGGTGCATGTTGCACGCGGGGCCGCCATCTTTACACTACTACTGCGCCGTCGTGTTGCATTCCTGCATCGTACTGCCACCTGTCAGCCACTCTTCAAACCATGAGTATCATTGTTGTCAACTTAAAATACAATCGAGCTGTGTTTCCAATTTTTATCGCACTTTTAAGGTTTTAATTTGACTCTCCCTCGTACAATTGTAGATATATTTTTAATACCCAAGCCTAACTCTCATGATTATATTATCTAAATTTTGCAACAGTGGCAGAGAATGAAATATGAATATTCTTATTCATTATTGAAAACGCCCTTGGCATGCTCGGTTTTCTTACCACTGACGTCCACCATCATAAACACCTCTCAAGACTTTCGGGATATTAGACCAGGCCGATTGCTAAATATTTATCTTAGACCACCGTGAAGACTGGGGCAACAGGTTTCTCCGAAACGTTCGTAAATATTTACGAATCCACACGGCGTCATGTCACAGGATTTCTTTCATTGTAACACCGCTGCGAGAATCTCAAATGTCGCAATATAAAAAGCATTCTTCCTCCTCTCCCCTTCCCCTTCCCCTTCCCTTCCCATGTCTTCTGTCAATTGCACTTTAATTATCTGAAGCAGAGTAAATGCAAGACACAAATACCAATTCATAATGTGAATGACGAACCCACACGATGCAAAAATGGTTTTGTAATGCGCACGCAGAAATCAGCGAGAAAGCCCCGCAAAGACTCGACCTTTGAAGATGTGATGGCATTTGCGAGGAACAATTTAAAATCGACTTTAACCCTACATAAGCTAGCTGCATGTAACTGACTCTGCTTTGGGTAGCTCAGATTTTCTCAGCCACTCAAAAATTCACTGCCTCTGTTAAAGACTTAACTGTATATTACCATGTTCACAATAGGCTTAACTCTGTTGGGGTATAGAATAATCCAGTCTGCACCATCATTCCCGATACTTAATATGCACTTTATTAATATTGTTTTCACAAGCGTCTGTGGATTTAATTAGACAGGGTACTAATTCGTGCAGGATAAAGTACATTGCTTTATTCACAACACAAATATTAGACGCTATGATCTACATAGAATCATTATTTTACCCAAGAAATATAGGTTATAAAAAATGTAAAACCTTTAGGAAAGTTGCTATGACTCCGTTGTCATACAAACCACAAAACTATCAATATTATCAGTAGATTTAGAGTGATTTTTCTGATGACAGAAACAGAAAGCCCTTCCGAAACAACGTACGTTTTTGAGAAACTTGAAATGGTGGTAAGAGCCAAATGCATGCATTAACTCCATAATATACAGCTTTAGACCAGGGGTTACGTGCACCTGGCCCGTGTGCCACATGACGCAATCCAATTCATTTTATTTTACCTACGGAACTCGAGCCGAATCAGTGTCCATGATAAATCAATCCCTATACAGACCTGGGCAGGCCCTTAGGGCTCTAGGATATTGAGGCTTCCAGAATTTCTAGAAAATCGGCCCATGAAAATGGCAAGGTTGACAGCCCAACGCACCAGCCGCCTTTACCCCGCAGGAGATATTCCTGGTTCTCATTTCTGTTAGACGCTGAGTCGGTCCCAGGCCCATAGTGTGGCCGGAAGGATTGTCAATGAAAAATTCTAGTGGCCTAATCGGGAATTAAACCCACCGCCCTGTGTCGAATAACTTTTAAAAATCAAAACACTTTTCGTCATAGACCTTAAGGATCATAAAGGTTTATCTCTGGAAGGCATTGTAGAACAAACGTTGACACAAACTGCACCGCGTTAAGTTCTAAAGTAGGTAATTATAATTAAAGTACATAATACTCTGAACGATGTATTTAGTTTAGGAAAATATTAACCAGGTTTTTACTGCTTAAAATACCGCGCGGTCTGCGTTGAATTTCAAAAGTGCCTTTTTTTTTTTTAAACATAACATTTGACTCCGAAACCAGTGCTGTAGACTTAAGTAGAGGATTTGGTTGTACTGCCAAAAAGCAGATAACTAGGATTAGGCAGTATGCCATTTCCTACCCACCTGATCTGACACAGCAGGTACGAATTTGTGGAGCATGATTAGGTAACGGCGTTCTTTTCATACCAGAAGTAACGGTTGTTCACCAATGACGCATTTCATCTGGAATTCGCACTATTGCCTGTACTTTAGACTTGACGTCTTCACACCACAAAAGATGCGCGACCACCTGAAGATTAATTCGAATTGTGATAGAAAACAAACCTGACCGCGAGTTCGTCTAGCGAGGACGAACCTGTTGGTCCAACAGCACGCAACAGTTTCACCGTGGAAAAACAGACTGGACAGAAGCGCATGCATGATCCTTCAATTAGAATACATGCAAGTGGTAAATACTGAACACTATGACATACTGATTGAAAGTGACAGCTCCAGACCACATTGCTGTACAAGTGGAATGACGTAGCCATGTTTTTTCTGTACATAAGTCATTTTCGACGGCTTTACGTGTTAAATTTCATGGTATGTGTTCCACGTACAAAGACAGCTACGCAATGTATCAGAGAGATGACGTTAAAATGTATTACCTCGGCAATATATTGCAATACGCAAGTCTTGCCAGACACACCTTCGCATGTTTATTACTGGAATGACACAAGCATACAGAACATGAATAGAATTCTCTTGGACCACACTAAATGTATGTTTCTTTCGTGTATTAGTTCAGGGCCGACTCGCATGCACTGTTTTTGGTAATGTTAATAAATTAAACATAGGTTTTTTTTTTACCATGGCCCAGCAGCCGCCAGTGGGCCAAGGCTTCCTCAATATCGAGGGTTCATGATCACACCCAGACACGCCACACTCGATAGGATTCTTCCGGACGAGTGATCAGCCCAACGCAGAGACATCTATCTAACAAACAACACTCACAAGAGACGAACATCCATGTCCCCGACGGGATTCGAAACCACAATCCCAGCAAGCGAGCGGTAGCAGACCCACGCCTTAGACCGCGGGGCCACTGAGATTTGCAAACATAGGCTGTTACCAATAAAAAATTAAAGAGAAATATTTTTAACTTAAGACTTCGCTTATGGAAATGTATCTAAATCAGACAAGGCGGTTGTATCACTACGAAAAAATTCAATCGAGATTTTCTGCAGAAAAGGGCGTCCATCGGGCACTGGACAATGACATTTGGCGCATGACAGACCAAACATGTGCGCATCCATCTCAGTCGAATATCTGGGATAATCTAAAGATATCCCCTGCTAAGTGGGAAGTAATGCTTACACAACCACGAAGACGCGAAATGGAAATAGACGGTGGGGTTTTATCTACAACAGCTGTAATTAGCTAAATGCATGATGAAGGCTCTATAAGCCTAGGATATCTAGGTCCTTAAGATGAACGCATTGGTACCTACACTTGTTCCCGAATCAGTGTACTCCCCCATGGGTTTCGTAAAAAAATTACGTAAGAGAAAATGATAGTGTCGGAGAGACAATTCAGGAATTTTATTTTTCTGTCTCGAAATTTTGGAAATCAGTGCCGGAAAGATAAAGTTTGAATGTCGTCCAGTGGAAACTAAAATACTGCTGTTTCTAGGGTAAGAGAAATGCGCCGTTTTCTGTAGAGTGCGAAGTCTTCACTTTGGTGAAACTGAAGAAATGTGGTTGCTGCGCTTCAGAGAAAACCTTCGAGCAAGGCAAACTCAGACTAAGCGTTTTCATTTACGTAGGAAAAAAAAGTGTTTTAGAAATTACCCCGGGGTAATGTAGGCATATTGTAAATTTTGACGTTAATTCATGCAGTTACACTCAGTTTCCAGTGTAGCTCCATTGTTACTTAGGGCTTCCGGACCTGAGTGCGAAAGGCGGACCTCAGTGTGAAGTCCTGAGAGGACGAACGAGCTCTCATCAAACAGGTTCGCTATAAAGTCGCTGTTCTCTTGAGGATTCTAGCACATATGACTGTTGCACTGCCTTCTTTCCAACCTATTCGATGTGAGAGCAGTAGAACAGTTCCCTTTCTAGGACCACTTTAATGTAGTATGGTGTGTCGAAGCTTTAGACTAGCTCTCCAAAAGCTGGACGGAGCTGCGAATTCGTAGGCGTCTCGAGGTCTTAGGAAATAACCGATATTTGTGTGATCGCGTCCTTCCACCGTATGTAAATGAGATCTTCGTTCTTCTGGGATGTTACTCAGCGTACATTGGTAGTTGGTTAAAGAGGCCCAGGACAAATTGTTTATACCGTCGTTAAGGTTCAAGTAGGTCAAGGAGACGAAAGAGATAAGAAGGCCTTATTCCTGGAAAAGAGAATACGTAAAATAAAATACAAAAACCATTACATGTTCAAAGCAGATACTCTTTTAAGTACAGCAGTGCTTTCCAAACGGGGCTCTGCAGGAAATTGGAACATAGAGGAATAAATGCCTTGAATAAGGCAAAAATTTCAAACATACTTTTAAACACGGGGGGGAATTTTTTTCGACAAATGGCAATACTGAAGTAATATCCTTGCGCTACAAGAAAAAAAAACTTCCATTTTTTTAGTAATGTAAGCTGACTTATATATATAGCAGCTGTTTGCAAATAAATTTTGTTAAAAATAACTGAGCGCTAATTCATTTGCCTCTCCACTATCTACTTGTTCTCGTCTGTAGACGTTTTTATAGGCAAGATTTTCTCAGGATATAAAAATAATTATTTTATAGGTTTCTCCACGGAACTGAAGTTTGTGCGACACTGTGCAGCAAGGTGCAAAATGACTTCTACTCTTTTATCTTATGTCGACTTCAGAACTGCCAGTGTGGCAAAAACAGACGTCTAATTTTTATACAAGACATTACCATTGCGTATTGATCGAATAATTAATAGACTGGTATAATGTAGTCTAACACAACTTTATGACATAACATTCAAGAGAACAAAGCTACATGTTTCGGCTTCTAGAAGCCATCTTCAGAATTTGATTTAAATTTGAATATGTAATTTACAACGCCTAAAGTGACAAGATCTAGTGTACATTAAATGCTAATAAAATACATTATAATATGAAGACATAATATAGGTAGGTTTTCACACTTTTTATAGGCCATGAAAGCCCTTAGGGTGAGTAGAGGTATAGCTTTACTCTTTCTAGGACCTCGGCATTGTAGAGGGGGGTGGGGGGGTCAGCCCCGCAAGGCATAATATAAATACATAAAACAAAACATGGAAATCACAGTTGGAGTTGCAGGTTTTGTGTAGTCTGGGTGGATTGTGGATAGTGTGAATGTTTCTCGTCGATGATTCCAGCGATCTGTAACAATATATAGTTCTATAGGAATATGTGCTGTATATTGTATTCTTATATGATGGTGTGTAACAGTGCGTCTACTAAGTTTTAGGACTGGCATTATAAAAAGTATTTGCATGGAAGAAATGACACTTTTATTGTTTAGTTTTCGACATAGATCCCTTGTAACTGTACACACAAATTTGCACGGTCATACAGCTTCTGGATGCCTTTGTAGAAGTCGTCCTTTGCAGTGGTGTTTAATGTACTTGTCGCAGCTGTCTGGATGTCTGAAATCGAGTCAAAGAGGTGCCCCTTCAAGTGGGATTTCACTTTTGGGAACAAAAGGTAATCAGCAGGTGCTAAATCTGGCGAATATTGGGGGTGGTCGAGCACAGGCACTTTTCGTTGGGCCAAAAACTGCTTGAAGATTGTCGCGTTGTGGGATGGGACGTTGCCGTGCAAAAGGAACCAGTCACCAGATTTACACATGCCCGGGCTAACACGTCGAATTCTGTTTAGAAGCCTTTCCATTACACCTTTGTAGTACACTGCATTGATAGTTGCACCCTCCGGAACAAATTCTTTGTGAATTACGCCTTGCTAATCGAAGAAAATCACCAACATGCTCTTCACACGAGACTTCTGAAATCGCAGTTTTTTCGGTCGTGACGAGGTTTCTCCGACCCATGCAGCGGATTGACGTTTACTGTTGGGATCGTAGGCTAAACACCACGTCTCATCACCAGGGACAGTTTTCTTAACCTTTTGGCGCCGGAATTATTTTTTTAAATTTTAGCACACCCTGTTTATAAAATGTGAATAATACAGGAACCAAATACGCTAGAATTATGAAACAAACTGCATTTTGAAGAGAAAAAGACGGAGAGTATATACCATGCTTAAAATATTCAGTACCTATATTTGTTGAATAAATATATAAAATG